>Ga0207646_10000723_pt1 | contig 42789 bp, 32 predicted proteins | sample KBSK5502metaG_FD_184343 | JGI IMG/M metagenome (GOLD analysis project Ga0207646, IMG submission 184343) | Corn, switchgrass and miscanthus rhizosphere microbial communities from Kellogg Biological Station, Michigan, USA - KBS K5-50-2 metaG... | ecosystem: Host-associated > Plants > Roots >... | reverse complement strand
TTATTTCCTTCCAAGAATTTTTCTCAAGCTTATAAGACCACGCACTTATTATCTGACAAAGACCAACGATGGGGCCGCTAGCCCTTTTCAGTAAAATTATATCCCCTCTATCAACGCGATCATAAGGGGCGCATCGCCGAGTCGAGAATCTCGATTCTACGGTCTTCAGTCCATCCAGAATGAATTGCAAATACGGCTCGACGAAGATCGCTAGGTGAATTGAGTATGGCGTCTCTGCTTGCAAAATCAACCGACCTAAATACTCCTTCCAAAAAGGGTCGCACTGCGCTGCAGGTAGAAGTTCATCAGTCAGCAGTGAACGCCAGTTCCGCATTTTTCCTCCACTCAGGGTTGATATTCATACTGCTCCTGCTCACTTAGTTTCGTTATCTGGTGCGCCGCTTGGGACACGAGTATTGCTTCGTCGTCAATCAGATTGCGCCCCAGGTGTCCAATGATCTCTACTTCCGGCGCCCTGTTCGTAGCGATTGCGTGAATGATCCAGCGCAGAACATTCCGGCCTTGACAGGCAAAAATGCGATTCCCAGCAGTCCAAACATCAGCCATTACTCGTCGAGTATCACGGCGGCTCACTGATGGTAAAACGTCGCCTTCCACCACGGAAATCAGAGTCGGGTCCGCAAAATTGATTTCATCTGATTGTCTGATGCGCAATCGCACCGCCCCTATATTTTCTTCACTCCACACGCCATCTTCAACCAATGCCCGACCGGGACGAGAAATTTCCAGTTGTTGAGTTTTCGAGAAAACAGCCAGGTCTCCGCGCCGCCAATATTTTGGGAAGTTGAAAATGCCTGCCGCTCTCAGCGCGTTCAACTCGAACGGTGGCGAGGCGTAAGGCAGGGCGGCTAGCTCAAAGCTAGTAACAATCAAGCCGAGCTTATGGGCATAATCAAATAACCTGGTTCTTTCCTGTTCAATCCCCGGCCGTGTCCCAACAGGGGGTAGGCTGACCAGTATCTGCCCGTTCAAAGCACAAAGGCGAGAGGCAGCCCATAGGAAGGCAGTGAGATGTTCTTCGTACCAAGGAGAATCAAGAATTATTACTGGCGCTTCGATCTGCGGCAACGGGTCTTGCAGAAGATCACAGTGCTTAATCCAGTCTGCTGGGACAGTCGCGGCTAGAGATTCGGCCAATGTGGGATTGGCATCAATCAGGACGATCTGGCGTGAAGAAGCAAGCACTCCTGCCATTTGGAAGACACTAGGAACTCCCAATAGGGTGACGCAGTCACCAGGTCGCGTCAGGCCTAGGCACACGTCGGTTAAGTGTCCGATTGCCTCATCACCGAATCTCCAGTCATAATCAAGTGGATGTGGAACCGGTAACTGAATTTGCTGAGGGTCAGGACGTCGTGGCGTATGAGTCGGCGCAGCCTGGCTTACTGTTCCGGCTATACTAGTGAGTATCTGCTCACCGATTCTCCGTGATGAAGCCAACCGTCTGAGTGAATTCAGCGCGACCGCGGGGTAGACACTAGGCAACGACATCAACAATTCCCCAAAAGATTTGGCCCCATGCTTGATGGAGTCAAAGATCCATTCATCAACAGAATCTTCGTATTGTTGCTGAAGATCATTATTCACTGTGCTCATCATTTGATACGGCCCCGAAGCGGAACATCGGCGATATTGCGTTGCCGCTCTGCGTTTGAATAGCGGTTTCCCAATTCTTTCTGCCACGCCTCAATCGCAAGCCATTGGTTCTTCATCGCACTCTCTTTGAGCTCGTCCATTCTTCTGATGACTGGGGTGAATATTTCGATTTGCAAAGGGACGGTTCGTAACGGCAGGTTTTCATCAAGCGTTTGGAGGCGATCAACAAATCGTTTCATATCATCTGCAATGTCAGCAAGCGACGGCGTCGTGAAGGTGACATAAGCGTACAGGTCAATCCCTACAGTCAGCAGTCTGCTCATCAGACCAAACTGACGTTCAAAAAGTGCCGGAGCAGCTAGGGTATTGAATGAAAACGACTCGGCATTGAATCCCTTAAAGCAGCACACGCGGCCATAGTTGCGATATGCAGCAACCAACTCTCGATCCTGCTCTGATAGATAGCGCCAGAAGTAGTCATTGCTCAAATTGTCGTCTGACCACAGGTAAATCTTTTGTCCCAGTCGTCGGGCGCGGATTTCAGCCATCATCCAGGGAACCCATTCAGGAACCAAGTCAGGTTGTCCCCCCGTGAGATCAATCACCAGCGGGGGATCTGGCTGTGCAAGGTATAAATCCACCATCTCCGCCGGGCTGAGCCAATCGGAATAATTACGATTGGCAGACAGCAGGTCGAAGGGAACAAAACAATACCAGCACCGCCAATTGCAGGCGGCGTTCTGGAAAGCCTGCGCGCGAATCATCTCTGCCGTCGGTAACCCAAGCGCCTTGCACGCTGGGTCAATCGGCAAAGGATTCGGCGGCCATCCTTCACTCGTCGCGCGGCGAAAGTGTCTGATACGCCCGAAGCCATCGCAGTTTGGCGGCTCGGACAGATCAGGCTCCTGCTCGGTACGATGGAAGTTCGTCACCAGCAACCGTCGGCCATTCAGGTCTACCGACGCAGCGCGGTAGCGCGCTGAAAGCGCATCGGTATCAATTAACTTCACATTGCTCATTTTGTCCCTGTACTGATGGTTGTTTTGACTGCTTCTTTTTTCTTCGATAAGGGATTTTCTCGCCTTCTTCAGTCAACTGTACTTTCTCCTCAATGTAGCGCACGACCAAAGCAGTCAGGCGTTGAACTTCCTCCTCGGTCAAGTCCCGTCCGAATTCGATGCCGTACCAGTAATCAATACATTTGCGACAACAGGTTGCGGTGGCGTGCTGTGCATAGAAAATAACGTTGCCCTTCCAAGGGGTTTGCCCGCCATCACGAAAATTCCAAGCTTTACCCACAGAGTTCCGAATGCGCTTTTCAGCAAGCTCACGCATATTGATACGACCTTTACGACGAGCATGGTTAAGTGCTTTTTCGTCTATTTCTTCTACCTCGCACCAATAAAGGTGACTGACCCATCTTTTCTTAAGCGCATTGATTGTGTAATCAATATCAACGAGATCCATCTTCCGCACACGCTCCCAATCAACTGAGACGGCTACGCCACAAGCGGCGCAAACGCCTTTCGCTAAAGATGATGCTTTCCTCTTTGTTTCGTTGAAGCAGTGAAGTCCATTTGCACAATCACTCTTTCCACACGAAACTCCTTCTAACGGGTCTCGTTTCTCTTGGCTGGCTAAAACTTCCGCCATACTTCACTCCTCTAAATCAAACAATGCCTGCTGTAGCAAATTTCGATCAGGCTCACTCAACCGTCCCCAGCTTACCCTTTGTAGAAAAACGTCTCGCGCAACCTGCCAAGGGTTGACACCTTGTTCTTGAAGATTGGCTGCAACTCCCCACCAATTAGTAATTCCCTTCTGTGATAAACGGAAGGCCAGGTAATTAGCGAGCGCTCCCACAGAAACCTTCTCGCGGGCCGCGATTTTAGGAACTACTGCCTTGAAAAGCTCTACCTTCTTATTAGCCGCCTGGGCACACATCCCGATCAAATCCTCGGCGCGATTATTGAGTATCACTGCACCTGCAAACTGGCTGCACATCTGTTCTTCTTCTGACTCGCGCCTTTCCTGAGAAGTTTCGCTTGATTCGATTACATCACGCTGAAGCTGTTCTGGATTCTGTCCTGCGTGCCTGAGTTCGTGCAGTAGGTCGTATAACCATCGGGCTTCCGAGAGGTTTTGCTGTTTGAGCACAATCACGTTTCTTCCATCCTCCCGAAAGCACGCGCCGTGAAATGTTCCTCTGTCGCTCAAAGGCAGCACAGGCATGCCCAAACCCCACACATACCTCAGCGCATTCTCGAATGAAATCGAGCCGTAAGCCGACTTTATCTCCTGCCGTACTTGGCTAGCATCAATTGGGATAGGTTTCTTCGGTAAATCGGCTGTAGCCTGTATGGTCAGGAGAGCCAGATGATGCGCGTAAAGTGTATAGGCTTTCACCTGACGTTCATTGGCACCAGCAGGAACCTTAAACCGCGCTGTCCCTGTCGCTATCAGAGTATCCAGTTGCAGTGAAGACGCTCCGAGGATTTCGGCGATACTGCACCGTAATATCCGGCTGATAAATGTAGCGGCCTGAATCACAGGTTTGCTTTCCTTCTTCTTGCCATTTTTCTCCTGAAGTTGAGTGGCAAGAGAATTCGGAAGCATTCGTTTGAGCACCAGATCCCGCGGAAATCCTGCTTCTTGCAGGCGCTTGAATAAGGTCGCCGGAGAAACTTGCGCGTTAGGCAGAAAGATCTCCTCGCGCACACTGACACCAAGCGCTTCGATGACCTCTTTCACCCGCTCAATACTCGCTGACGCATACTCCGTCGCCTCGTAACGCTGAATCTGCTGTTCCTTCATATTCAGCCTCTCAGCCAACTCCTTCTGGCTCAAACCGGCAGCAATGCGTGATTGAATCAAAGCTCGCGGTAGATCATCAAATGACGATACCTCAAGTACAAAGCGCTCACCCGAACGCAGGGCATCGTATTCGGCAAGCTGAGCTTGCAATTCGATAAGCTGGCTTTCGAGCGCCTCCTTTTGAGCCTTATGAAGCAACGGATGCAGCTTGCGATTTTCCGTCGTGACTTCCCCTACCTGCGCCAATGCTTGTTCGAATTTTTCCGCTTGGGCCTTAGTGATTCGGTATTGTCGTTCATTTTTGATCATGGCAATCTCTCCAGGTTGAGCTTGATGATTCCTTTGGATTGACCGGTCTCTTTATCGATCTGGAAAAACTCCAGAAAAGTGATCCCGCTTCTAAGTTCAGTCACCTCAGCCGGGAAGAATTCACCCAAATACTTGGTCTGTTGTGCCGCTCGCCTGTCGTCGAACATCAACAGAATGGGATCCAGTAAATCTGCATCAACGCCATTGGTATCCCAACACCCATCATAGTCATTGGGAATATCTTTTGCGGTGACAAAACTCCCATCGAGATAAACTGTTCGACACCCCGCCGCCCGCAGAGATTCCAACGCGAGCCTTAGCCCCTTGATTAGCCTTTGCCGATGAAGCGTCCATCCGAAACGTTCGATGAATTCTTCCCAGGCGGCTTCATAGATACCCGGCGGCAAATTTCCGCAGTCATCAAACTCTGGAATCATAACACAACAATATCATTGTGTCGCATGCCTGTCAATAGCACGGCGCAGAGCAAAGAGATGGGCGCAACCGGCTTCAGCGGTGAGGCACTTCTCTGGCGATTAGTCTCAAACGCCGCCCCCGCGATTCATTCGCTTCTGATCTTCGTTGAGCGTGACTTGAAGATGATCTTCGCCGCCCATTCATCGGCCCAAAATAACCATTGATTCACGCCACTCGGATGTTCGTTGAGAAGCGATAGCGACTTGCCACGAGTCCTGATAGTTTGTCGGCCTTTGATTCCAAACTTGGCAGCAACGGGTCACGGCGGCTTTCCGGCCGTTAGTGACCCAGTCTGAACGCCGAGAGGAGTTCGTTCCAGATGCTGAGAGAAACCATCAAACAGGAATGGCGCTCGCTCACTGGCAAGCGGAGGGCTTGGCTGGTCATCCTATGGCTGATCATCTTGCTTTTGCTCTGGGTGTTCACCATCAGAGATGTCGCGCTTGAGCGGTAGTCGAAGGGATGGAGCCCACGCCTCTCGGGCGCAGCGAGTGGATGAAGTTCACGGCGCTGTTTTTCAACCAGGAGCGCAAGGCCGAAGAGCTGTTTGCCGAAGCTTCGGGTCGTTATCTCGCGCTCAAACGACTCACCGAGAACCTGACCGAAAAACCGGAGGTGCTCTCAGGCTGGGGGTCCGGCCGAGGCATCTGGAGTTTGTACGGGGGGCGAAACTATTTTGCTCGCCTGATCGAAGACGCGGGCGGGCGGTACATCTGGAAGGGCAATTTCAGCGGGAGCTTGGAGCAGGCCGACTATGAGCGGGTGTTTGATGAGTCCGGATCGTCGCCAGTCTGGCTGGGCAATATGCTTGCTGCGCGAGACCGCCAAGCTCTGATCACGATGGACCCTCGCATGCAGTTCCTCGGGCCGGTGTTTCGTCACTCGATGGAGTGAATATTCATCGGCTGCCGGCGCGCGAATCGGCTCAGCGATTGAGCGTGGTGCTCACGGAGCGGGTCACGGTCGGCGCGCTGTCGGCTTACGAACTGGTGTCGCTCGGACGCTATCCGCACACGAATTGGGCGGGCACGTTGACGGAGAAGGATCACGGAGTCATTCGCTGGGCGATGCAGACGGCCGGCGCGGCGGAATTCGCTCAGTGCCCGGTCGAGCCGCTCGTGCGCGCGGTTGAGCGTCTCGCGCAGCCGGGCGCGGTCCACTGGCTTGAGCACGTAATCCACCGCGTTCACTTCAAAGGCCCGCACTGCATACTCATCGTAAGCCGTCACGAAGGCGATGAGCGGCGTCCGGCTCTGCTTGAGCAAGCGGATCCAGCGGATCAGCGCGGGTCTGATCCGCTGGATCCGCGTCATCCGCGGTCTATCGCTTTTTCACCTGCACCGGCTCGTCTGTCCAAATCTTTGGTGCTTCGATTTAGATCGGGTTATTGTTTTGACTCGCGACGGCGCTGCTTCTTCCATTCGGCTGCAACCGTAGGCGGCAAGGTGTCGAGCCGCTTCAAGAAGGCAGCCACCTGCCAGATGTCCTCATCAGCAAGCTGTCTGCCCCAGGCGGGCATGGCCGTATTCCGAATCCCATGCTTGACGATCCAGAAGATTTCCGCCTCGGTGTACTGAGGCGGATGACCTGCAAGCTGGGGAGCCGGGGGATAGAAAGATGCGCCGTAGATGCTGGGCCCGGCGTTCGGCTGGCCGTGGCACTTCGCGCACAGCTGCCCGTAGATTTCCGCTCCGGCCATCAAGTTCTCTTCCGTAGGGAGCACTGGATTGGGCTGCTCCTGAGCATGCCGCGCGACTGAGGCCTGCACCGCCAAGCCCAGCAAGCGAGCTTCCAAGGTCGGCGGTTGCTGGTCGGCGTTGACTGGCACAGGGCCGAGCTTCATCACCAGGAGCGCGATCACCACTGCGCCCAGCAAGACCGCCGTGATGCCGGTCAGCAGGCCTTGGATAAACGGCTTCTTCATCTGTGAACTCCGTGTGCTGTTCCGCGAGGACGAAGCTATTCTGTGACCACCAAGGTGCCGGACATCTCCTCGTGGCCGCTGCCACAAAACACGTCACAGGCAAAGTTGAATTTTCCGGCCTTCTCCGGCGTGAACCTGACGCGAGTCATGGCACCCGGCTTCAGCTTGGCCTCGACGCCGAAGTCCGGCAGATAGAAACCATGTCCCCGATCCGCGGAAGTCAATTCCAAGATCAGCGGCTCACCTTTTTTGACCGTGATCTCGCTCGGCGTGAACTCAAATTTTTTCGCCGTCACCCGAATGACCTTCTCGCTGGAAGAACCAGCCCTCACAGCGGCAGCCAAGGTCGCGGCTCCCAAAGCAGCAGACAGCAGGAGCAGTAAAACGATGGCGCGATTCATAGTCTTATCCTTTCGTGATGGGTAATTCGGTAATCTGATACTTGGCCTTTTTGACTTCAGCTTCGACCTCGCGAAAGCCCAGACCTTTGTAGGGCGCTGCCGCATCCCAAGGCACCGGAGCGCGTTTGGGCACCGAGCCGGGCGCCGGCAGCGGGAAGATCAGTGATTTCGCCGCGTGATGCGCGATGTGGCCGGTCAGGTGGTGATGTTCCTGGTGAATGTGTCCGTAAAAGACTGTGACGTTCTGGTAGGGCATGAGCGTGTTGATGACCGACGCGGCGTCACGCGTCGCCCAATCCCATGACGGGTAGAGATCGAACAAGGGCCGGTGCGTGAGCACGACGAGGGGAGCGTCAGATTGATGGTGTTTGAGGTCCGCCTGCAACCAGGTGAGCTGCGCTTCGCCAATCGTGGCTTCAGGATCGGAGACATTATCGAGCACGATGAAATGCACGCCCTGATGATCGAAGGTGTAATGAAGATCGCCGAAGAACTCCTGATAGGCTTCGCCGCGATCCAGCGAGGCGTCGTGCTCGCCGGGCATCAAGCGCACGGTCTTGACCTTGAGTTGACTGACGATCTCCCGGAACTCGGCCATCCGCGTGCGCCGCACTTTGGGATCGTCCGTGGTGTGCGTCAGGTCGCCGGTGAAGACGACGAAATCGGGCTGTTCATCGAGGCTGTTGACCGCCGCGACGGCTTTCTTCAAAGTGCCCTGCGCATCCGGGTTGATCTTCGGCCCGTCAAAGCCCCAATGGGTGTCAGAAAGCTGGACGAAATAGAAATCCTGCTGGCGAGACTTTTGCTCTCCTCTCCCCACGGCATCCTTCATCCCGAAAGCGTTGAAGCCCAATCCCGAAGCGAACGCGACGCCGCCCAGTCCCGCGAGCTTCATAAAATCGCGTCTATCGATTCCGCTCATGGCCATCTCCTTTAGTTCTTGGCGAGCAGTCGCCGCCACCGATCATCCACGGTCGCGGCCACTGCCACTGAAATGCCAGAGAGAGCAGCAACAGCGTTGCCCTCTCTGGCTGGTCGCGGCGATTCGTCTACCATCAGCTTGTGATCCCGCCATCCCCTGATGGTAAATTCGCCTTCAGCAGCACATACTGTTTCATCCAACGGAAAATTCCTGAGCGGAGTGTGAATTTGGCGGCGGGAATAAAATCGCCGGTCCGTCGGTCTTCTCTCAGAATGAGATCACGAAAGCAGAGAGGTCAGCGCTTGCCAAACCCAAACCAACTCGCGCGCTTTGAGCAGACCGTGCTGCCGCATTTGGACGCCGCCTACAATCTGGCGCGCTGGCTGACGCGCAACGATCACGACGCGCAGGACGTCGTGCAGGAGTCTTACCTGCGCGCCCTGAAATTCTTCGGCGGGTTTCGCGGCGGCGATGGCCGCGCCTGGCTGCTCACGATCGTGCGCCATACTTGCTACACCTGGCTGCGGCAGAACCGGCGAGACGAGCCGCTGACAGACCTCGACGAAGAGCTGCGACCCGAAAGCGGCCCTGACCCGGAGGCGCGGCTGCTGCGCACGGCGGACCATCAGTTGCTCAGACAAGCCCTCGAAGCGTTGCCGGCGGAGTTTCGGGAAGTCGTGATCCTGCGCGAGCTGGAGGGGCTGTCTTACAAGGAGATCGCCGAGATCGCCAACCTGCCGCTCGGCACCGTCATGTCACGTCTGGCCCGCGCCCGCCAGCGGCTCCAACAAGCCCTGACCGCACCCACGCACAAGGAGGCACAGCTATGATTTGCCTGGAGACACAAGACCTGATGCCCGCTTATCTCGATGGCGAATTGGATTTGGTGAGAACTCTGGAGATCGAGCGGCATCTGCAAGCTTGTCAGGCGTGCGCCCTGGCTTTCCAGAATCATCAGGCGTTGCGGTCTGCCATGACGGCGGGTTCTCTATACTATCCAGCTCCGGCGAATCTGCGCCGGCGCGTGCGATCGGCGGTGCGACAGGCCAATCAGACAGAAACCAAACCTTGGCTGCCGTCCTGGCGCTGGCTGAGCGTTGGAGCTGCGTTAGCGGCGGTCGCGGTTCTGATCCTGGCGCTGATGCCGGCGCTGATCCGCCCTCCCGCAGATGATCTGGTGACACAGGAGATCATCTCGGCTCACATTCGCTCACTGATGGCCGAACATTTGACCGATGTCGCATCCTCGGATCGGCATACCGTCAAACCGTGGTTCAATGGCCGATTGGATTTTTCGCCGCCGGTCACGGATTTGACTGAGCGAGGATTTCCTTTGATCGGAGGACGGCTCGATTACCTCAACCACCGGCCGGTTGCGGCCCTGGTCTACCGGCGCCAGCAACACATCATCAATCTGTTCATCTGGCCGTCGCCCCAAGCCTCGCAGCAGATGACGATGAAACCGGCGACGCAGCAGGGTTATCATCTGTTGCGCTGGGCGTCAACAGGCATGATTTTTCTGGCCATCTCCGATCTGAATCAGAGCGAGCTAGAGGAATTCGTCCAACTGGCGCGCAGTCAGACATCGCCTCCCTCGGCATTCCCAGCCGCGACGCCAGACCGGTGATTTCCTCAACTCCATCCATTTCACGCGCTTCGGCTAGCCAGTCACGTTGACGAATTCGGCCAGCTACCACCCGCCGTAGCTATGGCGCAAGAAGCTTGCCGGTGTGCGGGCGCGCCTTGGCCGCTCAGCTTGCCGCGCAGTATAATCGCTGTGTCTGAAGCTTTGATCTACGAGGAGCAACCAATGACGATTGACGAAGTGGTGCGGGACATTCACGCGCTCGAAGCGGACTTGGAAAATTACGAACGTAAGTACGGTGTTCTCTCCGAGACGTTTTACGAAGCTTACAGCGCGGGCGAGGAACCCGCGGATGACGCCTGGGTGCTGGATTGGAGCGATTGGGCTGGTGCTTATGAAATTTGGCTGCGCCGCCGCGAGCAGTATCAAGACCTGATTCGCAACTTGACCGCGCAGACCACACTCTCCGAGGTCCTGAAACGAGCCGCCCGCCGTGAACCCTTTGAACTCACTGGCTGAGTACGAAAAATTCATCTACACCTTGCCGCAGCAATATCCGGCGATTGGTTACACCACGCTGGTCGTCGCGCGGCGCGGCGCAGCGGTGGCGGCGGTCAGAGGAAAGGCAAGGCGGTAGGTCGATATTTACAATACGTCATCTATCACAATGCCTGTAGCCTTTAGAACAAAACGAGCAAAGGTTTCGCATCTTCTCAACTGGCTGAAATCAAGCAAGGCCGCGATGATTTGTTCCGCATGAATTCGATCAACATAGGGGCGATGCGAGTGCTCCTGGAACATTTGATTCAGGCGAGTCTTGGGGCTTCTTACTTGATGCACTCTTCTAGTGTGTCTGATCGTTACTGGATGCGCAGGTCTTGAAAGGACGTGGGAAAGAGCGCGCCCATCGGCCAGCAACCAGGCCTCCAATTCTTCTTCAATGCAGACCAGGTAGACTTCGGCTGTCGCAATCCTGGCATTGGCCAGCGAACGCGCGATGTTTTCTCGGTCTTCATGTCGGCAAGGCTTTTGATCGCGCCAGGGCGGATACAAATCCCAGACAATGACCACTCGTTCGCAGCCATCGCTAAAAAGTTGAGCGGCGGACTCACCGCACTGCTCAACCAAATTGGGCTTGTTGCCCAGCGTGATGGAGACGACCTCAACTTTAGGCGCAATGCGGCGAACAACGTGTTCGCAGACTTTTTTATCTGCGCCTTCCGGGCCGCATTCGAGAATTAAGCCGAGCTTCTTGCGTTTCATTGGCGACGAAGTTTCCCCATGGTGTAGAGCTTGCCGGGGCTGAAGGTTTTCGCCCACTCGCGAACGTCTTTGTAGTCAGCCGGACGGGTGAACGTCGGCTGTCCGTCGCTACGCTCCACCAAGACGATTTGGTTGACTGAGAGCAAATCCAATAAGTAGGGCGAATGGGTTGTGATGATGACCTGCGTCCTGCCGGATTCGACTACGTTGCGAATCTCTTCGACGATCAAATGAATTGCCCGCGGGTCAAGACCGTTTTCAATCTCTTCAATCACAATCAACGGCGGCAAGTCCGGATTGCGCAGCAGAGCCAGCAAGGCCACGATGCGCTGTGTGCCGGTAGACATCATCCAGCCGGGAATTTTGAAGCCCTGCTCAGCCAATTGCAGATAGACCGTACGCTCCAATTCGGAGGTCAATGACGGTTGAATGTCGCTGGCGTAAGGCAGCACAAAACGTAGCGTCTCAATGATGCCTTCAAAAGCGGATAAATCCTGCTTTCGGATGTGGAGCAGGTATTCCGCCAAGTTCGAGCCGTCTTTGGCCAATCGAACTGCGCCGCCAGTTCTTTGCGGAGTAACAGGCGCAGACATTTCTTGCGGGATCAAGGAAACGAATTGCCACTCAGAAATGTAGTCGCCGAGCGCTTCGTCAAACAATGATTCATCGTCGGAAAGTTGCTCGGAAATGGTCAAGCTCGCTTTGCCGCCCAGGTTGCGCAGGAAAAGAGGGTAAAGCTTTTCGTATTCTTTCTGCCGGGGCTTTTCCCGCATTAACGGCACTGCCGCGGTATGCCCATTCTCACCGCGCGTGAAACGAAACCAGTTTCTGAAAGTAACCTCCTCGTTGCCGATGAAAAGGTCGTCACGATTGGCCGCCAGGTTCACCTCACTTGATCCGCGAAAATGATAGGTTCCCGCGCCAACCGGGTTCGGATATTTGCCACGCAAAGCAAATCTGATCGGATTAGAAAGACGCTGGCGGTCACGTCTCTCTGACCGCAATTTGTGCGGTGCGCCTTGATGCCAGACGTGCTCGAAGCCACGCCATTGTTGTATCGCCCAATCCAAGCCTTCGTCTACGATGTGCTGCAACATTTCCAACCCTTCAATCAAACTGCTCTTGCCCGAACCGTTGTTGCCGATGAAGACGGTGAGCGGCGTCAAGCGCACGGCTTTGCTGTCGCGCACGGCTTTGAAGTTCTGCAAGCGGAATGACTGAAGCATCGGGGCCTTCATTTGATCAATCCTCTCTCGACATCGCGGTAAGCATTTTGCGCAGCGGTCTTGACGGTTTCCGAGACGAGGGGGAAGGACGTCAAGATGTAGGCGAACTCATCTTCGGTCAATCCGTAGAGGTGCGCGATCAGCCCATCAAGTTCGGCGCGCAGGCGAGCGCGCTCGGCTTCGTTGCTTGCGCCTTTTTTGTGGCTGCCTAGTCCGACTTCCCGCGCCAGTTCGTCAAACTCCGGCGTGGTACAGATGAGTTTTGCGGCGCGTTCGACGATAGGCGCAAAGGCTGAGTCTTTTTCAGTGAGGCGCGGGATGGGAAGTTGATATACATAAAACATATTACAGTGGTTCGTCACTTTTTTGCGAATAATAAAATCAACGCAATAGCTATTTAATAAAGCAACTAAGGCAATCATATTTGATAAGCCTTGAAATCCCTGCGATAAAATCAACGTATTGCCAGAAAAGATATTAGGAGGAACAACCGCTGCAATCATGGTACGTTCGTTTGTACTCGCGGCAACATCTCTAAATCCAAAACGGTAACTTTGATAATCAAGCATCTGCCCTTGATCAATCTCATTCCGTTTTAGTAAGGCACTTCGACCTTCTTTTTCGTCTACCCAGTAGCGCGGCTCGACCAAACGATGGTTGAACTGGTGAATCATTTTGCCCTCATACAATTCAAGCCTCTTGGCGCTTGGTGACGTTTTGAAAAGTGCGCTGTCATTGGTCATGTCAAATTCCCTTGTTAGAGAAAGATTCCATGCCCCTTCAATTTTCTCTCCTAGTAAGGGGAATCGCAGCATTCTCTCAACTATACCGACATCAATGTTACGCTTAAATTCCATTATAGAGAGAGAATCAGGCGAGAGACGGCGAACTAATGGCACACTCATTTCGATGTGCTCATCTTTTGAATTAAGGAATTCGTCCAGCCGATCAGGTACGACAGCTTCGCGTGGATTTATGCGAAAGGCTGCTTGAAAACTTATGGTGTGACCGCCCTTCTCAAAAACAAGAATGCAGAACTTCTGCGCATGATGGACATTTTCAAAGATGAACTTTTCATTCGAGAAGCCAAACAGCGAGTCCAACTGGCTATTACTGAAAAGCATCTCGCGCAGTTGTTTAGCCCCAAGATCTGTGTAGATTCCGCTTTGTAAGATAATGCCGCAGCGCCCCGTCGGGCGAAGCAAATTGAAGGATTGCTCAAGAAATAATTTATATAGGTTGATGTCAGAACCTGCCTTTTTGCCGTTGACGGTAGAAATCTGGTTGACATATTGGCTTGCCGCTCGAAAATACGCACTAACATGCGGAAATGTGCTGAGGTACTCTGTGTACGCTACCGCGATCTCCGGGTCGCGCATCATCTTTGCCTTCTCTTTCTCAAGAGCCTTGATGTCCATCTTCTTCTTAGTCACCAAGTCGCTGTATTGTGAGAGAAACTCTTTGTCATTCGGCTTGAAAATCTCCCAGGGTGGGTTGGTGATGATGGCATCAAAGCCGCCGTTCTTATTGATGACTTCGTCGAACTCAAAGCCCCAATGAAACGGGTGCAGGTTTTCAATGTCTTTGAGCGTGAGCTTACGTTTGATGGGTTTGCCTCCTTCGTTCTTTTTTTCGTCCCAAGTGGCTTGCTCGAACTTGATACCTAAATCGGTCGCAAACTGGTCGAGCAGGATTTCGTTGAGCGTGGCGTAAACTTCTTTCTTTTTCTCTTCAATGTTGTCCCGGAGGAAGCGCAGATCATCCGTGAAGCTGCTGGCTTGGCGGTAAACGCGAATATCGTTCGCAGTCTCGCGCACAAAGTCGCGGTAGCCTTTGCGTAGGAGCGGTTCCTTCTCGCTGAAGTGCTTATCGAACTCTTTAGCATCAATCCGCAGCAAGCCGATGAGCGAATTGCCCGCCAGAATGTTGAAGTCAATGTTGGGCAGCGGTTCGAGTTGGTCACGCGTTTTGGCCGAAGCGACAAGCGTTAGAAACAGACGGAGCCTAGCGATCTCCGTCGCCTCTTCCATCACGTCCACGCCGAACAGGTTGTCGGTGATGATGCGTTTTTTGATGTAGTAATTAAGCGAGCCGTGATGCTCTTCGCGCAGCCGTTTGATCTCGCGTTTCAAATCGTTGTCGCCGACAAATTCAATCTTGCCGATGACCGCCGAGTAGATGTTGATGAGCGTCTTCATCGCGGCTACGAGAAATGCACCCGAACCGCACGCGGGATCAAGCAGACGCAATTCTGGCAGCCATTCGTGAAAGAGCCTGCGGCACAGGAACGCATCCAGATTCATCAGCAAATCGGGCATTGAGTCGTAGCGCCGCTCGTTGAAGAACGTGGTCCGCTCTTGCGGAAAAAGGTGGCTTGTTTCCGGCCTTTTCAGCGGCGGCGCAAGTTCGTTGATGCGCTCCAAAACCAGTTTGTAAATGGTTTGCTCGCACAGGTATTGCGTGATCTCCGGGCGCGTGTAATAGGCCCCGAAGGCTTTCTGGTTGATGTACTTCTCGAAGATGTAACCGAGCACATCGGGATTGATCTCGTCCGCCTGACCTCCCGGCGTGTCGTCCAGATTCCACGAGTAGCTGGCGAAGAGTTGAAAGAGGTTCTCGAAAGCGAGATCGGGAATTTTGATGTTGGGATTCTCAACCTCGATGCGATGCGGCAGGAACAATCCGCCGTTGAGATAGGGAATGTTGCCCAACAAACTCTTTTCAGCTTTCTTCTCTTCGTCATCATCCGGCTTGGCAAAGCCGATGAAGAACAGCTTTTTGAGGAAGCCCGCGTAGTAGCGATTCTTGCCCGCGCTTTTGCTGGCCGAGAGCTTTTCCTGCAAGTAAAGACGGTCTTGAGGAGGATTCGAGGTTTGTCCGATAAACAGAAAGAATTTGCTCTGCAAGAAATAGATGAACATCAACCGATTGAGCAGGACGGACGCATACCATCGCCGGTCGCGCTCATCGGCGATGCCTTCGATCAGATCAAGGAACTTGAGGTGTTGTTCCTGGAATTCTTTGTAGAACTTTTTGGTGACGCGCTCAACGTCCAGCGCTTTTTTCAGCCGGTTGGCGACTTCGACCACCGGCACATTGCCTGATTCGTCAAACTCGCTGATGTCGAAAACCATCGCCGTGATCTTGCTCAGGATCAGATCGGCTGGTTGTCCACGTGTGAATAGGTGTTCGCGCGGATAGGTCTTGCCGGTTTCACGTTTGACCCAATACCACAGGCTCTGCGCGCGTTTGCCGTCAATGAACAGCAGCAGGTTTTCGTGGTAACTGCGGGAAATTTCAGTATGTATTGCGCGGCGGGTTTTGGCGTCGGGAATCGCGCCATCTTTGGCCGTGATTTCAAACACGACGACGCCGGAAAGCTGCGCAATCTGCACACGCTCGAACTGCGCGCCATTGATTTCAAGAGAAGTTTTCTTCCTGTCGAGCGGATTTGACCAACCCAGTTCTTCAATGAACAGATCGCGGAAATTGAAGTTGTCGAGGTGTGTGCGCAAACGCGCAGCGTCAATGGACATGGATAGCTCAGTCTCCCATCTGCTCGAACAATCCAAGCGAACAAATGATCTGTGGCTCTTGCTGTTCGACTTCGCTCTCGTCGGTGATGCACAGCCGGTCTTCATCGCGCAACGCAATGACCAGATCGGCAAGCTGATGGTCCCCCGCGCCTTCTTTCAGCTTGCGGTTGAGCGTGTCAATCGCCGATTGGCGCAAGGGGAACCGGTAGATTTCGTCAATCGCGCTGTTCAGGGTGTGCGACTCAAAGAGCGTCCCTTTGATCGAATCGGCGTAAGCCTTCAACCGTTCGTAGGTGCGGAAACGCGCACCTGAAGGCCGTCCGAGTTGGCCGCCGATGGCACGCTCTTCCTGAATCAGATGCTCGACGCCGCGATTGACTAGTTCGTGATGCTGCGCGTGGCGTGGCGTGACGGGCGTGTCCGGATGGCATTGCGCGGCCTGCAAAATGGCAAGCTGCGACTGCGTGACGCTGTTGCCCTGCCGGTCAATCCAGGCCAGCGAATCGGTGCCTTCGGCGGTGCGGACGTAGACCAGCACGCCTTCGGGCATTCCGGCCAACGGCTGGTGACGGCGCGATGAATAGCTGACGTTGGGTAGGTCAGGGATAAGCTGTGCCAAGCGCGGCTCCTGATCGATGGCGTTCTTCCAGATTTGATAGGCCTGCGAAGCGAGGTCAACTTCCGTGTCGGCCTCGCCGTCGAGGATGCCGGCTTTTTCGTGGTACAGATCAACGAGCGGCTGCGTGGCGGCTTCATCTTCAAAGAAGGCTTCGTCCGCGCCCACGACTTCGGCGTTCTGACGCAAACGGGTGGCGACGCGGCTGCGCAGATTGATGATGCGTTCGACGCCGTCAGCGGGCAAGAACGAGTAGCACAAAATCTCTGTGGCTTGCTGTCCGATGCGGTCAACGCGCCCGGCGCGTTGGATCAGGCGAATGATCGCCCAGGGCAGATCGTAATTGACGACGATGTGCGCGTCCTGCAAATTCTGGCCTTCGCTGAGCACGTCGGTGGCGACTAGCACGCGCAATTCATCTTCCGGGTTGATCCGGTCGCGTTTGCGATTGCTGACCGGCGAAAAGCGCCAGGCGGTTTCAGTGGGATCGGTCGAGCCGCCCGTCACGCCTTCCAGTCGCGTGACACCGCGCGCGTGCAGCTCGCGCGTCAGAAAGTTCACGGTGTCGGCGAACTGGGTAAAGACCAAAACCTTCTCGTCGGGATGAAGCTCACGGAGCAGCATCAGCAGCGCGGCAAACTTGGTATCTTTCGCAATGTCCCAGGAACTGTTGTCAGCCAGGATTTTGAGCAAGGCTTTATTGTCCGCCCGTAGATGTTCCGCCAGCCTGGGCTGAAACAATGACGAGCGAATCCATTTGAAACGGCGCTGAAAGCCGGCGCGGTATCCTTGGTAAATTTCCGCCGCGCGTGCCTGGTAATCCGCCTCCGTGCGCAATGTCGGCGGCACCTCTTCCACTGTCTGCGCCGCTTCATCATCTGCGTCATCGCGGGTCTCATCATCGAAAAGCGAAGCCGCCAGCAGGTCTTCATCTTCGTCGTGCTGGTTGGCGTCGAGCAGTTCGGCGGCTTGCGAGCCAATCGGCAGCGGCAACTCATGCTCAATCGCGTAGAGGAAGACGCAATTTCTGAGCACGTGACGTTCGAGCGAGAGGAGAAACGCCGGGCCGCCGGATTCGAGCCGCTTGAACAAATTGGTGCGGCAAAACCCCATCAACCGTTTGCCCGCACGCGACAACCCGTCGAGTTGGCGTTTTTCCTCCGGCGTCGGCGGCGTCGCCATTTTCTCCCGCCCCTCCACATAATTGCCCAACCCGTAACGCGGCAGATTCAACCGGTCAATCGCACGCACGATCTTGGGCGAAGCGAGCCGCCCGTAGGGATCATTTTTGTCCTCTTCGTTGATCGCGAAGCGGACCGTCCGGGGCTTGCGTTCCGGGAAGAATGACTGCGCGCCGTCTTCGTAGCGCAGGAATTTTCGCCCCGTCGCGTCATCCGTTTTGGCATAGTTCGCCTGAATGAACGAACGCGTGCGCCGCACCAGATACAACCGCATCAGCTCGCGCCAGTCGTCGGGATAATCGCTCTTTTCAAAGGCAGCCAGCGAGCGCACCAGGCATTGAAAGCGGGCCTGAAACTCTACCTCGCCCATCTCGCGGATTTTCTGCTCCGGTCTGATGCCGATGTCTTTGTCTTCCGGCACGAACAGCCGAAGCTGCGCCGACAGGTCTTGGTACTGTTTGTTGTAGGGCGTGGCGGAGAGCAGGATGCAGCGGCTGTCGCTGAGGCGGATGTACTCTTTAATCGCCTGGTAGCGTTTGCCCGCGGGATTGCGCAGATGATGGCTTTCGTCAATCAACACGGTGCGGTAACGCGCCGGAACGTCGGCGAGTTCTTTGACGACGCGGCTCAGGGAGAGCACGCGGGCGCGCAAGTTATAATCGTCGATGTAAGTCTGCCACATGCGAACCAGATTTTTCGGACAGATGATGAGCGTGCTGCTGCCAGTCTGCTCTTCGGCAATTTTGGCGAGCGCGGTTGCCATCAGCGTTTTGCCCAAGCCGACCACATCGCCGATGATGACGCCGTTGCGCTTTTTCAAATGATGCGCCGCGATTTTGACGGCGGCAGTCTGAAACTCAAACAGGCGATTACCGAAATCACGCGGGATGCGGAATTCCGACAGCCCTGCGCGCGCTTCCTGTGACAGATGATAGGCAATCTTGAGGTAGATGTGATACGGCGGCACCGGTTCAGCGCGCGCCCAACTGGTATCAATGATCTCGGCCAGCTCAGCAGAAATATCCAGACACCATTTGTCGTGCCAGCGGTCGTCGAACCACTTCTGCAACTTGTGGCAAGCGTCGTGATCCAGCACGTCCACGTTCAATTCGCCCTGTTTGGACAACCCGGCGAAGGTCAAATTGCTGCTCCCGACAAAACCGATGCTCGGATTATTCGGGTCATTACGGTGCAGCAAGTAGAGCTTGGCATGCAGCGGGTGGCGGAGGAATAGTTTAACGATCAGCTTGCCGTCTTTGATCTGCTGGCTCAAGCGGCGCAAGGCGGCCTCGTCTTGGTTGGTTGGCGCGCCGAAGGTCAACTGTTGATGAAAGTCTTTTGCCGCCTCACGACGGCGGCGAATCACTATCGCGTTATCTACCGCGCTGTCGGCGCCCGTCAAGCTGAAAGCTTGGCGTAACTCTTCCTGCGGAGCGGGCTGCATGCCAACCAGTAGGCGGCCACGCTGCTCACCCGCTGGCCATTCATCAATCAATCCATCCAGTTGCTTCCATCCGCGAAGGTTGAAATATCCGACGCAAAAATCGGCGCGCTCGGAAAGACGTAAAGTTTCTTGGAGCGCAGGTAGTAAAGAGGTTTCGATGTTGTCGAAGATTCTTGGCATATTGAATGCGGCAGAAAATGAAATTCTTTGTGCGCGATGGACCGCGGAAGAGAGATTATATCCGAATCCGATTGAAGTTTAGCCGATGATTGACTGAGAGGCTATGAATAGCTTGCAGCGGGTGGCCGGGGCGAGGAAAGAATCGTCACACAGCACTGGCGCCAGCAGCCCTCTTCTCACCAAGCGATCACCAAGCGTGTAAATTGCCGCTCAATTATGATTTCATCGGCTGACGCAGTGTAAGCGGTCTCCCGCGGGTAGGCTCTGATGCGCCATCGCTCCTCATCGGGCGGGCGGCCGGCCGCGTCCCAGTGACGGAGGCGTTCGATCAAATAGGCGGCGAGAGAGTCGTCCGGGCCGTAGCTCTGCACGAAGAGCTCGAAAGGCGGCTCGTCCTTGGGCCACTCCGGCGGCAGCGTGTGGCCTGTGGGGCGCGCATACACGGCCAGACTCCCTTCCTTGAGCAGGCCGCCCGTCGAAGAGAACTTTCCCGCGAGCCCGAAGAGAGGGGGCACGAGACCGCGGTCTGCCAGCTCGCCTTGGGCGCCGAGCCCGCACCCGAGGCCGCGATAATCAGGCTCCGGCTCAGACAGTGCGGACCACTTGGAGTACCTGGCCGCCAGCTCGTGTGTCGTGACCTGAACTCCCGTCGGCAGGTCTCGGCTGGGGCCGGTGAGTAGTTGGTAGATCGCTGCAGGATCGACCACGCGCGGATCATTCTCCTTGAGGTGCAGCACCAGCCCAGGTTCGGGGCCGAGTTCTACCCGGCGGCCTTCGCTCGGATGCACGCCGGGGAAGGCGCCCCGGAGCGGCATAAAGCCGCCATTCTTAATCGAAGCGCTGACCAAGCAGTCGTCGGAGCGCTCGAAGGCGACGAGCTGTTGCCCGCCGCCTGGCATGATGGCCAAAGGCAGGACCAGTCGTCCGCCCACTTGCAACTGCTCGCGCCAGGCCGGAGTAATCTCAGATGTGCCCGCCGTCACCATCAGGCGGTCGTAGGGCGCTGAGACAGGATGACCATACCCACCGTCGCCGCAGATGACTTCGACCCGCCCAAAACCTGCCGCCGCGAGGTGCTCCCGCGCACCCTCCACGATGTCTTCATCCAGATCCACCGTCGTCACCTTTCCCGCCTCACCGACCAGGTGCGCCATGAGCGCCGCGTTGTAGCCGGTGCCAGCGCCGATCTCCAGGACGTGGTGACCGGGTGCGAGGCCGAGTTGTTCCAGCATGATCGCCATCACGGCCGGCTGGGAAGAGGAGCTGACGGGCCGCTCACCTTGTTTTTTGGTGACGATAGCATCGTCTCGGTAAACTTGATCGGGTGGCACACCGGGCAGAAACAGGTGGCGCGGGACGGCGCGGAAAGCCTCTTCAATTCTCGGCGACTCGATCAGTCCGGCCTCTTTCAGTCGATCGACCAGCGCCTGATGGAGCGCTGAGGCGTCATGATCACTTTCCGTGGGCGATTCCGGATTCATAAGTTCTACCAAAAGGCGGACCGTGAGATTTCCGCTCGAAGTAATCGATCGCGCTCATTCGTACTTGAGCAGTAGGCAGTAAGCAGTAGGCAGTAGGCAGTGAGGAGGCCACTTCTCTGCCTTACCGCCTACTGCCCTCTGCCTACTGCTTACTGCTTACTACTTACTGCTTACTGCTTACTGCCATCTGCCTACTCATATCTCAGCGCGACCATCGGGTCGACTTTGGTGGCCCGCCGCGCCGGGACGTAGCAGGCCAGCAGCGCCACCCCCGCCAACAACAAGGCGACCGCGATGAACGTCAACGGGTCGGTCGTGCCGACGCCGTAGAGCAAAGTTTGGATCAAGCGGGTGAGCCACATCGCTGCCAACAAGCCCAGCCCGAGGCCGAGGCTCGTGAGCAGCAGCCCTTGTTTGAGCATCAGCCGCAGCACATCACCGCGCCCCGCGCCTAAGGCCATGCGGATGCCGATCTCGCGCGTGCGGCGACTGACCGCGTACGACATCACGCCGTACAAGCCAATGCCGGCGAGCAGCAGCGCCGTCAAGCCGAACAGGCTCGTCAACGTCGAGGCCATGCGCGAGACGGCGATCGAATTCTTCAACTCGTCGTAGAGCGTCGTCGGTGTTTCGATCGCCACTTGCGCCTCCAGCGCCAACGCCTCTTTGCGCACCGACGGCAGCACCGTCAGCGGGTCGAGCTTGGTGCGCACGACCAGGCGGGCGAACGAGCCATAGGGATGTTGCAGCGCAGGTAAATCGAGATGCGGCAGCGGCGCCTCGGTCAGGCTGTGCAAGCGAAGGTCGCGCGTCACGCCGATGATTTCGAGCCACGGCTGGCGCGGCCCCAGGCTGAGCCGTTTGCCCAGCGGGCTCTGATTCGGGAAATAGGTGCGCGCCAGCGTCTCGTTGACGATGACGACGCCGGGCGCACTGGCGTTGTCGTGTTCGGTGAAGCCGCGCCCCTCGACGAGCGGGATGCCCAGCAGCTCGTGATAGCCCGGCCCGACCTTGGTGTCATCAATCGCGAGGTTTTCGCCGGGTTTGGTCTGCCAGCCTTCGATCACCACCGAGACTTTGGCGAGGAGGTTGCCCAAGGGCGTGATCCAAGCCGTGGTGGCCGACTCGACCCCGGGCAGCGCCTTCACCCGTTCGGTGAGTTGGACGAAATACTGATTGTTGCGCTCGTCCACGGCGCGTTTGCCCGCTTCGTCTTTGGCCGATGCGTAAGCCGCGCGCGGCAATTCGAGCGGCACGATCAGCAGATTCTCGGCGCGAAAGCCGGGATCGATCGCAAACAGGCGTTGCAGGCTTCTGACCAACAAACCCGCGCCGACGAGCATCACCAACGCCAGCGCGACCTGTGCCACGACCAGCGCATTGCGCACATTCCAGCGGCGCTCGTGCGGCGCTGAACTGGCTGCGGCATCTTTCAACGCCGGGAGCAGATTGGTCCGCGCGCTCTGCCACGCCGGGACCAGGCCGAAGAGCACACCCGACAAGATGGCGGCCAAGGCCGTGAAGCCGAGCACGCGCGCATCCAGACTGCCTTCGAGCATCGAGCGTTCGATCTCGAAGCCGGGTTGAAAGGCAAACAGCAACTCGTAGAGCCACGGCGCAAGCAGCAGGCCCGCACCCGCCCCCAATCCGGCCAGCAACAAACTTTCGGTCAGCAATTGCCGGATGATCTGCCACGGACGAGCGCCGAGCGCCAGCCGCACCGCGATCTCTTTGCGCCGCCCCGCCGCTCGCGCCAGCAACAGGTTGGTCACGTTCGCGCACGCCAACACCAGCAACAGTGCCACGACAGCCAGCAACAGCTTGAGCGTTTCGCCCAAAGTGCGCCGCAAGGATGAAATTCCCTGCCCGCCCGGTTCGAGCAAGATGCGCTTTTCGTTGAAAGGCAGCTTGCGGTCGCTCGGCGTGGTGTTAGCTTCCCAGATGCGCCGCGCCGTCAGATCGAAACTGACCTGCGCTTGCTGAAGTGTGACGCCCGGTTTGAGCCGGCCCATCAATCTCAACCAGGCCGGCTTGCGCTCGAAGATCGAGGTCGTCGCCGATAACAATTGCCGTCGCATCATCAAGGGCACCCACGCTTCGGCCGGAGCTTCCAGTCTCATCCCGGCAAACCCGGCGGGCGCGACGCCGATGATGGTGTAGCTTGCGCCACCCAGCAGCAGCGTCTGGCCGACCACGTTCGGCTGCCCGCCGAAACGGCGCTGCCAACAACTGTGGCTGATGACGGCGACCGGGTGCGCGTCTTCCGCGCGATTGTCCTCGTCCCGAATGACGCGGCCTTGCGCGGCATTCACGCCCAGCACGTCGAAGTAATTGCCCGAAACCAGTTCGAGGCCGAGCTTGTCGGACTGCTCGCCCAGGCCGAGCTTGACGCTTGTCTGGGTGAAGGCGAACAAGCCGCTGAAGACTTCGTTTTGATCGCGGTAATCCGTGTAGTCGGGATAGGAGAAGATGTTGTTCTGAAACTTCGGGTTGACGGTCTCGCCCGAAACCAGTGCGAGTCGTTGCGGGTCTTTGACCGGCAACGAGCGCAGCAACAGCTTGTCCGCCACGCTGAAGATGGCCGTGTTGGCACCAATGCCGAGAGAGAGCGTGATGACGGCGACGAGCGTCAAGCCGGGGTTCTTCATCAACATTCGCGCGCCGTAGCGCAGGTCTTGCCACAAAGTTTGCATCATGCCTCCTCGCTTGAGTGCGGATCATTCGGATCGGAGTGCGACCATCGGCTCCACCCCCGCCGGCGACGTCGCGCCGAGCGCGATCCGAATCTCAGTTCGGGCGTCCGCTGCGCGACAACATACGACATCACGCCGTAAAATCCAATAGCCGCCAGCAGCAGCGCCGCGACAGCAAACAGGCTGAACAACGCGAGCGCGCCATTCTCGTGAACGCGCCAGCGGCGGGCAGCCGGCCCCAGGCGAGGAATTCATCGACGGGCTAGTTGCAGTTCCCGCCCGCTCACCACTAACAGACCCATCCTGGCCGCCACAGTTCGATGACGCAAGCCAGGTAAGCACCCTGCGGTTTGATTTAGCCGATGAACTTGTATCCGATGCCGTGCACCGTGATCAAGAACTGCGGGTTGTTCGGCGTGCTCTCGATCTTGGCCCGGAGCTTGGCGATGTGGGTGTCGACGGTGCGCGTCGAGGGGAAGCTGTCGTAAGACCAGACGCCGTTGAGCAACTGGTCGCGGCTGACGACCTGGCCGCGGTGCTCGATGAGGTACTTGAGGATCAGGAATTCGCGCGGCGAGAGTTCGAGCGGGGCGCCGCCTTTGGTCGCCTCGAACTTCTTGAAGTCGAGCCGGAGGTCATCGAATCGGTAGACCTCGACCGCATCGACTTGCCTGGAGGTGCGGCGCAGCACCGCCTCGATGCGGGCAAGGAGTTCCATGAGGCTAAAGGGCTTGGTGATGTAATCGTCCGCCCCGAGCCTCAGCCCTTGGACTTTTTCGACCTCCAGGCTGCGGGCGGTGAGCATGATGATCGGCACCTGGTTGCCGGCGCCGCGGAGTTGTTTGCAGACATCGAAGCCGCTCTGGCGCGGCAGCATGACGTCGAGGATCAGCACATCGAACTCCTTCTGCATGGCGGCGCGGAGCCCGGCAGGACCGTCCGGAGCGATCTCCGCCGCGTAGCCTTCCGACTCCAAGCCCTCGCGTAAGGCGATGGCCATGACCTCGTCATCCTCGATAATCAATGCTCTGCGCGCTGCTGACATCCTTCGTTCGTCACTCATGAGGTTAAGCATCCCTTCGGCCCACGCCGCCACACTCAATCGCTCAGGCCGTCGGCCCGCCGCTCCATTCGATGCCCGTGGCGAGGGGCGAGCCCGTTTTTTCCTGCGGCGGTCGGGGGCCCGAAGCCTTCCCCGAGCGGCAGGCGGATGGTGAAGGTGCTGCCGCGGCCCGGCTCGCTCTCGACGGTGATCCGGCCGTGGTGCGCCTCGACGATGTGTTTGACGATGGAGAGCCCGAGGCCGCTCCCTTTGACGTCGTGCACCATGCCGGTGCTGACGCGATAGAACTTCTCGAAGATCTTCTCGTGCTCTTCGCGCGGGATGCCGATGCCGTGGTCGGTGACCGAGACCGTGACCGCATCTTCCTCCTGCCCCAGCCGCAGGAGGATCTCCTGGCCCTTCTCCGAATACTTGATGGCGTTGTCGAGCAGGTTCGTCAGCGCCAGCGCCAGCGCGTCGGGGTCGAGCGCGACCGGGGGCAGGGGCTGCTCCGGCGGCACCAGGCGGAAGAGGTGGCCGCTCTGCTCGACGCGCCCGGCGCAGGCCTCCAGCGCCTCATCGACCACCTCGCGCACGTCGGCGCGGGCGAAGCGGTACTCCTTCTGCCCCGACTCGATGCGGGCGAAGTCCAGGATGTTGCTGACGAGTTGGGTCAGGCGGCGGCCCTGCGAGTCGATGTAGCTGCCGAACTCGCGCACCTTGGCCTGATCCTGGACGCGGCCGAACTTCAACAGCTCGGCCAGCACGCGGATCGAGGCCAGCGGCGTGCGGAACTCATGCGAGACGTTGGAGACGAAGTCGGTCTTCATCTGCAAGAGGCGCAGCTCACGCGCGGCGGCCCGCCAGCCGAGCAACAGGCTGCCGACGAGCAAGAGCGTCATCGCGGCCGAGAGCGAGAGGTTGATCGTGAAGCTGCGCCGCGCCCACTGTTCGACGCTCAAGTCGCGCATGCGGATGCCGAACGTGTAGCGCCCGAGGCCGAGCGAAAACCGCAGATAGAACTCGGGCCTGGGATCGCCGGCCGCCCGAGTGAGGAAGACCGGCTGATCTTCGTTGAAGCGCAAGGTGACCACCGCGTTTTGATACTCTGAGGGGAAGAAGCGAGGCAGCGCCTTTCTCGCGGCCTCGGGCACGACCTCCTGTCTGAACCACTCCTGGTCCAGCACCATCCCGGCCAGGCCGGCGATGTGCTCCCCCTGCTCAAGGATCGGCTTGACGATCAGCAGGTAATTCGAGTCACGTGGGACGCCGGTTGACTCCGGCTGAATCAGTGTCTTCGACCGGATATAGAACCGATAGGGGGCGAAGGCCACGTTGATGGCGCGCATCTCGGGCGCCTGCGGGTTGCGTTCCATGCTTTGGCGGGCGGGGTTGTAGAACAAGACTTCGCTCCGGTAATCGCCGGCATACTCCGTCTCCACGGCCACGAAGAAGCGTTTCGCGCCCCTGAACTGCTGCCGTCTGAAGTGGTCCGCGGCGCGCTCGACAGCGGCCAGCGCGCGCGTCCGTTCAGCGTTGTCTTGAATGATGCCGCCCTCTCGGGAATCGATCGCCGCGGCCGGCACAGCCAGGGTTCGTTCGGCGTTGGTGTAGTATAACTCGTAGACCTCTTCAGTCACCGCCTTCACGTACTGCGACAAGGCCTCTCGGCGATAAAGCGGTAGGGTTTGCTCCAGCGTGCGCAGCGAACGGTACTGGACGATCAACAGGGTCAGCAACGGCAACGCGATGGCGGGGACAATCACCCACACGAAGCGCCGCTTGAGAAATGACTTGACCCCTTCCTGTCTCATCGGTTCACCCTGTCCCGCGACCTGTCAGGTTGCGGTGGTCTCCGCCAACAGTCCTTGGACCTCGACGGGACCTGTTGGCGAACGCAGCCGCCACCTGACAGGAATAGGACATTCTCTTTCTTGAACTCGATAGCCGGGCTACTCGTAGCGGAGTGCCACTATCGGGTCGACTTTCGTCGCCCGCCGCGCTGGCAGGTAAGAGGCGAACAACGCCACGGCCACCAACAAGACAGAGACGCCAGCGAAAGTCAACGGGTCGGTCGCAGTGACTCCGTAAAGCAACCTCGTCATCAGCCGGGTCAGCCCGAACGCTCCGGCCACCCCAATCACCACGCCCAACAGCGTGAGGACCAGCCCCTGCCCGATGACTAGCTTCAGCACATCACGCGGACGGGCGCCCAAGGCCAGGCGGATGCCGATCTCCCGCGTGCTCTGCGCGACCGCATACGACATGACACCATAAATGCCCACCAGCGCCAGCGTCAACGCCAGCCCGGCGAAGACGGCGAGCAGCAGGAGATTGAACCGCTCGCGGGTGATCGAATCAGCCAGCATCTGATCCATCGTGCGGAGATTGGCCAGGGGCATGTCTTTGTCCACGCCCCAGACTTCGTAGCGCACGGCGGCGGCCAGGCCGAGCGGCTGGGTCTTCGTCCGCAGCGCGATCTCGTAAGGTTGAAAGGGAGCCTGCGCCGAAGGCATGTAAAGCTGTGGTTTGACCTGCGTCAGTTGATGCAGCTTGACGTCGCGCACGACGCCGACGATGGTCATCTGCGGGCCATTGGCCGCGCCCCAGCGCACACGTTTGCCGATGGGATCTTCGTTCGGCCACGAGACGCGAGCGAGCGATTCGCTGATGACCGCGACCGGCTCCGTCCCTTCGCGATCCTGCGCCGTGAAGACGCGACCCGCAACGAGCGGAATCCTCTTCGTTCGGAAGTAGTCAGGGCTGACGATGCGGTAAGTGGTCATCGGCGTCGTGTGGTTCGGCTCGGCGCGCCCTTCGATTTGGAAGGTCGCGCCGCCGCCTTGAAAGCTCACCGGGAGGCCGCTGATGGCGCCCACCGCTTCGACGCCGGGCAGCGCGGCGAGACGCGGCAACAATTGATCGAAGAAAGCCCGGCGCTTCTCGGCATCCGGGTATTTCGCCGCCGGGAGCGAGACACGTAGCGTGAGCAGATTCTGCGACTCGAAGCCCATGTCCACTTGATTCAGCCGCCGAAAACTGCGGAGCATCAACCCCGCGCCGATGAGCAAGGGAAAGAAACTCGCCGAGACGCGCTGCCCCGGCAGCTGCTCCGGCTCGCCCGCGCCCGTCAGATTGGCGAGCTGAATCTGCCACGCCGCGAGCTGCTCAAAGACCTGGCTCTGCTCGCGCCACGCCGTGTAGTTGAATGGCGCGGGCGTGTTTTCGGTCAGGCCGATCTTCGGAATCGTCTCCCACACGATTACCAATCGCTCCGGGTCTTGATACGGCAGCCGCTGCCACAAGACGGCGTTGACGACGGTGAAGATCGCGGTGTTGGCGCCGATGCCGAGCGCGAGTGTGATCAGGGCGATGGCCGTGAAGCCGGGCTTGCTCATCAGCACCCGCAGGCCATAACGCAGGTCTGGCATTAAGTCACTCCTCATCCGCTCCCCCTTTGGTTATGCGTAGACGAAACGACTGGCGGCGATCACAAGCGCAAGCTATAGAGTTCAAGAAAAACATGTCCCGCGACCTGTCAGGTTGCGGCGGCGTGCGCACTCAGCCTTTTGCTTTCCACTAGCCCTCTCACTGAAAGCCTCCGCAACCTGACAGGAATAGGACAACGGGCGGGCTTAATTCATTTTCTTGAAAACTACAGCAAACTCTGATTTTGATCAGGCGGTGTCTTCGGTCTTGAACCGCAAGTTCGCCGCGGCCTTCATCGCGCCCTGCAACCGGTCTTCAGCCATCGCATCCGCCGCCCGGTGCGGCGGGACGCGGGCGCCCTGCGCCCGCGCGAAGACCTCAAGCAGCGTGTCATAAATCCTCTCCACGCGGCGGAGCCCTTCTTCCGTCTCCCAACCGAGTAGATCGACCGCGCCGGCAATGATCCCGCCGGCGTTGATGACGTAATCGGGCGCGTAGAGGATTGCTCGCGCCTCCAGCGCCGCGCCGTGCCGCTCTTCAAGCAACTGGTTGTTGGCTGCACCCGCCACGACCTCAGCCTTGAGTTGTGGGATCGTCTGATCGTTGAGAATCCCGCCCAGCGCGCACGGGACGAAGATCTCAGCGTCCACTCCGTACACATCTGACGGGTCAACCGACGCTGCTGAGAATTCGGTGACGACCTGTCTCACCTTCTCGGGGTCGGTGTCGGTCCCAATCAGTTTCGCGCCCGCCCGAGCGAGTTCTCCGGCCAGGCGGTAGCCGACTTGGCCGCACCCCTGAAGCGCCACCCTTCTGCCGGCGAGGTCATCGGTCCCCCAGCGGTGTTTGGCCGCTGCCTGTATCCCGCGCAGCACCCCGCGGGCCGCCCACGGCGAGGAATCGCCGACCCGCATGCCAGGGCCATAGGCTACATGCTTGGTCTCCAGGCGGACGTATTGCAGGTCCGTGGTGCGCGTGCCGACATCCTCGCCGGTGATGTAGCGGCCCCCGAGCGTGTCGACGAAGCGCCCGTGGGCGCGGAAAATCTGCTCCCGATCTTTCGTCTGATTGTCCCCGATGATCACGGCCTTGCCGCCGCCGAAGGGAACCCCGGCCAGGGCACTCTTGTAAGTCATCGCGCGCGACAACCGGAGGGCATCCATCAATGCCGCTTCTTCATCGGCATAATTCCAGAATCGCGTGCCGCCGGCGGCCGGTCCGAGCACCGTGCTGTGAATCGCAATGATGCCGAAATAGCCGCTGGCCGCCTCCTGACCGAACGCCACGTATTCGTGCCCGAGGCTGTACATCTTCTCAAATACCTTCATCCGTAGATCCCCCATCAGGCTGCCTGCCCCCTCCAGCAATCACTCGTAGCGAAGCGCCACCATCGGGTCGACTTTCGTCGCCCGCCGCGCCGGCAGGTAACAGGCGACCGCCGCGACGACGACCAGGAGCGCGGAAACGGCGCCGAAGATCAGCGGGTCGGTGGCGGAGACCCCGTACAACAGGCCGGCCATCAACCGCGTCAACACCCACGCGGCAACCACTCCGATGACCACCCCTATCGCCGTCAAGACCATGCCTTGCCCGACGACCAGCCGCAACACGTCGCCGGCTTGGGCGCCTAAGGCCAGGCGAATGCCGATCTCCCGCGTGCTCTGGGTCACGGTGTAGCTCATCACGCCGTAGAGGCCGACGACCGCCAGCCCGAGCGCCAGCGCCGCAAACACGCCGAGCAGGAGCACATTCACCCGGCTGCCTGAGACCGAATCCGCGATCACCGTCTCCATCGTCTTCACGTTGTAGACCGGTAGCGCCGCATCCATCGCCCGCACCGCGCCGCGCACCGCCGACATCAGCGCGGCCGGGTCGGACGCCGAGCGCACGACCAGGCTCATGCCTGACTTCGGAGACTGGGTGAAAGAATAAAAGATTTCCGGCCTGGTGTGCTGCGTCAAGCCCGACTGCTTGACGTCCCCCACGACGCCGACAATCGTCATCCAATCCTCGCCCACCGCGCCGATGCGCTGCCCGATGGGATCCTGATCAGCCAGGTACTGGCGAGCCAGTGTCTGATTGATGATCACGACGCGGGCGGTGTGCTCCTGATCCTGCGCATTGAAGAAGCGGCCGGCGACTAAAGGAATGCCGAGCGCGCGGAAGTAATCCGGGCTCGTGGAGCGTAACTCCGCGACCGGGGCCTGTCCCAGCGGTGGCTCCGGCCGGCCCCCCAGATGGAAGCCGCCATTGGTGCCCGTTTGCTGCAACGGCAGGAGATTGATCACGCCCGCCTGCTCGACGCCGGGTAAGGCTGAGACTCGCTCTAGCAGCTGCTGGTAGAAAGCCACCGTCGCCGGCCGAGTCGCGTACTTCGCCTGCGGCAGCGCGATGCCCATCGTGAGGACGTGCTCGGCCCGCATCCCCGTCTCGGTCTGCTGCAAACGCACGAAGCTTTTGAGGAGTAAGCTGGCGCCGATGAGCAGCACGAGCGACGCTGCGACCTCGATGACGACGAGCAAACTCCGCAGCCCCGTGCGCTGCGGCCCTTCGCCCGCGTTGCCGCCTTCTTTGAGCGCGGCTTGCACATCCGTCTTGGCGATCTGAAGGGCCGGCGACAAGCCGAAGACAACTCCCGTCAGCAGTGAGAGCAGCAGCGTGAATCCGACTACTCGCCCATCCAGCCCGACCTCATTGGCCCGCGGCAGAAAATTGGCGGCCAGCTTCACCAGGGCCTCTGTGCCCCACTTCGCCAGAAGCAACCCCAGCGCCCCGCCCGTCACCGCCAGGATCAAGCTCTCGGTCAACAACTGCCGCACCAGCCTGAAGCGTCCGGCCCCGAGCGCTGTGCGAATCGCGATCTCCCGGCGCCTTGCAGCCGCGCGAGCCAGCAGCAGGTTGGCGACGTTCGTGCAGGCGATCAACAGCACGAACCCGACGGCGGCCATCAGCACGAGCAGCGACTGGCGCACGCTGCGCACCGTCTCTTCTTGAAGCGGGATGAGCAGGATGCCTCTTCTCGCCTGAGCCTCCGGGTAGGCTGCGGCCAGCCGCCGCGCAATCGCGTTCATCTGCTCCCGCGCCTGCTCAAAGGTCACGCCGGGTTTGAGCCGGCCAAGCGCCTGGAGGTCGTGATTGCCGCGGCTGGCGAGTTGTTGCGGCGTGAAGACGAGCGGGACCCAGACCTCGGTCAAGCGCGAAGGAAACCGGAAGCCGGCGGGCATCACGCCAATGACGGTGTAGCTCTCTTCCCCGAGCAGAATGCTCTTGCCGACGAGGCCCGGGTCGGCGCCGAAACTCCGCCGCCATAGCTGATGGCTCAGCAACACGACGCGGCTGCTCCCCGGCTGGTCTTCACCTTCCAGAAAGGCGCGGCCGAGTTGCGGGGCCACGCCGGAGACGCGAAAGAAGTTGGCCGAGACCGTCGCGCCGAGCACGCGCTCGGGCTGGTCCTGCCCTTGCAGGTTGAAGCTGCCGAATTGGTAAGCCGCGATCTCGGTGAAGACGTCATTCTGCTCGCGCCAGTCCTTGAGGTTCGGCGCGGAGGTCGTGCCCTGGATCAGGTCAGGCTTGTTCTCCCAGAGTTTGACGAGCCGCTCCGGCTCCTCGAGCGGCAACGGGCGCAGCAGCACCGCGTTGACGACGCTGAAGATCGCGCTGTTGGCCCCGATGCCCAGCGTCAGCGCTGCCGTGAGCGTGAAGCCGGGATGCTTCGCGAGCATCCTCGTGCCATACCGCAGGTCTTGCCACAGCGTGGTCATCGTCTCACCTCCGACTCGGTCAATTCAGGCGGGCGACTCTCGCCGTCGCGCCGCCACCACAGCAGTGAGTGATGCGGGGCGCCTGGAGGTAGCAATCAAAGTTCAGGTCGCTTGCGATGTGGCTACGGCAAATTCAGCGCCGGCTTGACCTGCCCGCGATGACAGGTGGTGCAATTGACGGTCGGGGCCTCGCTCTTGAGGTTTTTGATCTTCTTGAGCAAGTCGCCGTTGATCGTGCGCACCATAGCGGCCATCTCGCGAGTAATCTGCTTCGCCGGCTTATCGTCCTTCTCCCACTGATCTAGGACGTGGCAGTGCGCGCAATTGACGCCGAGCGATTTGCTGTAGCCGATCTCCATCACCCGGAGCAGCCGGCCGGCCGGCACGCCCTTGAGGAGTTGGATATTCTTGAAGACCTCCTCGGCCGGCTTATTCTCCTGCCCGGCGATCCGCTTCGTCAACTCCTGAAGCTGCTGCTGCTGGTCGAAGGGCTTGCTCTCCTGAGCCGGCGGGTTGTCGCGTGAGTTGGTGAACGCGGCCCCGCCGCGACTGTCAGTCAGCGCACTCCGTGACAGACAGACCAGGGCGGCCAGCGTGAAGGCCAGGGTTAATCGCTTGATCATCATGCGGCTCCTTAGATGCGTCAGTCTCTTATTCACGCGCCATTCGTCCTGCGCGAAACCGTAGCAGAATGTGGTGCGGATGCCGGGAAGACCTCAGCGCCTGCTATTGGCCTTCACCCCGTCTGTCGCACCCGCGTCAGGCAGTTTCTCCGCCTGCGTCTTGCCCGCCGTCGTGTGGACCGTCAGACCATTCACCGCGCCCTGAGCGTTGAGGCCGAAACTGATCCGCACCGGTTTGGCGATGCCTATATGGAAGCCGGTGAAGTCGGTCGCTGGAGAGCGACGCCACGTCGTAGACGGTGCTGATGGTGTTGGGCCAATGGCGCTCGCGGTCGGCCCAGCCATAGCCTTGATGCAAGACGACCTCACCCTCCTTCGCCACGAGCACCGTGCCGGAGAAGCCGTATGCCGCCAGCCGCGTGAGATACTGATCCAATTGCGCGCCCAACTTGCCAGCGACGATTTCGCCCGGCGCTGACTCCGCCGGCACCCGGCCTTGCCCGAATCCGACAGTCTGAGCGGCGCACCAGAGCAAAATCATGGCGGTCAGTGCTTTTCGCATGCTTCCTGCTTTCTCTCGTGTCAGAAGCCCGACCGTGAGGGAGGGCGCCCTCCCTCACGGTCGGGCTTCTGACACGGCCTTTCCACAACCGAGCTAGAACTCGACCCGGAAGCCGAATTGGAAGGCCCGCGGAATACCCGGCGCAAACGAGCCGGAACCGAGGCCGTAGCGATTGTTGCGATTCAACTTGGTCGTCCCATTGATCGAACCGGCAGCGCCGTCCAACGTGCCGAGCAGCGGCGCGCCGGGCGGATCGAAATTCGCCACATTGAAGAGATTGAAAACCTCGACGAGTGGTTCGAGCCGCAGGCGCTCCCGGATCCTGATCACCTTCGAGAAGCGCAGGTCGGTGTTGATGAAGGAATCAGCCGCCACCTCATTAGCCGGGGCCAGCGGGAGGGTCTTGCCGTTGTTGACGGTCGCGCCCAGCGCGATGATTTGCGCCTGAGTGAAGAGCCCCGCCGACACCAGCGCCTGCGCTGCCGGAGTCAGATTGGTTTTGACGCCGCCGTTGAAGGCGGCGATCAAGCTGTTGAGCTTGCCGATGCCGACATCGCGCCCGAACGAGCCGCGATTCGTGCCCGGCAGCGGATCGCCGATCGTGCCGTCGCCATCGAAATCGGTGAAGAAGATTTCGCCTGAGCCGGTGGGGCTGGCGATCGGCATGAAGATCGAGATCGGCAAGGCCGTCGCCAAGCGCGTCGTCGAGCCGATTTTGAAGCCCCAGGGCAGTTCGCTCAGAAAGCTCACGGTCAACTGGTGCGTGCGATCCAAGCCCGCCGGGCCGAAGAATTTCGTCGGCGTGTCGTTGAAGACCGAAGCCGAAAGGAAGTCCTGATCTACGCCCGTGGCCTTGAAGCGCGAGAGCGAATAGCTGACCGTCGTCGTCAGACCCTTGATCGGCCCGAAGGCGCCGACCCGGCCGCGCAACCCGACATTCAAAGCGTTGAAGGTCGAGAGGCCGATGGGCGCGATCACGCCGATGTTGCGGAATTTGGGATTGACGCCCTGGAAGGCAAAACCATCAACCGCGCTGCCAGCGTTTAGACCCGCGCCCGCGTAATTGAGAATCGTCACGCCTTTGCCAATCGCGCAATTGGTCGCGCTCGCGCTCGCGTCGGCCCCGCAGCCGGCCGCGCCGTTCACCGCGGCGATGATGCCGCGCGCTGTCGCCACATTGAGCGTGTCGGCAGCGCCGATGCGGTTGAGGTTGATGGTCTGATTGAAATGGACGCCGCGATTGCGCAAGTAATCAATGCTCACGACCAGCCCCGGCCTGAGCTCACGCTGAATCCCGATGTTCGTCATGATTCCGTAGGGCCGTTTGTAGCCAGTGTAGATCAGGCCATTCCCAGTGTCCAGGTCCTGATCGAAGAGCGGCGGCACACCGGCGGGCGGGAATTTCGCCGCCAGGCCGGCAGTCACTTGCTGGTAGACGGCCGAGATATTCTGCGCCGCCGCAATCACGTTCTTGAGCGGCTGCCCCAACAGACGCACACCACCCGTGCAATTGCCCGGAGTCGCGTTGTAGTGGGTCACGTCGAACAAGCACTTCCCCGTCGCGGGGTCGGTCAGGAGCGGCGCCGCTGAATTGAGGATCGGGGTGGCGTTGCCCAAGCCGGGCGGCAGGTTGAGCGTGCGGTCGAAGAATGCGTTGTTGACGATGTTGGTCTCGTAGAAGAGCCCTGCGCCGCCGCGAATCACCGTCCTGCCATTGCCACGCACGTCCCAGGCGAAACCCACCTGCGGCGCGAAGTTCAAATCGGGCCGGTTGATCTTGCCGCCGAGCACGGGATTGAACTCAGCCAGTTTCTGCGTGCGCGGCAGATCCTGGTTGGCGATGTTGCTGTCGAAATCATAACGCAGCCCCAGATTGAGCGTGAAGTTGCGCCGCAGCTTCCACCCATCCTGCACGTATAGGCCGAGGCGATTGTCGAAGAAGCCGCCGAAAGGCAGGTTGTGCGCCGGCTTCTCGCTCGCAAACCCGAGGCCGTTGCCGAGCCGGATATTGACGAGCGGGAAATTGAGCGGGTCGGAAGCGCCGCCGTTCTGGTTGGCGAAGGCGATGGTCGTCGCGTTGTAGTTGGCCCGGACGCGCGGCGCGTTGCCGAAGAAGCTGGCGAGGCCGCCGAGCGCCAACCGGTTGTAGGAAGCGCCGAAGCGCAACGTGTGATTGCCCGCGACGACGCTGCCGTCGTACTTCACCTGCTTGTTATCCTGGAACGTCTCCTGCGGCGCGAGCGCGTTGGGGCCGACCTGTAGTTGGCCGACGATGCTGAGCAGCACCGGCTTGCCCGCCGGGTCGAGCGTGGTCGGCGTCCCGGCCGCGGCGTTGGCGTCGACGATGAAGTTGTTGAAGTTGAGATAGCTGAAGCGCACCGAATGCGTCCAGCGCGAGGTAGAGAAATCGACGCCCGCGACGTGGCTGTTAGTGTTGTTGAGATTGCCGAAGGCCGAGAGATTGATCAGGCCGAAGCCGGTCACCCCGAAGTTGTTGTTGTGGTTGAAGCGATAGAAGGACTTCAAATTCTGCGTGAGGTGGAAGTCGAGCCGCCCGCCAGCCAGCGTCTCGCGCAACGGCACGCCGAAGTTCTTGGTGAACTGCGGGAAGGCCGCCACGTCGGTGAACTGCTGGCCGTCTTGATTGTTGTGTTCGTACTCGAGGTGCCAGAAGAGGCGATCCTTGATGACATAGCCACCCGCGCGCCCGCCGAGGATCTGCCGCTCGAACGGCGGCTTCTGCTTAGTCGGCACGGTCTTGTTCAGGCGTAAGTCCGCCGCCAACACGTCATCGCGGAAGAAGCCGAAGCCGGCGCCGTGAAATTGATTGCCGCCGCTGCGCGTGACGATGTTGACCGCGCCGCTCGAAGTCAGATCGGTGCTCGGGTCGAGCGTCGAGCGGCTGAGCTGAAATTCCTGAATGGTCTCGTTGGAGATGTTGGTCGTGGTCGTCCCGACGGTCTCATCCGTGATGTCCACGCCGTCGACTTGAATACGCGTCGAACGCCCGCTGCGCCCGCCGACGGAGACGCCGACCATTTGATTCTTGGTCGGGTCGAAGTCGCCGCCGTCGCGCACCTGGACGCCGGGTTCGAGCTGCGCGAGGTCGAGGAAGTTGCGGCCGTTCAAGGGCAGGTTGTCGATCTGCCGGGCCGTGATCACGCCGTCCACGGTCGAGCGCGAAGTGTCCACCGCCGCCTCCGAACTCGCCGAGGTCACCTCGACGACTTGCTCGGTGCCGCCCACCTCCAGCGCGGCGGGGACGGGCGTGACGCTGCCGACTTTGACGACGACTTTCGCCGCCACCAGTTTGCGGAATCCCAGCTTTTCCACCGTCACGTTGTATTCGCCGGGCTCCAGGTTCTGGAAGCTGAAGAGGCCCTCGCCGTTGCTCATCGCGGCCAGTTCAGCGCCCGTGGCGAGGTTCTTCAAAGTCACCATCGCCCCGGTGACGACCGCCCCCGACGGATCGGTGACGGTCCCCTCAATCGCCCCGCGGATGTGCTGCGCCAAGGCCGCCGGACTCAACCCTAACAGCAAGGCGAGAGTTGTCGAATAGATGAAAGATTTGATCTTGGACTTGCTCATTGATTCCTCCTGTTCAGTGACAATCACCCTTCACAGCCCTGGGAGCGCAGGCCATGAGACTCTCCGGTGGAGAGTCTCGCCTGCCGGATGTCAGTTGCTCGCTTCCGATGACCGGCAGGCGAGATGCCTGCGCTCCCAGGGGAGGCTGAGTAGTTACGCCTATTAAGTGAATTCGGCTGCCGGGCGGGAACCAGTACGCCCAACGGCTGATCAGCTATGACGCCGACGGAGCCCAGCACAGGCGGCCGACCTCGGCCGCCCGCCCGGCAGCCCTGCGAGTTTTCACCCCGCCAGCAAAGACTAGCCTTGAGTCGCGCCCGACCGTGCGGCGGGCGCTGTCACAAGAATGGAATGCGCAAACGTTGCGGTTGACGCTCGCTGCCTCTACTTCCAGCTTACTGGAAAGCTCCTGTTAAAGTCGTCACCGCGGTATGAAAAGATGTGAAAGTTGTTGAGGAGACGTGAAAAGGCTCGGGCAGACCTCGGCCGGACTGACCATCGAAGGTATATTCAGTAGATCGCGAAATGGAGGGAGAGTTTCATTTTCCATTTTCCATCGGTCATTTATCATTGGTCATTGAAGAGGAACCGCATCAACTGTCCTGAGATCACGACCGCCGCACTTCTGCAATGACCAATGAAAAATGGAAAATGGAAAATGGAAAATGGAAAATGCCCTTCCTTCCTGATTTCGTGATCGACTGATATTACCGCCAGGTAGGATTCGCGGAGCGATGAAGACGCTCCCTTCAGAGCAAAGGCAAGCAGCGATGCGAAGGATCCTCATCGTCGAAGATGATCAAGTCATGGCCGTCGCCTTGAGCGAGGGTCTGGCGTCTGAAGGTTATCGGGTGGAGATCGCCGGAGACGGCCAGGCCGGGTTACGCCTGGCCTTAGAACAGAAGTTCGATCTGATCCTGCTCGACGTCATGCTGCCGAAGCTCGGCGGCTTCGACCTCTGCCAGCAACTCCGAGGCGCCGGCCACCACACTCCCGTCATCATGCTCACGGCCCGCAGCCTCGAAGTGGAAAAGGTCTTGGGTTTGAAGATCGGGGCGGATGATTACGTCACCAAGCCCTTCAGCCTCATGGAACTGCTCGCCCGCATCGAAGCCGTGCTACGCCGCACGGCGCGGCGGATGGAGTTGATCGAGGCTTACGGGTTTGACGATGTAGAGCTGGACTTCAAGCAGAACCAGGCGACCAAGGGCGGCCTCCCGCTCGAGCTCACGGCCCGCGAGTTCAAGCTGCTCAAATTCCTGATCGAGAATCGCGGCGAGGCCGTCAGTCGCGAGCAGCTACTCAACAGCGTCTGGGCCTATGACGGCGCGCCGCTGACGCGCACCGTCGACACGCACATCGCCAAGCTCCGGCAGAAGATCGAAAGCGACCCGAACCACCCGCGCCGCCTGATCACAGTGCACCGGGTCGGCTACAAGTTCATCGGCTGAATGGGTCTCAACCGGCCTGTCAGAAGCCCGACCGTGAGGGAGGGCTTGATGGGCACCCGCGCCCTCCCTCACGGTCGGGCTTCTGACACGTTGTGTCCCAATGCTGTGTGGTTTGATTTAGCGCGACAAGGCCGCCTGCAACATGGCCCGCGCATAACCGACGTTGTACGCAAACCCGGCATACCCGCCCCCACCGGGATAGCTCGACTTGAAGCCCGTCTGCTCGCGGTCGTAGTCAATCCCCCGCGGGTGCTCCGGGTAGATGAGTCGCGGGTACTTCTGCCGGACCAGTTCCTTCATCACGCCGAACATATCGACCTGGCCCTCATCCAGGAAGACCTCCGCGTACTTCTCGTATGGCACCCGCACGCGCACATTGCGGAAATGCACGTGGTTGATCCGGTCCCGGCTGCCGAAGTAGCGGCAGACGGCCACCGGGTCCTCACCCATCTCCCGCGTCACGCCACAATCAAAAGTGATCCCGTTCGACTTGCTCGGCACGATCTCGATGAGTTTCTTCCAGCCTCCGACGGTCCCCATGATCTGCTGCGACCCGCGGCTCAAGGGTGAGGGTGGATCATTCGGGTGCAAAGCCAGGCGGACGCCCGATGCCTCGGCCACCGGGACGACCGCTTTCAGGAAATAGGTGATGTGTTGCCACATCTCGTCCAGGGTGTGGGCGCCTTCTTCGGCGAGCGGAGGCAAATCCTTCATCCGGTCGTAGTCGAATGAGGTATATCCGGAGCCCGCCCGCCCAGTCTCTTCATAGTATCCCTCCATAGCGCGGTGCGCGTAGAAGTTGTATTCAACCACCGGCAGACCGACGCGACCGGCGACCCGGAGAGACTGGATGACCTTCTCGATCTCCTCGTCGCGGCCGGGGCGCCCGTAGAGAGTGTTCCGGAAACCGGAAATCATCAGGTTGCCCAGACTGAGCCCGCCAGCCTTGAGGCGGTCGATAGTCGAGCGGAGATCGCTCTCCTGCCAGGGAATGGGAGGCCCGCCCATCAGCACGTGATCAACCCCGAGTTGCTTCACCCGGCGCATGCCAGCCTCGCTGAGCGCGCCTGCCGCCAGGCGACCGGCGCCCATTTCCAGGCAGATCTTGGGCGTGTCACGGCCTTCGGAGGGCATTTCCGCGGCCCTCGCCCCGGAGGCCATTGAAGGGAGGAGGGCCGCCGCCCCGATGGCTTGCATCATCCTTCTTCGGGAAAAGCCAGACTTCATGAGTCGATCCTCCTGTGCGCCGAGTCAGTTCTTTCCCTGATTGCATCCATCTTTCACCTGGGAAATGCCATCTTTCAAACTTGGGGAGCCGCTTTTCGCCCAGGGGAGATTATCTTTCGCGCGGGCGGAACGATCTTTCACGCTGTCAGTCTCATCTTTTGCCGGGCGACACCGATCAAACAGCCTACGGGCGCTATCTGTTAGGGGGTAGCCAGGAATATGATGATGAGCGAAGCCCTATCTGAGCCTGAGCTGGTTTGTCAGGAATAGCTTGTAATGAAATTTCTCTGAAAGCATGGGCCGTCAACCTCAGATAGGTGTCAGGTGTCAGGGGCCAAGACATCGTGAACAATATGGTTGGGCGAAGGCTCAAGACATCGTGAACAAATATCAAAAATCGGCCCGAAATCAGCCATTTTTCGATATACCAAAGGGTGAAATGTTCAGGAGGTTGTGGACCTTGCTTCAACTATCGTAATCGGAAAAAGTGTTCACGATGCCATGAACCCTGACAGTTAGGTGCTTCTTCAAGGAGTCGAGTGCCCCTTCTTCCTTTGCTTCACGGCTTGAACCTTACGAAGTCAGACCTTGCTTTGCGACTAAGCCCTTCATGAGGTGCCAACTCTTCCCATTTGAGTGATCGCAACAAAGCAGTTCGAATAAGTCACATCATTGCCAATAGCTGCCTCCTCACGCTCTTTCGATTACTTCTCAAAACACTTTGGCGTTGACTGTTCAGGATAATCTTCCAATGAAATAGCATCGCATCCCATCTTATAAGCAAATCGACAGTCTTTGCCAGCCCCAATAGTATCATAGAAGCCACGTGTGAAATGCTTGGCAGCATCATCGGAAATAGGGCCATCCATAGCAATCACAAGGGGAACGCCTAATGCGATAACTTTACCTTGCCCTACCGAATAGCAAGCATTCAAAATAACACACTCGATTGACTGGAACTTAGATAGTAACCCTGCCAAAGCATGTTGTGGGACGAGTTTTATATCTCCATTTTCATCTTCAAGGGCAAGCTGCCCTGATGGAGCACCATGTCCTGAAAAATGGACTATTTGAAATTCATCTTCGAGGAGTTCACGTTGTACGTCTTTGATTCTAGCTGCGTGAATTATCTTATAATTCAGACTATCCCGGTTATTGCTGCGCTTGATACATTCGCGAATCGTCCGATCTTCTTCCCCCAGCCGTAATGGGTCACTGTTTTTGGGATTCGCAAAAACAATAAGTATATTCACTTTGCTACTCATTGCTGTTTCTCCTTCAATTATAACTTGAGTCTTCTTGGTTACCGTTTCAGTAACAGTTTTTAAAATCTTCTTTCCAGGTTGACCAATGTCCTTCTGCCTTATAACAGTTTTCTCAGGTAAATCTACTGTGGCTGGTGAGCGCGACGCAGGTTTCACGCCCGGTTCCTGCTGCTCAGCAACTTCATCTAACTGTGAAAGATGATCTGTCGTAGGGAGATCTACAGACGAAATTATGGTGGGCTGAGATTCTTGTGGGACAGCATTTGCTTGGTCATTCAAGCGATCAGTACAATCCGAAATGGGTGTGTCCAATCGAGCTTCATTAGGTGGATCGGATTCATCAACTGACCGGGCTGTGTTTTCAACTCTCTGCCTCGAAATCACTTTTTGCCTGCTCTGTCTAACCTTACGATATTTCGGTGGCCTATCTTTATTCCACACCATGCGATACGTGCCATCTCTTAAACTCAGATACCTATTTTTAGACAATACATGCAGCAAATTATTTACTACTACAATTATTTCCTCAGTGTCATCCGATATAGTGATTGAGCTATTCTGCGCAGCTTCAACAACTTCTTCTCGCGTAAATCTGCGTATTTCAATTATCCAATCCAACAAATGATAGACACCAATACGTGCACGATCAGTTCTTTCGTCTTGGTCTGGCCCTCCAAATAGATCTCCTAGCACTGAATCCCAATTCAAATAAAGAACATCTTGAACCCAGGCATTATGCTGTACGCTAGGGCGATCGACCACTGCGCCTACATCCACGAAACTACGGCCGCTTCCATAGTTAGTGTTACTTGGCTGCTTAAGCTCCGCTATAACATTCCCAAGTGACCCTCTTCCTATGTATTCAAGGTGCTTCAGAAATAACTTGTACTCAGACTCAAGCTCGATCTTCCAATCTGTTGCTTTACTAAATAATGAATTATCAAAGTCGATATTCCACAAGCAGGGAATATACCATTTAGAAAATCCTATTCCCCTAAGGCGCACGTCCACATCGTCCCAGATGTCAACTTGTTCTTTTCGAGCCACAGCAATAACTCTGGTGCGTCTATTACTAAACAATTCCGATCTGGACAAAATCTCAAGGGTTTCTAGATATTGTACCTTATCGATAATGAGCACTACACGCGAACGCAAAGACTGACTCCCAGCAAGGCGCATTACGATATTTTTCAGCGCCCTATTTGTCTTGCGTTGCTTAAAGAACGTGTTTAGATCTGCGACGAACTGCGAGAGATCATAATCTCTTCCTAGCGCCTCTGACTTGGAAGTACTTTCAGAAGCTGAAGCGAAAAAAGTCGTTTCCAGTGGTTTGTTAAGTGAAAAATTCAGCACCTGCGCAGTAGTGTCTTTATTAGCGCCTGCTCTGGCTTCTAGCTCAGCCATATCTGTATTGTCATTGTACTCAGAGTTCTTCTTTATAAGGCTAAACCCGAGATCAGTAGCTTCAACTTCAAAATGATCTACTGCTTCCTGCGTGACCCGAAAGTAAAATACCAATAGAGCTCCTTCGTCTTGCCCCCCTCGTTGTAATTCAGTCCTTGCTTTGGCAATAGCACACTTTACCAATGAAGTCCCCCCAAAAGGTCCATATCCGGTTAGCAGATTCCTGACCCCTCCAGCATGAATTAGTGAGCGCCATAAACGTTCATAATCCTTATGTAAAATTAGCTCCTCGAAAATGTGCTCCTCATCATGACGAAAAACTTCCGAATGACGCAATATTATGGTGGTAGATGGCGTTTGATCATTTCGCTCAGTTAAAGGGTCTAATCTAGCGAGATGAACAGAAAGTGTATCGGGCAAACCCGTCTGGGATGGCAAAGACACTATTGGAGATTTATCCGCTGAGACAGATTTTCCTGGTGACCTAGTATTTCCACCTAAAACTGCTGCTGGGGCATGTGGTGAAGCTTGCGATCTTCCAAGATTCTCTGATTGATTAGGAGCACTGGAGAGAAAGCTTTTGAGGAGAGCAAATGGTTTCCCGATAAAAAACGCAACGATGCCCAGAAAGAAATTTTTTACCCGCCGACCTAAATCTATGCCTCTTTTAGGGCTCTTTGCAAACTGCTGTAAGAGGCCACAAAATGTAGTGGTCACAAATCCAGCATTCTAGATGGAGCCAAGCAAATGTCAGTTTCAATCGAGAAC
>Ga0207646_10000722_pt1 | contig 42791 bp, 35 predicted proteins | sample KBSK5502metaG_FD_184343 | JGI IMG/M metagenome (GOLD analysis project Ga0207646, IMG submission 184343) | Corn, switchgrass and miscanthus rhizosphere microbial communities from Kellogg Biological Station, Michigan, USA - KBS K5-50-2 metaG... | ecosystem: Host-associated > Plants > Roots >... | reverse complement strand
ACCCGAATGGCTTGACGGAGGCTGAACTGCAGGTGTTATCGTCGTCCTCATTGGCCGCGTCCGCGTTTCAAGTCGAGCACCCGTTTGTCGCCAGCGCGCCTGCAGATCCAACGTGGCGCCAGAGCCACCCGAATGGCCTGACCGAGCGCGAACTGCAGGCGTTGTCATCGTCCTCATTGGCCACCTGGCAAGACCCGAACGGATCGGGAATCGCAAGCGGCATAAACAACGTTGCGCAGAGCCCGAACAAGGACACGGTCTCGGCCCGGTCGGCGAACTTCTTCCGCAACTGACACACGAGCGGGTACCAACGAGTGACGTCGATCAGCCTGCAACAGGACTAGGTTGCCCTCGTCTAGCCCTCTCTTGACCACCGCCTCGCCCCGCGCCCGAGTCTGTACCCTCGGACGCGAGCGAGGCGTTTTCCTGGCGGTATCGCTCAGCTCCAGTATGCCAGGCTGGCACTGCGCATGCGTTCCTCTGGACTGGCCCTGAACCAATTATCGAGCCAGCGTAAGAGACCGTTCACGGGAGGTGCGAATTGCTCGACGCCAGAACTTTTGGAAACGGGCGCCGCTGCGGTATGAGCTTCAAGGCGGAAAACTGAAGCTTCCAAGAAAGGTTCCTTAGGGCTCATGGTACTGCTCCTTGTAATCACGCCATTCGATTTGCGCAGGAAGAGTGAATCGCGCTGCGTCCATACTGAAGCTCCCTCATGACGAACGCAAATCGATTGTCATGATGACGATCATCGGCTTATCTTATGCTCAGCAAGGCATCAGGAGTCGGTCGAACGAACACTGGAGCCACCACGCGCAGCCTTGCTCTTCAGACCTCTTTGCTCAGGCTTTCCTGACGCTCTCTTCCGATTCCGATTACCGCGAGCGCTGCCTTCTGCAGCGGAGCGTGATCGCGTGCCCGGTTGAGTACTGAAGTGGGTGATCTCTTCAATCAGGATCGTCCCTTCGTCCATGAGGAATTTCTTGAATGCGGCCGCTACCGGCGGCAGCCGCTTATGCTTGCGATGCACCACGTACCAATTGAGCATCAGCGGGAAGCCTTGCACATCGAGAACAACGAGGCTCCCGACCTGCCGTTCGAGGGTGACGGTGTGGGCTGAAAGAAAGGCGACTCCCATGCCTGCGATCACGGCCTGCTTGATGGTTTCAGTGCTCTTGAGCTCCATGGCGATATTGAGCTTCGCGAGCCAACCTGCAAAACCCCGAGCCATCGAAGCCCGTGTGTCGGATCCCATTTCCCGGGCTAGAAACGGTTCGCGAGCCAGCACCGCGAGCGGGATGCGTTTTTTCGCGGCAAGAGGATGCCCTGCTGCAGCCACGATCACGTAAGGGTGAGGCGCGAACGGCTCATTCACCGTATCCATGTCTTCGGGAGGCCGCACCATGATCGCCAGATCGGTCAAGTTGTCCGCCAATCGATGCAACAGCTCCGCGCGGTTATGGACCGTCAGATTGAGGATCACTCCGGCATGACGCCGCGCGAATTCAGCCAGTAAGCGCGGAAAGAAATAGTCGCCGGCGCTGATGACGGCGACATTCAGCTTGCCACCCGAGATGCCCTTGAGGAGCTGCATGGCTTCCTCGGCTTCGCGGAACTGCTGGATGATCGCGCGGCTGTGATGAAGCATCTCGGCTCCGGCCTGCGTGAGATAGATCTTTCTGCCCAGCTGCTCGAACAGGGGTAACCCCGCGTGTCCTTCGAGCTCCTTGACCTGGGTGGACACCGCAGGTTGCGTCAGATGCAATTCCTCCGCGGCGCGCGTAAAGCTCAAGTGTCGAGCCACGCTTTCGAACACCTTCAGTTGGCGCAAGGTCGCATTTTTCATTCGAGGCTCCTGCCATGCATAACCTATAGCTTATGCCAGCCATAAGAAACTTCAACTGTTACTGATGATGTTCCCGGAGCAATATGCCGTCCACAGCCTACCAGCCGATAAGTTGATACAACGAACGCTGGCTTCGCGACGCCGGCCGCGGCAAGCGGCGCACATGTGGACTTGGGCTCGCCTCAGAGCCTGGTGGAACGACAAAGGAGGAGTTGATGCATACGGATGCAGCCGCAGAGACGCTGAGCAAGATTACGAGGCCGGCTTCGTACCGATGGATGCAGCTGGTCATGGGCATCGTCTGCATGGCGATGATCGCGAACCTGCAGTATGGCTGGACGCTGTTCGTCAATCCCATCGCCGACAAATACGGCTGGTCCAAGGCGGCGATTCAGGTTGCCTTCACGATTTTCGTGTTGACGGAAACGTGGCTGGTCCCCATCGAGGGCTACCTGGTCGACCGCTTCGGTCCGCGGCCTGTCGTGATGATAGGCGGGCTGCTGTGCGGTACGGGCTGGGTATTGAACTCCCTCGCGGATTCGCTGATCACCCTCTATTTCGCTGCCGCAATCAGCGGCATTGGCGCCGGCGCCGTATACGGAACTTGCGTCGGCAACGCCCTCAAGTGGTTTTCCGACCGGCGCGGGCTTGCGGCGGGACTCACGGCGGCGGGTTTCGGTGCCGGGTCGGCGCTGACCATCCTGCCCATTACGGCAATCATAAAGTCGAGCGGTTACGAATCGGCGTTCCTTTATTTCGGTATCGGTCAGGGATTGATCGTGTTGTTGATGTCGCTCTTCTTAACGGACCCGCGGCACGTCAAAAGCCCTGCGCTTCGACAAAAGGCGGCTCAGGGATCGACACACGTTCAGCAAACACGGCGTGACTACCAGCCGATGGAGGTTTTGCGCCGACCGGTATTCTGGGTCATGTACGTGATGTTCGTCATGGTCGCGGCCGGAGGACTCATGGCCACCGCGCAATTGGCACCGATCGCCAAGGACTTCAAGATCATGGACGTACCGGTGAGCCTGATCGGAATCACGCTTCCTGCGCTCACGTTCGCGCTGGCCATCGACCGGGTGCTGAACGGACTGACCCGGCCATTCTTCGGCTGGGTATCGGACAACATCGGGCGCGAGTCGACGATGCTGATCGCGTTTGGGCTGGAGTCCGTCGGCATCCTCGCGCTGTACCAATTCGGCAGCGATCCCATTGCGTTCGTGATCCTCACCGGGCTCGTTTTCTTCGCGTGGGGCGAGATCTACAGCCTGTTCCCTTCGACCTGCGCGGATACCTTCGGCTCCAAATACGCCGCGGCGAATGCAGGCTTGCTCTACACGGCCAAGGGCACGGCTTCGCTTCTCGTCCCCTTGTCGAGCTTGCTGACCGCGATGACCGGCAATTGGCACGCAGTCTTTATCGTTGCCAGCATCATGAACGCGGTCGCCGCGCTGATGGCCTGGTTCGTGTTGCGGCCGATGCGGCGGACGCAGATCGAATCCGCGCGTATGGACGTGGCGGCCGAGCTGGCGGTGTAGTCCGTGCCTCCCTCCGCTCGCAACGTAACCGCTGTACATCCACGATGGTTGAATTCGATCCGGCGGGCCGCCGAGCGGCGTCGTCATTCGAGATAGTCATGAACAAACTCTTCGGCATTCTGCTCGCAATGACCGCACTGGTCCTCACCGGATCGGCGGCTGCAGAGCAAGCGATTGTCATCAAATTCAGCCACGTCGTCGCGGAGGACACTCCCAAGGGCCGCGCGGCGGCTTATTTCGCCAAGCTGGTGGAACAGCGCACCAAGGGCAGGGTAAAGATCCAGGTCTACCCCAACAGCCAGCTCTACAAGGACAGTGACGAGATCGCTGCCCTGCAGAAGGGCTCGGTGCAGATGCTCGCGCCGAGCCTGGCGAAATTCGGGGCGCTGGGTCTGCCCGAATTCGAGGTGTTCGATCTGCCGTACATCTTCGATGATTATGCCGATGCGCACCGGGTGACGTTCGGTCCCATCGGAAAGGAGCTCTTGAACAAGCTGCAAAGCAAAGGGATCGTCGGATTGGCGTATTGGGACAACGGTTTCAAGCAGATGAGCGCCAACAAGTCGCTGAGGAAGCCGGAGGATGTGAAAGGGCTCAAGATGCGCGTTCAGCCGTCTGCGGTTTTGCAAGCTCAGATGCGTACGCTGGGGGCCATTCCGGAGGTGATGGATTTTTCGGCCGCGTACCAGGCACTGAAGAGCGGCGCCGCGGACGGCACCGAGAACCCGGCCTCGAATTTCTATACGCAGCAGATGCAGGACGTGCAGAAGCATCTCTCCGTCACCCATCATGGCTACGTGGGCTATGCAGTAATCGTCAACCGAAAATTCTGGGACGGCCTGCCCGCCGATATCCGCGCCAGTCTGACCGCCGCCCTTCGGGACGCGACCATCTTTGCGAACGACATCGCCGCAGGGGCCAATATCGATGCGCTGGAGGAGATCGAGCGCAGCGGCAAGACGCAGGTCATCAGGCTTTCGCCGCAGGAGCGCATCGAGTGGAAGAGGGCGCTCGTCGCGGTCCATCGCCAGATGGAGAGCAGGATCGGCAAGAACCTCATCCAGTCGATCTACAAGGAGACGGGTTTTGATCCGGCCAAGTTGTAGCCGCTCGATATCCAAACAAAGGCAGAGCAGCACCATGGTAGAAACAGCGACCAAGCCTGTGGCCACGACCGCCGAAGACACGGCAAAAATCACCGGCGGCGGTGAGCTCGATGCCCAATCACAAGGCGAGACCGACGGCTTTCAGCTGGTCATCGATGCCCTCAAGCTAAACGACATCGACACGATCTTCGGCCTGCCCGGCATTCCGATCACCGACCTCACGCGCAGGCTTCAGGCTGCAGGAATTCGCGTGATCTCCTTCCGCCATGAACAGAACGCCGGGTACGCCGCTTCCATCGCCGGCTTCATGACGCAGAAGCCGGGCGTGTGCCTCACGGTGTCCGCGCCCGGTTTTCTCAACGGACTGACGGCGCTCGCCAACGCCACAACCAACTGCTTTCCGATGATCCTCATCAGCGGCTCGAGCGAGCGCGAGATCGTCGACTTGCAGCAGGGCGACTACGAGGAGATGGACCAGCTCGCAATCGCCAAGCCGCACGCCAAGGCCGCGTTCCGAGTCTTGCACGCCGAGGACATCGGCGTGGGCGTGGCGCGGGCGATCCGTGCTGCTCTCTCCGGCCGTCCGGGCGGCGTCTATCTCGACCTGCCGGCCAAGCTGTTCCCGCAGACGATCGACGCGGAAATAGGCAGGAAGTCGCTGATCAGGGTGGTCGATCCGGCGCCGCGCCAGATCCCGGCGCCGGACGCCGTGCAGCGCGCGCTCGAACTGCTCAAGAGCGCCAAGCGTCCGCTCATCATTCTGGGCAAGGGTGCGGCCTACGCGCAGGCCGATGCGGACATTCGCGCGCTGGTGGAAAAGACCGGCATCCCCTATCTGCCCATGGCGATGGCCAAGGGTCTGCTGCCCGACGCGCACGAGCAATCCGCGGCCGCAGCGCGCTCGTACGTGCTGCCCGAGGCCGACGTCGTGATGCTGATCGGTGCGCGCTTGAACTGGTTGCTTTCGCACGCTAAGGGCAAGACGTGGGGCGGCAACAGCGGCAAGGAATGGGGCGGCCAGAGGTTTGTCCAGATCGACATCTCGCCGCAGGAAGCGGACAGCAACGTTCGTATCGATGCGCCAGTCGTCGGCGACATCGGGTCGTGCGTCTCGGCCATGCTGGGCGCGATCAACGCAACTGCGGGCTCGAACTGGCCGAAGCCGCCCGCCGAGTGGCTCGACGCCATCGCGGAGCGCAAGACCAAGAACATCGCCAAGATGGCGGAAGCGCTGGCGAAGAACCCCACGCCGATGAACTTCCACAGTGCGCTGAACGTCGTGCGCGACATCGTCAAGGCGAATCCGGACGCCATCCTCGTCAACGAAGGCGCCAACGCGCTCGACTTCACGCGCAGCATCGTGGACATGTACAAGCCGCGCAAGCGGCTGGACGTGGGCACGTGGGGCGTAATGGGCATCGGTATGGGCTTTTCAGTCGCGGCGGCCGTGGTGAGCGGCGAGCAGGTGATCGCGGTCGAGGGCGACAGCGCCTTCGGTTTCTCCGGCATGGAAGTCGAGACGATCTGCCGCTACAACCTGCCGGTCTGCGTCGTGATCCTTAACAACAACGGCGTATACCGCGGCGACGAAGTGAATACTACCGGAGGACGCGATCCATCGCCCTTGGTGTTCGTCAAGGGCGCGCGCTACGAGAAACTGATGGAGGCCTTCGGTGGCGTGGGTGTGCTGGCCACGACGCCCGCAGAGCTGCGCAACGCGATGGAAGAAGCGATCCGCTCGCGCAAGCCTACCCTGATCAACGCGGTTATCGACGAAAAGGCGGGCACGGAAAGCGGCCGCATCACGAGTCTCAATCCATCTGCGAAAAAGAAACAATGACGGCGGGCCGCGTTCGACCGTCAGCGGCGGGCGTTGGAGCCCAACTGTCGCGGCGCGCGCCGACGCTCAACGCGGCTTAGAAACGATGCGTCTCAGTAACACTTCCGCGGTAATGACGCCATTTGCATAAGGGAACGTAATGGACAAGGCACTCTCAGGCATTCGCATCCTCGACATGACGCATGTCCAGGCGGGGCCTACGGCTTCGCAGCTCATGGCGTGGCTCGGCGCGGACGTGATCAAGTTCGAGCCGCCGACGGGCGACGTCACGCGCGGCCAGTTGCGCGACGTGCTCAACGCCGACAGCCTCTACTTCGCCATGCTCAACTGCAACAAGCGCTCGATCACGGTGAACATGAAGAACCCAGTGGGCAAGGAAGTTTTCATCGCGCTGCTCAAGAAATGCGACGTCGTGATGGAAAACTTCGGACCCGGCGTGCTCGATCGGCTCGGGTTTTCCTGGAAGAAGATCCACGAAATCAATCCCGCGATCGTGCTCGCTTCGATCAAGGGCTTCGGCAGCTCGGGTCCCTATGCCGACTTCAAGGCGTACGAAAACGTTGCGCAGGCGATGGGCGGAGCGATGGCGACGACCGGTTTCATGGATGGCCCGCCGCTCGTCACGGGTGCGCAGATCGGAGACTCCGGCACGGGCCTGCACTTCGTGATCGGTATCCTGGCGGCGCTTCACCACCGCCAGCGTACGGGCAAGGGTCAGTTCGTCGAAGTCGCGATGATGGACAGCGTCATGAACCTCTGCCGCGTCAAATTCCGCGACCATCAGCGCCTCTCGCGCGGGCCGCTCGCCGAATATTCGATGCCTACCGAAGGCTTGAAGGACACGCCGCGTTCCGGCAACGATTCCGGCGGCGGGCAGCTCGGCAACGCGATCAAGTGCAAGCCGGGCAGACCCAACGATTATCTCTATGTGGTCGTGCAGGAAGCGGTGTGGGACGCGCTTGCACGCCGCGTCGGCGGCGAAGGCCTCGCAGCCGACCCTCGCTTCGCGACGATTCAGCTGCGGCGAAAGAATCAGAAGGAGATGTGGCGGCTGCTGACGGAGTTTGCGTCGAAACACACCAAGTGGGAGCTGATGAAGATCCTGAACAAGATCGACGTGCCCTGCGGGCCGATCATGGGGACCGAGGATCTCATGAACGACGAGCACGCCAGGCTTCGCGAGATGATCGTCGAGCTCGACCACCCGCAACGCGGCAAATGGTTCAACGTCGGAATGCCGATCAAGCTCTCCGACTCTCCGGCGGAGATCGAGCGGTCGCCGCTGCTGGGCGAGCATACCGAAGAAATTCTGCGTGAGGTGCTCGGTTACAGCGATGCCGAAGTAGGGACTCTGAAGGAGGCCGGAGCGTTCAGCAAGGAGCCGCCCAAGGTCAAGGAATACCACGCTCTACGCGAGGCGGGCTGAGCATGAACGTCCACGAGTATCAGGGCAAGGAAATCCTGCGCAAGTATGGCGTGGCGACGCCGCGCGGCATTCCGTGCTTTTCCGTGGCCGAGGCCGAAGACGCGTCGCGCAAGCTCGGTGGCAAAGTCTGGGTCGTCAAGGCGCAGATCCATGCCGGTGGTCGCGGCAAGGGCGGCGGCGTCAAGCTTGCTAAGTCAACCGAGGAAGTGCGCGAGCACGCTTCCAGGATTCTTGGTATGACCCTCGTGACGCATCAGACCGGCCCCGAAGGCCGCGTCGTGAAGCGCCTGCTGGTCGAGGAGGGTGCCGACATCCGCAAGGAGCTCTACGTCGGCATGGTGGTCGACCGTTCCACGCAGCGCGTCACCCTGATGGCGAGTTCCGAAGGCGGCATGGACATCGAAGAGGTTGCGGCCTCGACCCCGGAGAAGATCTACAGGGTCGCCATCGACCCCAAGACCGGTCTCACCGATGCGCAGGCGGATGATGTCGCACGCAAGATCGGCGTGCCGCAGCCCTCGCTGCCCGAAGCGCGAAAGTTCATGCAGGGCTTGTATCGCGCCTTCGACGAGTGCGATGCATCGCTGGCGGAAATCAACCCCCTCATTCTCACCGGCGACGGCAAGGTGCTCGCGCTCGACGCCAAGCTCAACTTCGATTCGAACGCGCTCTTTCGCCATCCGGAGATCGTCGCCATGCGCGATCTCGACGAGGAGGACCCGGCGGAAGTCGAAGCTTCGAAGTTCGATCTTTCGTACATTTCGCTCAACGGCAACATCGGCTGCCTCGTGAACGGCGCGGGGCTCGCGATGGCGACCATGGACACCATCAAGCTCTTCGGCGCGGAGCCGGCGAACTTCCTCGATGTGGGAGGCGGGGCTACGACGGAGAGAGTGACCGAAGCATTCAAGCTGATGCTCAAGAACCCTGCCGTCAAAGGCATCCTGGTCAATATTTTCGGCGGGATCATGCGCTGCGACACCATCGCCGAAGGCGTGATCGCCGCGGCCAGGGAAGTCAAGCTTAGCGTCCCGTTGGTCGTGCGCATGAAAGGCACCAACGAAGACCTTGGCAAGCAAATGCTTCGGGCATCGGGGCTTCCGATCATTTCCGCCGACAACATGGGTGACGCGGCGCGGAAAATTGTGGCCGCGATCGCAGGCACACAGGACCGAGCTTCATGAGCATCCTCATCGGCAGGGACACCAAGGTCATGACCCAGGGCATCACCGGCAAGACCGGAGCGTTCCACACCCGCATGTGTCGCGACTACGCCAACGGTCCGAACTGCTTCGTGGCCGGCGTGAATCCCAGCAAGGCGGGTCAGAGCTTCGAAGGTATCCCGATCTATGGCACCGTGAAAGAAGCCAAGGAACGCACCGGCGCGACCGTCTCTGTCATCTATGTGCCCCCGCCCTTTGCCGCCGCCGCCATCGACGAGGCTGTCGACGCCGAGCTCGACCTGGTCATCTGCATCACCGAAGGTGTCCCGGTGCGCGACATGATTCGCACGCGTGACCGCATGCAGGGCAAAAACACCATTCTCATCGGCCCCAACTGTCCAGGCGTCATCACCCCTGACGAGATCAAGATCGGCATCATGCCCGGCCAGATACACAAGAAAGGCCGCATCGGCGTCGTTTCACGCTCGGGCACGCTGACCTATGAGGCGGTCGGTCAATTGATGGAGCGTGGGCTGGGCCAGTCGACCTGCGTAGGCATCGGCGGCGACCCGGTCAACGGATTGAAGCATATCGATGTCATGAAGATGTTCAACGCAGACTCCGACACCGAAGCAGTGATCATGGTCGGCGAGATCGGCGGCGATGCCGAGGAGACCTGTGCGCGGTGGATCAAGGCCAACATGAAAAAACCCGTGGTCGGCTTTATCGCCGGCGTCACGGCGCCGCCGGGCAAGCGCATGGGCCATGCAGGCGCAATCATCTCCGGCGGAAGAGGAACGGCGCAGGAAAAGCTGGCCGTCATGGAGGAGTGCGGAATCAAGGTCACCCGCAATCCGGCGGAAATGGGAAAGCTGCTCGAGACCGTTCTCTGACGCCCCTTGCATGTTATCGAGACAGATTCAGTGAGCGCTTTCTATATTCCGACCGGGACGGTCATCCCCATCGCAGACGCGAGTCGGACCAAACGCAAGGCTCGCGCGCAGCCCAAGGGCCGCGCAGTCGACGCGCAAGCGCTCGCCGAAGTGCGAGCACTGCTCGGCGATGCGCCTCGACGCCGCGACCTGCTGATCGAATGCCTGCACCGCATCCAGGACGCTTTCGGGCACATCACCGCAGCGCATATCGTCGCGCTGGCGCAGGAAATGAAGCTCGCGATGACCGAGGTTTACGAGGTCGCGACCTTCTACCACCACTTCGACGTGGTGAAGGAAGGAGAAGCAGCGCCGCCCCGACTTACGGTGCGCGTATGCGAAACGCTCTCGTGCGCCATGGCGGGGAGCGGCAAGTTGCTTCTGGATCTGCAGCAGCGTCTGGGGCCAAGCGTACGGGTCGTTCCAGCGCCTTGCATCGGTCGTTGCGACGGCGCGCCCGCGGTAAACCTCGGACGCCATCACTTCGATCAGGCCACCGTCGAGACCATCGAGGCTGCGGTTAAGGCCGGCGCAGTTGAAGCACCGGTCGCGGACTATGCAACGTATGTCGACTATCGGAACCGCGGTGGGTACCAGCTGCTGACCGAGTGCGTCTCCGGCAAGCGCGGTGCGGAAGAGGTGATCGCGACCTTGGAAAGCTCGTCGCTGCGCGGCCTCGGCGGCGCGGGTTTTCCGGCGGGACGCAAGTGGCGCATCGTTCGCGGCGAGCCGGCGCCGCGCCTCATGGCGGTCAACATCGACGAAGGTGAGCCGGGCACGTTCAAGGATCGCTACTACCTCGAACGCGATCCGCACCGTTTCCTTGAAGGCATGCTGATCGCGGCGTGGGCGGTCGGCATCGATGCGATCTACATCTATCTTCGCGATGAATACGCAGGCTGCCGCGAGATCCTTACCCGCGAGGTGGCGGCGCTTGCTGCCAATCCTCCTTGCCCCTTGCCGAAGATCGAATTGCGCCGCGGTGCCGGCGCGTACATCTGCGGCGAGGAGTCGGCGATGATCGAGTCGATCGAGGGCAAGCGCGGGATGCCTCGGTTGCGCCCGCCGTACGTCGCGCAAGTCGGCTTGTTCGGGCGGCCGACGCTCGAGCACAACCTGGAAACGCTGTACTGGGTTCGCGACATCGTGGAAAAGGGTGCCGAATGGTTCGCGGGCCACGGCCGGCGCGGGCGCAAGGGCTTGCGCTCGTTCTCGGTCTCGGGCCGCGTGAACAAGCCCGGTGTGCACCTTGCGCCCGCGGGCATCACCGTGCGCGAGCTCATCGACGAATACTGTGGCGGCATGGCGGCGGGTCATGAGCTCTACGCCTATCTGCCGGGCGGCGCGTCCGGCGGCATCCTTCCGGCCTCGCTCGCGGACATTCCGCTCGATTTCGATACCCTGCAGGCCTACGACTGTTTCATCGGCTCCGGAGCGGTGATTGTTCTCTCGCAGCATGACCGGGCGCGCGACGCCGCGCTCAACATGATGCAGTTTTTCGCCGACGAATCGTGTGGCCAATGCACGCCGTGCCGCGTCGGAACGGAAAAAGCCGCGGGTTTGTTACGGCAGCCGACTTGGGACACCGCGCTGCTGGAAGACTTGTCGCAAGCCATGGCCGACGCTTCGATCTGCGGCCTCGGGCAGGCTGCTCCCAATCCGATTCGGTGCGTGGTGAAGTATTTTCCTCATGAGATCGTTTCATAGGCCGGACCGAACGATCGTTTGGCCGAGACGGGAGAAAAGCCTAATGGAGCCGCAAAAGGAGATCGAGGAAGGCAAGGGCGCCGCTTACGACATGGAGAAAAGACTTCTCGCGCTTAAGAATGCCTATGCGGAAAACGTGGATCAAAAGCGTGATGCGGGCCATGGGTATGGCGGCGGAATCGCGTCCGCGCTCGGCGAACGCAAGAAAATTGCAGTGTCCGCGGAAGATCGTTACCACATGATCGCCATCGAGGCCTATTACCGCGCAAAGCGCCAAAACTTCGATCCTCGATACGTCGTGCAGCAATGGATTGAGGCTCAAGCCGAGGTCGATCGCATGCTTGAGGGGAACGAGTTGCAAGAGACTAAGCCTCATCACGACGCCACGTTGCACGGACATGAATGAAGGAGATCTGTTAGTGATCGCCTTGCCTAAACACGAACCGACGCTCGTCGAGTTTAGCCTCAATAGGCAAGCGGTCACCGCGCGTTCGGACGAGACCATCATCCAGGCCGCGAAGCGCCATGGCGTGGACATTCCTCACCTCTGCTACAAGGAAGGGATGCGCCCGGACGGCAACTGTCGTGCGTGCATGGTGGAGATCAAGGGCGAGCGGGTGCTGGCACCTTCCTGCTGCCGCTTTCCGACGGTGGGCATGGAGGTCGCGAGCGACAGCCCGCGCGCGGTGCTCTCGCAGACGATGGTTCTCGAGCTGCTCCTCTCGGATATGCCTGAAAGGACTTACAAGCCGGATTCCGAATTGAGTTTCTGGGCCGACAAGATGCAGGTGGCCAAGCCGCGTTTCGGGGCTCGCGTCTCGCCCGCGGCCGACCTCTCTCACCCTGCCATTGCGGTCAATCTCGACGCCTGCATCCAATGCACGCGCTGCGTGCGCGCCTGCCGCGAAGCGCAGGTCAACGACGTCATCGGCTATGCGTTCCGCGGCAAGCGGTCGGAGATCGTATTCGACCTGGGCGACCCGATGGGGGAGAGCACCTGCGTGGCCTGCGGCGAATGTGTGCAGGCCTGCCCGACCGGAGCGCTTAGCCCAGCTCGAGGCGCGGGGCTCATCGCCGCCGATGCCACGGTCGACTCGGTCTGCCCTTATTGCGGCGTCGGTTGTCAGCTGACTTATCACGTCAAGGACAACCGGATCCTGCGCGTCGAGGGTCGTGACGGTCCCGCCAACGAAAGCCGCCTGTGCGTCAAGGGACGCTACGGGTTCGACTATGTGCATCATCAGCAGCGGCTCACGACGCCGCTGGTGCGCAAGTCCGGCGCGCCGAAATCGGCGGACTTTACCGTCGACCCCGACGATTGGCAAAGCGTGTTCCGTGAGGCGACGTGGGAGGAAGCGCTCGATCTGGCGGCGGGCAAGTTGCGGGAGATTCGCGACGCCCAAGGCCCGCAGGCGCTGTCCGGCTTCGGTTCGGCGAAGGGCAGCAACGAGGAGGCGTATCTGTTCCAGAAACTGGTGCGCACTGGCTTTCGCACCAACAATGTCGACCATTGCACACGGCTTTGCCATGCGTCGAGCGTGGCAGCGCTGCTCGAGGGCATCGGTTCCGGTGCGGTATCCAATCCGGTCATGGACGTATTGCAGGCCGAAGTCGTGCTGCTCATCGGCGCCAACCCCGTCGTCAACCATCCGGTCGCCGCCACCTGGATCAAGAACGCGGTCAAGAACGGCACCAAGCTCATCATCGCCGATCCGCGCCGCTCGGAGCTCGCTCGCCACACGGCGCACTACCTGCAGTTCAAGCCCGATACCGACGTCGCGCTTCTGAACGCGATGATGCACACGATCGTGAGAGAAGGACTGGTCAATGCCAGTTTTGTTGCGGACCGCACGAGCGGTTACCAGGAGCTTGCCAAGAACCTGGAAGGCTACAGTCCCGAGGCAATGGCGCCGGTTTGCGGCGTCGCCGCCGAGACGATCAAGGAAGTCGCGCGCCTGTTTGCCACATCGAAGGGCTCGATGATCCTCTGGGGCATGGGAATCTCGCAGCACGTGCACGGAACCGACAACGCGCGCTGTCTCATCGCGCTGTCGCTGATCACCGGCCAGGTTGGTCGGCCGGGCACGGGCCTGCACCCGTTGCGGGGACAGAACAATGTCCAGGGCGCGTCCGACTCGGGACTCATCCCGATGGTCTTTCCGGACTACCAGCGCGTCGACGATCCCGGCGTGCGCGCCAAGTTCGAAGCATTGTGGGGAACGACGCTCGATCCGGTACCGGGGCTCACCGTCGTCGAAATCATGGACGCCGTTCATGCGGGTCAGATTCGCGGCATGTACATCATGGGCGAAAACCCGGCCATGTCCGACCCGGATGTGCAACACGCGAGGGCTGCATTGGCAGAGCTCGAATGTCTGGTCGTGCAGGATATCTTCCTGACCGAGACCGCATATCTCGCCGATGTCGTCCTGCCCGCGTCGGCGTTTCCGGAAAAAACCGGCACGTTCACCAACACCGATCGCCTGGTCCAGCTTGGTCGGCAGGCCCTGACGCCGCCGGGCGATGCGCGCCAGGACTTGTGGATCATTGTGGAAATGGCCAAGCGTCTGGGTCTTGAGTGGCGGTACACGCATCCGCGTCAAGTATTCGAAGAGATGCGTCTCGCGATGCCCTCGATTGCCGGCGTTACCTGGGACCGCCTGGAAGCCGAACATGCGGTGACCTATCCGTGCGAACGCGAAGGCGATCCGGGCGATCGCGTCGTGTTCACGCAGGACTTTCCGACTGCAACCGGGCGCGCGCGTCTGGTGCCAGCCGATGTGATCCCGGCGGCGGAGCGCCCCGATCAGGATTATCCGATGGTGCTCATCACCGGACGGCAACTGGAACACTGGCACACCGGCAGCATGACCCGGCGCGCCGCGGTGCTCGATGCCATCGAGCCCGAGCCCGTCGCGTCGCTCAATTCGCGCGACTTGACACGGCTGGGCGTTAAGCCGGGGGATGTGATCACCGTCGAATCGCGCCGCGGCGGCGTCTCGCTGTACGCGCGCGCTGACGAAGGCACGCCGCAAGGCGCGGTCTTCATCCCGTTCTGTTATTACGAGGCTGCCGCCAACGTGCTGACCAATCCGGCGCTGGATCCGTTCGGAAAGATCCCGGAGTTCAAGTATTGCGCCGTGAAAATTACTCCCGGCGGACAAGTGGCCGCGCATTCGAGCTTCGGCGGCGGGCAATTGCTTGCGGCGGCGGAAGCTTGACGGTGACCGACAGGAAACGTCAAAGAGGAGTGGATCGATGAAGATTGCAATCATTGGCGCCGGCGCCATCGGTGGCTACGTCGGCGTGAAACTGGCTCTGGGCGGAGAAGACGTCACCTTCATCGTCCGTGGGGCGAACCTGGACGCGATCCGCAGGAATGGAATGAAGCTCGTCATGAACGACGGCAGCGAGCACGTTGCGAATCGCGTGAAGGCGACCAACGATTACGCTGCCGCGGGTGCGCAGGACATGGTAATCCTGGCAATGAAAGCGCATCAGGTGGAATCCGTCGCGAACGACGTACCCACGCTGTTCGGCCCGGAAACGATCGTGGTGACGATGCAGAACGGCATTCCGTACTGGTACTTCCACCAGCATGGCGGCGAGTTGGCCGGCGGCATCGTGCGCAGCGTCGATCCGACAGGCCTCATCGGCAGGAAGATTCCGGCGGAGCGGGTGATCGGCTGCGTGGTCTATCCGGCCTCCGAGCTGATTGCGCCGGGGGTGGTGAAGCACATCGAAGGAGATCGATTCCCCGTCGGAGAGCTCGACGGCTCGCGCAGCGCGCGCGTCGCACGGGTTTCGGAGTGCTTCAGCAAAGCAGGATTCAAGGCTCCGGTCCTAGACGACATTCGCGCGGAAATCTGGCTCAAGCTTTGGGGCAACCTCACCTTCAATCCCATCAGTGCGCTCACGCGCTCCACGCTCTCGGACATTTGCCAGTATCCGCCGACCCGTGAGCTTGCGGCGGCGATGATGACCGAGGCGCAGACGATTGCTCACAAGCTGGGCATCACGTTTCGCGTGGACTTGGAAAAGCGTATCGCCGGCGCCGAGAAAGTAGGCAAGCACAAAACATCGATGCTGCAGGACGTCGAAGCGGGGCGGGCGCCGGAGATCGACGCGCTCGTTGGGTCGGTCGTGGAACTCGGCCGGCTCACGCACACGCGTACGCCGCATATCGACGCGGTCTACGCGCTCACGAAATTGCTCGCGGAAACCATCGCAGCGGGTGGTGAGGCGGCGGGTAACCCGGTCAGCGAAGCACCGCGCGCCCTAGGCGCAACGGTTTAATCAGTATTGGTGGTACGGCAACAGCACGGCCACCGAAAACATGAAAGGAATGCAGATGGCAAGCAATGAGGCAGCGGCGCTGCAGGTTAGTGACAAGGCAAAGGGGGACGCGCGCACCGTGACCGCCAATCCGAAAGGACGAAGAATGGCGAGCAACAAGACGGTCGTGCGGCAGATTCTCGACAGAGTCAAGGCAGATGGGCGCACGTCGCTGACCGCTCCCGAGGGCAAGCTTGTCTGCGATGCGTACGGTATTGCGGTACCCAAGGAAGTCGTTGCGACTTCGGCTGCGGACGCGGCCAAGATCGCGGTCGGCATGGGCTTTCCGGTGGTGCTCAAGATCGTCTCTCCGGAGATCTTGCACAAGACGGAAGCTGGCGGGGTGATCGTTGGCGTCAAGAGCGCCGACGAAGTCCGAAAGGGCTTCGATACCATCATGTCCAACGCGAAGAAATACGATGCGAAGGCGAATCTTCTCGGCGTTCAGGTGCAGCAGATGCTCTTGGGCGGCCAGGAGGTCATCATCGGCGCGGTCACCGACCCGTCGTTCGGCAAGCTGGTCGCATTCGGCCTCGGCGGTATTCTGGTCGAGGTCTTGAAGGACATCACATTTAGGCTTGCGCCGGCGACACGCGACGATGCCTTGTCGATGCTCGACGGCATCGCCGCCGCCGAGATCCTCAAGGGCGTGCGTGGAGCGCATCCGGTAGACCGCGAGGCGCTTGCCGGGATGATCGAGAGCGTTTCCCAGTTGATCGCCGACTTCCCGGAGATCGCCGAGATGGATTTGAATCCTGTCTTCGCGACCAAGAACGGCGCTATCGCCGCCGACGTGCGCATCGTGCTCGACTTCGCACCGGCGCCTGCGCGCTATCGGCCGGGTCACGAAGAGATCGTCACCGCCATGAATCGCATCATGAAGCCCGATGCGGTGGCGGTGATCGGCGCGTCTGCGGAGGACGGCAAGATCGGCAATTCGGTCATGAAGAATCTCATCAATGGCGGCTACAAGGGGGAAATCTATCCGATCCACCCCAAAGCCGACGAGATCATGGGACGCAAGGCCTACAAGAGCGTCAAGGATGTCCCGGGCAAGATCGACGTAGCGGTGTTTGCGATCCCGGCCAAGTTCGTCGCCCAGGCGCTCATCGAAGTCGGCGAAAAGAAGATCGCGGGCGCGGTACTCATTCCCTCCGGCTTCGCCGAGACCGGCAATGTCGAAGGGCAGAAGGAAATCGTCGAGATCGGCCGCAAATACAACGTGCGCCTAATGGGGCCGAACATCTACGGCTTCTACTACACGCCCAAGAATCTGTGCGCGACGTTCTGCACGGCGTACGACGTCAAGGGCAAGGCGGCGCTTTCTTCGCAGTCGGGCGGCATCGGCATGGCGATCATCGGCTTTTCGCGCTCGGCCAAGATGGGCGTCTCCGCCATCGTTGGCCTGGGCAACAAGTGCGACATCGACGAGGACGATCTGCTCACGTTCTTCGAGCAGGATGACAATACCGCGATCATCGCGCAGCACCTCGAGGATCTGAAAGATGGCCGCGCCTTCGCCGAAGTCGCCAAGCGCGTATCGAAGAAGAAACCCATCGTCGTGCTCAAGGCCGGCCGCACCGCCATGGGCGCTCGCGCCGCGAGCTCGCATACCGGGGCACTCGCCGGTAACGACAAGATCTACGAGGACGTGTTCAAGCAATCGGGGGTCATTCGCGCGCGCAGCTTGCGCGACCTGCTCGAGTATGCCCGCGCGATTCCGGTGCTACCGACGCCGAAGGGCGAGAACGTCGTCATCATCACCGGGGCCGGTGGCTCGGGCGTATTGCTCTCCGATGCCTGCGTCGACAACAACCTTTCATTGATGGCGATGCCGCCGGACCTGGACGCCGCGTTCCGCAAGTTCATTCCGCCCTTTGGCGCTGCCGGTAATCCGGTCGACATTACCGGTGGCGAGCCGCCGAAGACCTACCAGAATACGGTCCGACTCGGCCTTGAAGACCCTCGTATCCATGCGCTGATACTTGGTTATTGGCATACCATCATCACGCCGCCGATGGTATTTGCGAAGATCATGGTCGAGGTCGTCGAAGAGATGCGGGCGAAGGGCATCGAGAAACCCATCGTCGCCTCGCTGGCAGGCGACATTGAGGTCGAGGAGGCCGCGGAATACCTGTTCGACCATGGCATCCCGGCGTACGCCTATTCGACCGAGATTCCAGTGGCGGTCCTGGGCGCCAAGTACAAGTGGGCACGCGGCGCCGGGCTGATCTGACCCTGAGGATAGCGACATGACCCAATGGGCGCGTTTCAAGTCTGCCGACGGTCGAGTCGGATTCGGCGTGCTCGAAGAAAATCGCATCGTGGAATACGAGGGCGATCTCTTCGACGCACCGAGACCGACGGGGGCGACAATTCCAAGAGAGACCATCACCCTCCTCAGCCCGTGTGCGCCAAGCAAGATTGTCGCGTTGTGGAACAACTTTCACGCGCTGGCTGCCAAGCTGGGCAAGCAGGCCCCGATCCATCCGCTGTTTCTGATCAAGCCGGGCAGCTCAGTGGCCGGGCCGGGCGATGTGATCCAGCGGCCCGCAAGCTATGAGGGCAAGATCGCCTACGAGGGCGAGCTGGGCATTGTCATCGGCCGGCATTGCAGGGATGTATCGGAGAGCGAAGCCGCCGACTACATTTTTGGATACACCTGCGTCAACGATGTCACGGCGGCGGAGGTGCTGAACGAGGACGTCAACTTTGCGCAGTGGTGCAGAGCCAAAGGCTACGACAGCTTTGGCTGCCTTGGTCCGGTCATCGTCCCGGATCTGGACTGGTCCCAAGCGCGAGTGATCACCAGGCTCGATGGGCTCGAGCGTCAAAACTACGCGCTCTCCGACATGATTTTTTCGCCCGCAGAGCAGGTAAGCCGGATTTCCCACGATATGTCGCTGTTGCCCGGCGACGTGATCGCCTGCGGGACATCTTTGGGCGTCGGATCGATCAAGGATGGCTCGACGGTCGAGGTTACCATCGACGGAATCGGCTCGCTGGTCAACGCGCTTGCAGCGAGCCCGGGAGATCTTGCGCCAAAATCGCGCCGCGCGTTTGCTGCATGAGAATCGGAGACGATAGCGCCAGCACCGGGTGACGTATGAACGGAAGACGTTCGCGACGAGTAAAACAACGTCGCAGGAGAAAATGATCATGGCAAAGATGAGAGCGATTGAAGCCGCAGTGCAGGTGATGCTGAAGGAAGGCGTGACCGCGGCATTCGGATTGCCCGGCGCGGCAATCAATCCGCTGTATGCGGCGATGCGGAAAATCGGCGGGATCGACCACGTGCTGGCGCGGCATGTCGAGGGCGCTTCGCACATGGCGGAGGGCTACACCCGCGCCAAGGCCGGCAACATCGGCGTATGCATCGGCACGTCGGGGCCGGCGGGCACCGACATGATCACCGGCCTCTACTCGGCGTCGGCCGATTCGATTCCGATTCTTTGCATCACCGGACAGGCGCCGCGCGCGCGGCTTTACAAGGAAGATTTTCAAGCGGTGGACATCGAATCCATCGCCAAGCCGGTCACCAAGTGGTCAGTCACCGTGCGCGAGCCGGCGCAGGTGCCGCGCGCATTTCAGCAGGCATTTCATCTCATGCGCTCGGGCCGTCCAGGACCGGTGCTGATCGACCTTCCCTTCGATGTCCAGATGGGAGAGATCGAGTTCGATGTCGACACGTACGAGTCGCTGCCTGTGTACAAGCCCCGGGCAACTCGCGCCCAGATCGAAAAGGCGCTGGCCATGGTCAACAGGGCCGAGCGGCCCCTGATCGTGGCAGGCGGCGGCATTATCAATGCGGACGCGTCGTCGCTGCTGGTCGAATTCGCCGAGGAGACAGGGATCCCGGTCATACCCACGCTCATGGGCTGGGGCACGATTCCCGACGACCATCGGCTGATGGCGGGCATGGCAGGACTGCAGACGTCGCATTTGTACGGCAACGCGACGATGCTCGCGTCGGACTTCGTGCTCGGAATTGGCAATCGCTGGGCCAATCGCCACACCGGATCGATCGAGGTCTACACGAAGGGCCGCAGCTTCGTGCACGTGGATATCGAGCCGACCCAGATCGGGCGTGTCTTCGGCCCCGATTACGGCATTGTCTCCGACGCCAAGGCAGCGCTCGAGCTCTTCGTGCAGGTCGCCAAGGAGTGGAAGACCGCGGGAAAACTCAAGGACTGGAGCGCGTGGGCAGACGAGTGCCGCGAGCGCAAGCGCACCATGCTGCGCAAGACCAACTTCGAGAACGTGCCGATGAAGCCCCAGCGCGTCTACCAGTGCATGAACAACGCGTTCGGCAGGGACGTCTGCTACGTGAGCACCATCGGCCTGTCGCAGATCGCCGCGGCGCAATTCCTCCACGTGTACAAGCCGCGCCACTGGATCAACTGCGGCCAGGCGGGGCCGCTGGGCTGGACGTTGCCGGCAGCGCTGGGTGTGGTCAAAGCCGACCCCGGCCGCAGGGTTGTAGCGCTGTCGGGTGATTACGATTTCCAGTTCATGATCGAGGAGCTTGCCGTCGGCGCCCAGTTCCAGCTGCCTTATCTGCATATCGTCGTGAACAACTCCTACCTCGGGTTGATCCGGCAGGCACAGCGCGGCTTCAACATGGATTATTGCGTAGACCTGTCGTTCGAGAACATCAACGCGCCCGGTCTGGGCGAGTACGGCGTCGACCACATTGCAGTCGCCGAAGGATTGGGCTGCAAGGCCATCCGCGTGCGCAAGCAGGAGGAGATCGATCCCGCCATCGAGCAGGCCGACAAATGGATGGCGCAGTACAAGGTGCCGGTCGTGATCGAGATCATTCTGGAGCGCGTGACGAATATTTCCATGGGCACGGAGATCGACAACATCACCGAATTCGAAGAGTTGGCGTTGAGCCGCGAAGACGCGCCTTCCGCCGTCGGGCTGCTCGACTGAGATCGACGAGAGGGCAACGTGCCGAAGTTCAATGCCAATCTGACGATGTTGTTCAACGAGGTCGATTTCCTGGATCGGTTCGACGCGGCGGCAAAGGCGGGGTTCAAGGGTGTCGAGTACCTCTTTCCCTATGCGTACCCGAAGGAGCAATTGGCGGAACGGCTGGCACAGAACCGCTTGCTCCAGGTGCTGCACAACCTGCCGGCGGGCGATTGGGCCAAAGGCGAGCGCGGCATCGCCTGCCTGCCCGATCGCGTCGGCGAATTCGAAGACGGCGTCGGAAAAGCTATCGAGTACGCGACCGCGTTGCAATGCACGCAGATCAATTGTCTCGCGGGCATCGCCCCGACGGGCATCGATTCGGCGAAGCTCCGCGAGACGTTGGTCCGCAATCTGCAGTTTGCGGCAGGCAAGCTTAAGTTAGCCGGCATTCGGCTGCTGATCGAGCCGTGCAATACACGAGACATTCCAGGCTTTTTCCTCAATCACTCAAAGCAGGCGCTAGCAATCATTAGCGATGTTGGCTCGGACAACCTTTTTCTGCAGTATGACATCTACCACATGCAGATCATGGAAGGTGATCTGGCGCCAACGATCCAGCGCAACCTGGACAGCATCCGGCACCTGCAGCTCGCGGACAATCCCGGCCGCAACGAGCCGGGTACGGGCGAAATCAACTACCCGTTCCTGTTTCAGTTCATCGATAAGCTTGGCTATTCGGGATGGATCGGCTGCGAATACAAGCCGCGCGGCGCAACGGTTGAGGGTCTGGGCTGGGTAAAACCGTATTTGCACTAAGCCGTTCACCAAGGATCGAACTTGGCCAGCAGAGGAAATCAGATGAGCAAGATCGGGTTTATCGGGCTGGGCATCATGGGCAAGCCCATGTCGCTCCACCTCGCCAAGGGTGGCCATGAGCTTTTTGCTTATTCGCTGCACGGCGTGCCGCCGGACGTGGTTGCCAACGGTGCCACCGCGTGCGCAAGTGGCGGTGAAGTCGCCGGCAAGGCGGACATCGTGATCACTATGGTGCCCGACACGCCCGATGTGGCCGCGGCGTTGTTCGGGGCCGGCGGCGTCGCCGAGGGCCTCTCGCCCGGCAAGATCGTCGTCGACATGAGCTCGATCTCGCCCGTCGAGACCAAGCAGTTCGCACAGAAGATCAACGCGCTCGGCTGTCAGTATCTCGACGCGCCGGTGTCGGGCGGCGAAGTCGGAGCAAAGGCAGCGAGCCTGACGATCATGGTCGGCGGACCCGAAGATACGTTCAATAAGGTCAAGCCGCTGTTCGAACTGATGGGCAAGAACATCACGCTCGTCGGCGGCAACGGCGACGGTCAGACGTGCAAGGTAGCCAACCAGATTATCGTTGCGCTTAATATCGAAGCGGTGGGCGAGGCGCTGCTGTTCGCCTCCAAGATGGGGGCGGACCCGGCCAAAGTGCGCCAGGCGCTGATGGGCGGTTTCGCGTCGTCACGTATTCTGGAAGTTCACGGCGAGCGGATGATCAAGCGCACGTTCGCCCCCGGCTTCCGGATCGAGCTCCACCAGAAGGACCTGAATCTGGCGCTCAGCGTTGGGCGCCAAGCCGGACTGTCGCTTCCCAATACCGCCACGGCGCAGGAGTTGTTCAACGCTTGTGCCGCCCATGGTGGCAAGGGCTGGGATCACTCGGCGCTGGTGCGCGCGCTCGAACTTCTTGCCAATCATGAAATCGGGGCCAGGGCTGCCCCCGCGGCCAATTAGAGCGCCGACAGGCGGGTAGCGGGCCAGACAGGACTGTCGACCGCTTCGTCGCGATCTGTCCGGCATACAGCGCTCCGCGGTGCGCGCCTGTCGGCGTCTCGGCAAACCGGTGATCGTGGCGACGCAAATGCTGGAATCGATGATCGCTGCGCCGGTGCCGACACGCGCCGAAGCCTCCGATGTCGCGACCGCCATTTACCACGGCTCCGACGCGGTGATGCTCTCCGCCGACGACCGCCGACGCCATTTGCGCGGCGATGCGCCAGGTCGCTGCAATTGTACGGGTGGCTGTCACCATCGCTTATACGACCTCGGGTTCCACCAGCCTGCGCGCAGCGCGCAAGCGTCCCGCTGCACCGAGCATAAGCATGACGCCAAGTCTGGCGACGGCGCGGCGATTGGCGCTGGTGTGGGGCATGCACTCGGTGCACACACGGGACGTTTCCAACGTCTCGGAAATGATCCAGTGCGCCTGCCGCGCGGCGCTCGAGCAAAGCTTCGCCAAAGCCGGCGAGACCATCGTGATCACTGCGGGCATGCCGTTCGGTACCCCTGGTGCCACGAATCTGCTACGCATCGCGCAGGTACCGGTGTAGCTACGAACGAGGAGGTCGTTGGGCGCGACGCGCCAGCTGCTTAAAACGCCCGATTTGGGCGCCACATTACCGTGGGGCGATTTTCATACGGAACGGAAAAGTCGCGCGCGTGCTAGCCACGGACCCCTCGCAGCAGGGAAAGACAACACGCGTTGATCAACGGTTAGTTGTATACGAAAATCTAGCAGCGACGTTTTAGCCGCTCGCAGTCGCTCGGTGATGGGCGCACTGGTGATTGGATTTACACGGTCGGTCGCTCGCCGCTCTAATGTGAAACACGAGCAACTCACAATTGATGGAGCAAGAGGACCGGGTGGGACCGGGCGGACGTGCAGTTGCGTCAGTTCGCTGAATCACATTAATCGGCGTTCTTGAGGAGGCTTGCACATGAAATCGACAAGAATTCTGGTGGCAGCGGCGATGGCTGCATGCGTTAGCCACGCGGCGATCGTGTCCGCGCAGACCTTTCCCACGAAGGCTGTGCGTATCGTGGTCCCGCAGGCGCCGGGAGGGGCTTCGGATGCGCTTGCCCGCATCATCGGCCAGCGCCTTTCGGATCGTTGGCACCAACCGGTCGTGGTGGAGAATCGGGCCGGGGCCGGCGGCCTCATCGGAACCGACGTGGTGGCGAAGTCGGCGCCCGACGGTTACACGCTCCTGCTCGCTTACGACGGGACTCACGCCGTCAATGCGAGCCTCTACAAGAGCCTTCCCTTCGACCCGTTGAAGGATTTTTCCGCGGTTGCCACTTTGGCGAACGTGCCGTTCGTGCTTGCGGTGAACGCATCGTCGCCGACCAAGGACATGAAGGAATTCATTGAGCGGGCGAAGGCAAACCCGGGCAAGCTGAACTACGGCTCGGCTGGCAACGGCTCCGTCAATCATCTGCTTGGCGCCATGTTCAGCAAGGCCGCAGGCGTGGAGCTGGTCCACGTGCCCTACAAGGGAGCGGCCCAGGCGATTTCCGACCTGCTCGGCGGCAGCGTCGAGTGCGTGTTCACCAGTATCCCATCCGTGGTCGGCCAGATACAATCCGGGCGCGTGCGCGCACTCGCAGTGACCAGCGGCAAGCGGTCGGCAGCCCTGCCAAACGTCCCGACCATTGCGGAAGCCGGCATTCCCGGCTTCGATGTGGCGCCCTGGTTTGGATTGCTCGCGCCGGCTGGGACGCCGCCGCAGATCGTCAGGCAGATCAGCGACGACGTCAACGCGCTGCTCAAGACCAAGGACGTGATGGATGCCTTCGCAGCGCAAGGCGCCGAGCCGCTCGCCACGACGCCTGACGGATTCGGCGGCCTCCTGAAAAGAGACATCGACAAGTGGGCGGTCGTGGTCCGGGAGTCAGGTGCCAAGGTCGATTGAGAGCTCGTAGTTGACTCGGCACAAACGTAGACGAGCCATCGAGCAGCGTGAACAGGCGCGCATCAGAGAAGCAAGAGATCGTTGGTTTTCCAGATCGATGACGATCGCGAGGAGATCCCCGACGCGCGCCCCATCCAGGGCCAGTGCCGCATTGGCCTTGAACTTGTGGCAAGCACGCCCGGAACCCTTGGCTCACCCGCGCATCCAATCAAGCCTAGTCCTCTGCATCGTTATTCACTTGTTGCTTATGGAATGTAAACAGAGATGTTCACTTGGTTAGCGCGTTTCATTGAGGGCCATCCCGATCTCCACAGGTTGTCTCTTCTCGTTTGGCGGCTGTTTCCACCTCGGCTGGCCGGGTTGCTGAAGGGGTTGCTCGCCCGCAAGTGGCTGGTAGGGGCGGTTGCGGTCATGATCGACGAGAGCACTTCCCCTGTGGAGGTGCTCCTGGTTGAACACAGCTATCGGGCTAAAGGCGCATGGGGCCTTCCCGGGGGGTCGCTTGAGTCGACTCCCGGCGATCCTGCCAGGCCACGCAACGACCCCTTGCCCGACGATGTGATTGAATCCGCGTTGCGCCGGGAGATAGCGGAGGAACTCGGTATTGAAATTACAGTGATCAGCCTGCTTAGAATCGATGCCATTCCATATGTTTCCGAAGAACCCGGACCCTACAGGCTGGACTTTTACTTTCGCTGCACGCCTCGCGAAGGATTTGCAGCATTGCGACATCGCCTGAATTCCGGACAAACCAACCCACACTCGCCCGAGATAAAACAAGCACGTCTTGTCCCTCTGACCGACCTGACCAAGTACGATCTATTTTCCACGGATGTTAGATTTTTGACTGAAGACCTTCCCCGGCTTGAACCAGCCCTCGCAATATCCACGGACGGCTAAGAGCGGCGATTTAGCACGCGGCGCGCGCGAATAAATTCGCACCTACGAAAACCTGCTGTTCGTAGGGCCGAATTCATTCGGCCGCGGCATCCCGCGAGGACGCACGCTGAGCATCCCGCCTAATCCGTTCCTTCGAGTACCGTCACCTTGATCGGGACCGGGCGCGTGATTCCGCTCCGTCGATACTCTTGCGCGAGCCTTTTGCGATAGCGTCGCGGGTCGAGCTCGAGGCCATAGCGCGGGCTGTCCGGAAACTGCTTGCTCGCCCAGGCATGATCAGCGGCGATGGACTTCAGCATCTCTTCCTTGCCGGGCAGCTTGACCGCGTCGCTCTCGATCCCGGCAATGTACTCGGCCTGGTCGTCCATCATTCGGATGTTGCTTCCGCCGCTCACATCGAAGAAGCCGATGAAGTAGATCCCGGGCAGCGAAGGGTGAACGACGCGGTGATATAGATTGAGCCGCGTTCCGGAAACCGGAGAGGTTCCTTTGGGCAGGAACGGGAACTCGGTCGTGTATCCCGTCGCCGCGATGATGGCGTCGAAAGCTTCGGCCGTGCCGTCGACGAAGTGCACTTCCTGACCTTTGATCGATGACATGCCCGGCTTTACGCCGATCCGTTTCCACGCAATGTGCGAGATCAGCGTCGGATGGCTGATGGGGTGGGTGCGTGTCTTGGGCGTGCGAAAACCCCATTGCTCCATCGTGCCGTGAAACATTCGAGTGAGCTGCGCTCTCAGCCAGATCCGGACCGCCCATGGCACGAACGGCTTCTCGAACTTCACCAGAGTGCGCGAGTTCGGAACGCCGAACATCATCCGGGGCATGATCAGGACGGGTGATCGCGCGCATAGTACGGTCCGCGCGGTGACGGTGCAGATGTCGGCCGCGATATCGACGCCGCTATTGCCGGGGCCCAGGACGAGTACGCGCTTGCCGGTGAAAGGCTCGGGGACCCGGTAGGAATGTGCGTGCAGGTATTCGCCCGTGAACTGGCTGATCTCGGCGGGGTGACGCGGCCTGCTCTGATGCCCGGTCGCCACCACGACACCCTCGAACGACTCACTCGTCCCGTTTTCCACGCGCACTCGGTGACCGCCTGCTTCGGGCTCGATTGCAACCACGCGGCTGTTGAACCGGATGAGTTGCGTGAGGCCGAAGCGCTCAGCGTACGCTCCGAAGTACCGCTGCATTTCGGAGTGGTCTGGGTAGAGCGGACCATCCTCGGGAAACGGGAAGTCGTTGTAGGAGCTGACCCGCGCTTCTGAGTTGATGTGAAGTGAACGGTAAGCGGAGCTCAAGCCACTGTCGTTGTCGTAGACCCAAAGACCGCCGATCTTCGATCCCGCCTCGAAGATCGTCACTTGCATGCCGTGCGCAAGGAGATGCTTGGTCGCACACAGTCCTGCGGCACCTGCCCCGATGACTGCGAACCGCTTCTCCATAATCACCCCACTGCTTGTTTGCTAGGCGCAGGACACGATGCGATGGGAACGACCGATCGTGCAAATGGCCGACGTCAACAAGACACCCACACCCTCGCTTGCACAGTCAACAAAACTCTGCTGCACGCATTTTCCAAGGACTAGAATGATCGAGGCTCAGCGGTCGGTCAAGCAAACTCCGGTGATAGATAACCACAATAATTTATCGTTGGTCATTGCATCGCCTTTGGGATTATTGTGTCGCGTTCTGAAGGCGAGTCGGCGCAACGGGATCTTCTAGCGACAGAGGAGGAGGCAGTGCGGGCGGTCGTGGTACGCCAGACCGGAGGTACGGACGTGCTCCGTATCGAGGACGTCGATCGACCGGCCCTCGGTCCGCGCGACGTCCTGATCCGTGTCGCCGCGTGCGGCGTGTGCACCCTCGACGTCGTTACGCGCAGCGGTACGTATAAGCAGCGCGTCGAATTGCCGATCATTCCCGGTCACGAGATCGCCGGCACCGTCGCGGAGACAGGCGCGGAGGTGCACCGCTTTCGCGCGGGCGATCGCGTGGCGACCACGCAGCGCTATCACATCTGCGGCGCCTGCCGGTTTTGCCGCAGCGGCCATGAAACCCTGTGCGCCGAGCGGCGCTTTCTCGGACAGCAGGGCCTGGTCGGCGGCTATGCCGAATATGTCGCCGTCGAGGAAGACAACGTGGCATCGGTGCCATCGGGAGTCTCCGATGAGCAGGCCGCGATCGCGGCCTGCGCCATCGGAACGACGCTCAACGCCGTGCGAGACGTGGCGCGAGTCGCGATCGGGGACCGCGTCATGGTCACTGGCGCGGGCGGTGGGCTGGGCGTGCACGCGGTGCAGCTGGCGCGTCTTGCCGGCGCCTGGGTGATCGCTCAGACGACCTCCGCGGACAAGGCGGCGCTCCTTTCAGAGATCGGCGCGCACGAGGTTCTGGTCACGGCGCGCGGCGAGGATTTCTCGGCGCGGGTGAGGGGACTCACCGCTGGAGAGGGTGTCGACGTTCTCATTGACAACGTTGGCACCGTGCTGTTCACTCCAATGCGCCGCAGCCTCGCGGTCAACGGACGCTGGATTCTGGTCGGTCAGCTCACGGGGGGCTTCGTGGAATTCAGTCCGGCTCAGCTTTTTCTGCGCAATCAGTCGATGCTGTCCGTGCACAGCACTTCGCGTGCGCAGCTTGAGGACACGCTCGCCTTGATCGCCCGGGGCGAGGTCCGGCCGGTGATCTCCGCAGTCCATCCCCTCGAAGAAATCGCATCCGTGCACGCGCGCATGGAGCAGGGAAGCGTGCCCGGCCGGATCGTTGTGCGGCCCGGCGAGGCGAGAGCATGAGTCCCGCCGTCGCTATCATCGTCGAGAACACGCTGCAGTCCCTTTACACGGGTCTCGTCCTGGGCTGTGTGTACGGGCTGATGTGCGTCGGCCTCGCGCTGATTTTCAGTGTGATGCGGGTCATAAACTTCGCCCAGGGCGAATTCCTCATGCTGGGGATGTACGCCGCGCTGTTCGTCTTTACCCAGCTTGGCATCAGCGCGCTGCTCGGGCCGTACGTCGGGCCGATCGTCGCCGCCGTGCTCGGGGGCGCCATCGTGTTCGGCGTCGGCATCGTGGTCTACGAGGGGCTGCTGCGCTGGATCACGGGATTGCAGGTCGCAGGCACCGAAGGGGAGGGGCACTACCCGCAGCTCACGCTGACGCTCGGGCTTTCGCTGCTCCTCTCGAACGGCGGCCTGATCGTGTTCGGCTCGAACCCCGAAACGATGCGCACGCCGATGTCGTCCAACGCCTGGGAGCTCGGCCCGCTTTTCGGTTCCGATATCACGCTGTTCCTCAACCAGGCGCGCAGCGTGGCATCCGTCGTGGCGCTCGTCGTCGCCGCGGCGGTGGCGCTTTTCATCGCGCGCACGCGACTGGGAAAAATGCTGCGCGCGGCGGCCGACAATCCGGAGGCGGCGACCTACATGGGAATTCACGTCGGGCGCGCTTATCGGCTCGCGTTCGGCATCGGCGCTGCAGTCACGGCGATCGCAGGCGGGCTCGTGGCGACCTACTATCCATTCCAGCCGTACATCGGCATCGAGTTCGTCATCGTCATGTATGCCGGCGTGGTGCTGGGCGGCATGGGGAGCGTGAGCGGCGCATTCTGGGGCGGACTTACGATCGGCTTGATCCAGCAGCTCTCGACGCTGGTGCTGCCGAACCAGCTGCAGAACGCCGCCATCTTCGTCGCCTTTCTCCTGATCGTGCTGCTGCGGCCGCAAGGTCTTTTTGGCCGGAGTGTCGAGCGTGTCTAGGGCGCTGGCCATCATCGTGGCGGGGGCGGCGCTCTTCCTGGGTGCAACCTGGTTCGTGCAGGACCGCTACTACCAGCTGATGTTTACGCTGGTGCCGATCTGGGCGACCGTCGGGGTCGCCTGGAATATTTTCTCGGGATACTCCGGATTGATGTCGTTCGGCCACGCCGCTTTCTTCGGCATCGGCGCGTACACGGTCGCGCTCCTGCTCGTGAAGCTGGGCCTGAGCCCCTGGTTCGGCATCGTGATCGCCGGGTTTGCAGGGGCGCTCGCCGGAGTCGTGATCGGCTTTCCGACGTTCAAGCTGCGCGGACATTACTTCGCACTCGCGATGCTCGCGTACCCGCTCGCGCTTCTGTATGTGTTCGAGTGGCTCGGATTCCAGGAGGTGGCGCTTCCCATGAATCGCGAGACGCCCGCCGCTTTCATGCAGTTTTCGGATCAGCGCATTTACGTGCTGCTCGCGGTAGTGCTGCTTGTCGTCGCACTTGCCATCAACGTGGCGGTGGCGCGCTCGCGGTTCGGACTGTCGCTGCTCGCGATCAAACAGAACGAGCTGGCGGCAATGGGGGCAGGCATCAATCCGCGCCGCTGGAAGCTCAAGGCCATTGCGCTTTCGGCTGCGCTGACCGCCATCGCCGGCGGCCTCTATGCGGTGGTGCTGCTCATCGTCACGCCGCCCGCAGTGTTCGGCATGCTCGCTTCGGCACAGGCGATGATCGTCACGCTCTTCGGCGGTATCGCGACGGTCGCCGGGCCCGTCATCGGCGCGCTCATTCTGGTGCCGCTCGGGGAGACGCTGCACGCCGAGCTCGGCAGCCGCATACCGGGCATCCAGGGCGTGGTTTTCGGCGCAGCGATCATGATCGTGGTGCTGCTCGCGCCGGAGGGCATCCTGCCGTGGATCCAGGCTCGCCGGGCGCGCCGGCGCGGCGCGGACGCCGAAGAGGCGCTTGCGCTCGACGCCGCTACATTCGTGCGCGCTAGTGGCGCAGCGCCCGATAGCGGGGCGCCCATTTTACTCGCGGTGAACAGCGTCGCGGTGCGTTTCGGAGGGCTCCAGGCGCTGCATAACGTTTCGTTCGAGGTGCGCAAAGGCGAGATCCTCGGCATCATCGGACCCAACGGTGCAGGCAAGACGACGCTCTTCAACGCGCTCAACGGCTTCATTGTCCCCAGCCCCGGCAGCGTCAAGCTCGACGGCCGCGAGCTCGTCGGTGAGCCGCCGTTCGCAATCTGCCGGGCGGGAATCGGGCGCACCTTCCAGGTCGTGCGAGCCTTCGCGCGCCTCTCCCTGCTCGACAACGTCGTCGTCGGCGCGTTTTCGGCGGAGCACACCGACGGCGCTGCCTACGCACGTGCGCGGGAGGCAATCGCGCGGGTGGGCCTCGCCGGCCTCGAATCGCAGCTCGCGTCGTCGCTCACAACCGTGGAGTTGCGCCTGATGGAGATCGCGCGCGCGCTCGCCGCCGGGCCACGCCTGCTCCTCCTCGACGAGACGCTCGCCGGCCTCGGCGCGTCGGAGACCGAGCATGTGCTGAAAGTGGTCGAAGCCATCCGGCGCGAAGGGGTCACGGTCGTGATCATCGAGCACACCATGCATGCGATGGTGCGACTTGCCGACCGATTGCTCGTCCTCGACCACGGCGAAGTTTGCGCAGTCGGCGATCCTGCCACCGTTACAAGTAATCCGGCGGTGATCGAAGCGTATCTCGGCAAGAAGTGGGCGGCCCGTGCTGCAGCTTGAAACAGTGCGCGTGTCGTACGGCGGACTCCGCGCCCTGGACGGCGTCGATCTGCAGGTCGGCAAGGGCGAGTTCGTCGCGATTGTCGGCCCGAACGGGGCGGGAAAGACGACGCTCTTTCGCGCCATCTCCGGCGTCGTGCCGCTCGAATCCGGTCGCATGCTCTACGAAGGAAACGATCTCGCGTCGGTCGAACCGCACGACCGCGCCGAGCTGGGAATCGCGCACGTTCCGGAAGGGCGGCAGGTTTTTCGCAGCCTGTCCGTGCTCGAGAACCTCGAGATGGGCGCGCAGCCGCCTCACGCGCGGCACGAGTGGAAGCGCACCGAGGAACTCGTGTTCACGCTGTTCCCCAAGCTCTCCGAGCGCAGGCGGCAGCCCGCCGGCACGCTTTCCGGCGGCGAACAGCAGATGGTGGCAATCGCGCGCGGCCTCGCATCCAAGCCGCGGCTGCTGATGCTCGACGAGCCCTCCATGGGACTCGCGCCCGCTATTGCCGACCAAATCTTCGAATGCATCGAGCGCGTCCACCGCGAGCAGGGGATCGCCATCCTGCTGGTAGAGCAGCGTGTCGCCGAGGCTCTCGAAACCTGCGATCGAGGCTATGTGCTGGAGTCCGGGCGCATCGTGCTGCAGGGAACGCACGATACGCTGTTGAGCGATGCGCGGGTGAAAAAGGCCTATCTGGGACTCTGATCTCACCAGGACCAAGGAGACGTAATGAGCACGAGCATTTCAAGGCGCAGGGCCCTCATGCTTGCCATGGCGGCGGGGGTTGGCGCATCGACCGGGCTTTGGACCAGGACGGCGAGCGCGCAGGCGAAAGAGGTGAAGGTGGCCGTGGTCGTGCCGCTCTCGGGCGCCTGGGCGCGCAACGGCGAGCTGCATGTCAAAGGGGCACAGCTCGCGGTGGACGACATCAACGCCGCCGGCGGGATCAAGGCACTCGGCGGTGCGAAGATCAAGCTGATCGTCGCCGATTCCGGCGACAGCACGGAAAAAGCGAAGAACGCGGCGCAACGCCTGCTGTCGCAGGAGACGGATCTGGTCGGCGGGACCGGTGCGTTCGTGAGCTCGTTCACGCTGGCGATCACCGAGATCACCGAGCGTGCCGAGGTGCCGTGGCTGACTCTCTCCTATTCGGACCAGATCACGGCGCGCGGCTACAAGTACGTCTTCCAGACCTCGCCGACGGCGAGCAAGCAAGCCGAGGACGCGCTGCCGGTGCTCATGCAGATCGCCAAGCAGGCCGGCGCGGCGCAGCCGAAAACCGTCGGCATCATCATGGACAACACCGCTTCCCCCGTGGCATTCACCAAGCCGATGCGCGAGGGCGGCTTCGACAAGCTGGGACTGAAGCTCGTCGTAGACGAGATCTACACCCCGCCGCTGTCCGACGCGACCTCGCTCGTGCAGAAGGTGCGGAACGCAAAGCCCGACATCCTTCTCATGCTGACCACCAACGTTCCCGATACCAAGCTCGTGGTGGAAAAGCTGAACGAGATGGGCCTGGGCAAGGGCCGCGTGGCCGTGCTCGGCAACGGCGGCCACATGGGCGCGCCCGAGCTCTCCCAGGTAGTCGGCAAGGACCTCCTCGAAGGCGTCATGGGCGTCATCGCCAACTGGGGCGGCAAGGGGCAGGAAAAGATCATCAGCGAGTTCAAGACCAAAGCCAAGGAGCCGTGGATGCCGCAGGACAGCATCTCGACCTACGGCGACATGTGGATCTTCAAGGACGCGATGGAGAAGGCAGGTTCGGCCGATCCCAAAAAAGTGGCTGCGGCGATTCGCAGCCTGGACGAAGCCGACGGCGCAGCGAGGTACTTCCCCGGCGGACGGTTGAAGTTCGAGCCGAACGGGCGCCGTGCCGGGGCGGAGCTCGTGATCGTGCAGTGGCAGAGCGGCGAGCCCAAGGCGATCTATCCGCCTTCGCTCGCCGCCGCGAAGCCGATGTGGCCGAAGCGCTAGGCACTACAAAAGGATACCAGATGCAATTCACTACAGTGGTAGCCGTGGTCGGGAGCGCGATCCATGCGCCGCGCGACGCAAAGCAACGCTCGCTCGAGGAGGCGATGTACGCGGTGGCGAAAGCCGCGCTCGTCGACGCCGGTGTTTCCACCGACGACCTGGACGGCATCGTCGTCGGCGCCAACGATCAGCTCGACGGACGGGCGATCTCGATCATGATGGCGTCGGGGTCGGTCGGCGGGGTCGGACGCGACATCCTGTCGACGCCGTCTGCCGCCGAGCACGCCTTCGTGCTCGGCGCGATGCGCATCGCCACGGGACAGTACCGCACCCAGCTCGTGGCCGCGTGGAGTCCGATCGAGGTGACGTCGATACCCGACGCGTTGAAGCTCGGAACCGATCCTTATTTTCACCGTGCGCTGCCGCTCGATGAGCTGTCCGCGGCTGCCTTGCAGGCAAATGCGCTGGAGCACGCCGTGCCGGGACTCCGTGAAGCCGCCGTCGGCATCGCTGTGAAGAACCGCAACAACGGCGCACTCGCGTACCCCGATCGCGCGCCCGCGCCGCTCGAGAAGGCGTGGATCACCGCGGGGAAAGTGCTGCACTGGCCGCTGACCGAGGGCATGGTGTCGCCGCCGGCATACGGACTCGTAGCGCTGGTGCTGGCGGATGCAGCGTTCGTAAAGGAACGCGGTCTTTCCGCGCCTGCCTGGATCCACGGCATGGGCTGGGCCACCGAGCCGGGTTTTCTCGGCGACCGCGACCTGTCGACGGCTCCGGCGCTCGTCGAGGCGACGCAGCAGGCGTACCGCGCGGCGGGAATCAAGGATCCGGGCAAGTCGTTCCAGGTTGCGCAAGTATCTGATACGACGCCCTATCAGGAACTGCTTGCGTACGAGGGCCTTGGGCTGTGCAAGCGCGAGCAATGGCTGCAAGCGCAGGAGAGCGGGCGGTTCGCGGCCGGCAGTTCGCTGCCGGTCAATCCGTCGGGCGGCGCGCTGTCTTTCAACCCCGTGTACTGCGCCGGCCTGGTCAGCATCGCCGAGGCGGCGAACCAGGTACGCGGCCAGGCGGGCCATCACCAGCAGAAGGACGTGCGGCGCGCGCTCGCGCATGCGGCGAGCGGCTTCGCGATGCAGTACCAAACGGTCGTCGTGATGGGAAGCTCGGAGCTGCGCTCATGACAAACGCGCGGGTGGGAATCATCGGCATCGGGCAATCCGAATTCAAGGCGCGGCGCGAAGACGCCAACTATCCGGAGCTGGTGCGCGAAGCGGTGGCGCTGGCGCTGAAGAATGCGGGACGCGAGCTCGACGACATGGAAGCCGTGGTCTATTCGCTCGCGCCCGACGCGCTGCTCGGCATCGGCAACGCCGAGCGGCTCGGTGTCGATGCGGTCGGGGCGCGGAACAAGCGCTTCATGCGCATCAACACCGGCGGCGCGACCGGGCTGTCGTCGGTCGCGGTCGCGCACTCGCACGTGGCCTCGGGGGCCTGCGATATCGTGCTCGCGGCGGGCGGCGACAAGGTGGGCGAGAGCGGCGACTCGCAGACGATCCTCAACAAGATCTGGGACCCGACTTACGAGCGGCAGTTGCCGCTGGGCACCATCACGATGCTCGCGATGTCGGCCGTGCGCGCGATGCATAAATATGGCTTGACCGAAGAGGACATGGCGCGGGTCACCGTCAAGAACCGCGCTAACGCCTCCCTCAATCCCAAGGCGCACCTGCGCAAGAAGGTCACCATCGAGGACGTGTTCGCCTCGCGCTACATCGCCTGGCCGATCAAGCTGCTCGACGCCTGCCCCCAGTCGAGCGGCGGCTGTGCGGTGGTGCTCGCGAGCGAGCGCTACATCAAGGAGAACCGGCTCGAGGCGGTCTGGATCACCGGCGTGGCGCATTGCTCCGAGAGCTACTTCATCGGCGACCGCATGGGCAATAACTACGTTGCCGACCACGCCGACGCCCATGCACTGGGCGAGAGCTTCGAGCGCTCCTACCGCATGGCCGGGATCAAGGATCCGGCGAAGGAGGTGCACGTTGCCGAGCTGTACGCGCCGTTTTCCAACACCGAGTTTCACGCCGTCGAGGCAGCAGGGCTCGCCCCGATCGGCAAGTCGATGGCGATGTTGCGCGAAGGGCAGTTCCACATCGGCTCGCGGACGGCCGTCAATCCGTCGGGCGGGACCCTGTGCACCAACGCGATTGCGGTGTCGGCGATGGTGCGCGTCGCCGAAGCCGCGTTACAGGTATGGGGGCGCGCCGGCGCTCATCAGCAGCCCGGCGCGAAGATCGCGGCCGCCAGCGGAAACGGCGGCGATCACCAATTTTTCGGAACGATGGTCATCGAAGCGTAATCACCTGGAGTGCCTTAGTCATGGAATTACTTACACGCAGGGAATCATGGAACATCGGCTACGAGCACGCGTTGGGTGAAACCGCGAGCTGGTTTTTCGTGCAGGTTCGCGACCACGCCAAGATCTACGGGCGGCGCTGTCCGAAGTCGGGCCGGGTGCTGGTGCCGCCGCGCTCCTTTTCCGACCAGACGCTCGAGCCGACCACGGAATGGGTGGAGGTTGGCCCCGGCGGGCGCATCGAGACCTTCACTATCGTGTGCGAGCCATTCAAGACGCTTCCCGATCCTCCGTATGCGTTCGGCTATGTGCTGCTCGACCGCGCCGACACCGCACTGGGAGGCTACTTCCGCGGCATCGACCTGTCCGATCCGTCGAAAGCCGCCGAGAAGCTCAAGATCGGAACGCGCGTCGTCACGCGCTTTGCCGAACGGCGCACAGGCGATGTCCTGGACTTCTGGTTCGAGCTCGAAAACGTCGAGCGGGCGACGGTAGGGTGGCAATAGACCAGTCTTGACGAAAACCAGTCCTGACGACCATGCGTGCGCCCTACAGCAGGAATCTGTTCGACCTCGTCTGCGAGCAGGCCGAGCGTTATCCCGACCACGTCGCGGTCATCTCGGGCGAGGCGCGCGCGAAGTATCCGGAGCTCGCGCAGCGGGTCCGGCGCGTTGCCTCGGCGTTGCACGCGGCAGGGATACGGCGCGGCGAGCGCATCGGGATGCTCGTCAACAACCGGACGGAGTGGATCGAGATCTGCATCGGCGCAGCCGCGATCGGAGCGATTCCGGTGCCTTTCAGCACCTGGTCGAAGCGGCGCGAAATCGATTTCCTGCTCGCGGACTCGCGCGTGCGCATGCTGTTTGCCCTCGAGCGGTTCGGCGACCAGGACTACGCGGCTGATCTCGCGGCGCTGCTGCCGCAGCGCGCCGAGCGCTACCCGATGCTGGAAACGATCGTGCTTATCGGCAGCGCCTCGCTGCCCGGCAGCCGCGACTATGCGAATTTCGTGTCCGGACACCCGCCCCTCGAGGACGTGCCGCCGCCGGGCGAGCGCTCGGGCGCCGAGGACATTGCCTTCATTCTGTACACTTCCGGCTCGACCGCATATCCTAAAGCCGTGCCGCTGGCGCACGGCGCGACGATCGAGAACGGCTTCGCCATCGGCGAGCGCCAGGGGTTGCAGCCGGGGGAGCGGGTACTGCTTCCGCTGCCGCTCTTCTGGTCGTACGGTTCCGCAAACGCGATGTGCGCGACCTTTACTCACGGCGCCACGCTCGTGCTGCAGGGCCGCTTCGAGCCGGCGGAGACGCTCGATATCATCGAACGCCATGCGTGCAGCTTGATCTACACGATGCCGGCCATGACGACGGCGATGATCACGCATGCCTCGTTCCGGCGCGAGCGCACTCGCAGCCTGCGCAGCGCCATGACCATCGGCACCCCGCAGGACGTGGCCACTATTGCTGAAGTGCTCGGTGCACGCGAGGTCTGCAACGTGTACGGCCAGACCGAGTCGTACGGCAACTGCTGCGTGACCTGGCACCACTGGCCGCTCGAGCGCCGCATGCAGGTGCAGGGCCCGCCGCTTCCGGGGGTCACAATCCGCATCGTCGATCCCGAGAGCGGGCAAGCGCTCCCGCAGGGCGAGGTGGGCCTGATCGAGGTGAAAGGGCGGCTGACGCCCGGCTATGACGGCGCGAGCAGCGAGCAGAACGCCAAGGCCTTCACGGCCGACGGCTTCTTCCGCACCGGCGATCTCGGCCGGCTCAACGCAGACGGAGATCTGCAGTTCGTGGCGCGCGATAGCGAGATGATCAAGCGCGCCGGAATCAATATCGCGCCCGCCGAGATCGAAGAGGTGCTGCAGCAGCATCCTGGGGTCGCTGCCGCCGGGGTCGCGGGTGCGCCGCATCCTACCAAGGGGGAGATCATCGTCGCGTTCGTCGTGCCCGCGGCCGGCGCCCCGGTCAGTGGCGAAGAGCTGCGCGCGCACTGCCGGGCGCTGGCGGCGAGCTACAAGGTCCCCGACCGCATCGAGATGTGCGATGTGCTGCCGGTGACGACCACCGGCAAGTTGCTGCGCCGCGAACTGAAGCAAATGGCGGCCGCGGCAGTGGAACGCGAAGGAGGAACAGGGTGAGCTCGATGAGCGCCGCCGGGCCAAGGCGCGTGTGCGCCCTCTCTGGGGGCAGCGCAGCGGCGACAGCCGCAAGCGTGGGGGTACACCAATGAGCACGGCGCAGCAGGCGTGGGGAAAATGGGGTGCCGACGACGAGCGCGGCGCCGTCAATGCCATCGGGCCGGAGCAGGTGCGCCGCGCCGTCGGATTGGTGCGCTCGGGGCAGATCATTGCCCTCGGGCAACCGATGTCGCCGAAGGCGCCGGTGCCGAAACACCGCGCACCGATGCAGCACTTCATGGACCGCGACGGCGGCGACTACGCCGCGGGCGCCAAGCGACCCGGCGGATTCCAGTTCGCGGAGGATACGGTCGTCATGCCGCTGCAATTTGCGACGCACGTGGATGCGTTGTGCCACGCGTGGACCGACGACAAGCTCTACAACGGCTTCCCATCCATAGGCACACGCAGCACGACTCGCGCGACGCGCTGCGGGATCGAGAAGATGGGCCCGATCGTCTCGCGCGGTGTGCTGCTCGACATGGTGCGCGCGACCGGCGGGCCGCTGCCGATCGGCGGCACGGTGTCGCGTGCAATGGTCGAATCGGCCGCGGCGCACGCCGGCGTGGCAATCGACGCGGGCGATGTCGTGCTGATACGCACGGGATGGATCGAGACGAAGCTCGCCGACCCCGGATTTTACGACGGCGAGCCGGGAATCGATCTCGAAGCCGGGCAGTGGCTCGCCGAACGGGGCGTCGCCGCAATCGGTGCTGATAATTTCGCGATCGAAGCGATCCCATTTCCCGAGGGACAGGTGTTCCCCGTGCACCAGTGCGTGTTGCGCGGCTACGGCGTCGCGCTGATCGAGGGACTGATGCTGGAGCCGCTGGCGAAGAGCGGCGCGAGCGAGTTCCTGTTCATGGCCTCGCCGCTGCCGATCGTGGGCGGTACCGGGAGTCCCCTCGCTCCCGTGGCGGTGCTTTAAGGAACCAATGAACATTCGTCAGCTCGAGACCTTCTACTGGATCGCGCAGCTCGGCACGTTCAGCGCCGCCGCCGAGCGCCTGCATACCTCGCAAGCAAGCGTGTCGGCGCGCATCCGGGAACTCGAAGAAGAGCTCGAGGTGGCCTTGTTCGACCGCATCGGCCGGCAGGTTCAGCTCACCGTCAAGGCGCGCGAGCTGCTGGTGCATGCCGAAAAGGTGGTCGCCGAAGCCGCGCGCCTCAGGCTCGCTGCCGGCAGGCCCGACATGGTGCAGGGAGTGATCAAGATCGGTCTGGGAGAGGCCATCGCGACGCGCTCGCTGGTCGCCATCATCAACGAGCTCAAGCGCCGCTATCCAGACTTGGATGTCGAGTTCGATATCGATCTCAATATGAACCTCGTGCGCAAGCTCACGCGCGGCGCGATCGATGTCGGCCTCATCGGCGGCCGGGTGGACGCGCCCGAGCTCAATTTCGTGCCCATCGGAGCGATGCCCGTGACTTGGGTGGGCGCGCCATCGCTCTTCGGGGGGCGAACTGAAATCAGCCCCGCAGACGTGGTTGCGCTGCCGATCATCAGCCTGCCGCGAGAGGCCCGGCTCTATGCGGTGCTGCAGGAATGGTGCGCCGAAGGCGCGGTTGTTCCCACGCGGGTGAGCTACTGCAACAACCTGATGACCATGCTCCACGTTGCGCGCGCCGGGCTCTGCGTGTGCCTGGTCCCCGCCTACTTCGTCGCCGCGGATGTCGAAGCCGGCACTTTGCAGGCGCCGACTGCCGTCCCGCCGCTCCCTACGCTCAAGTTCTTCGTCGCGACGCGGCTCGAAAGCGTCGATCCCGCGATTGCCGAGATCGCTTCGATCGTAGCCGAGGTAACTCGACTTTCGAACGGCGACCACAAGGTTGCGCCACCCGTACGCGCCGTGTTCGGGCAGAAAGGGCGCGGCCCGCGCTGAAAAGGACGCCCGTGTCCCGATTGAACGGATGGCTCGCCGGCGTGCGCATACTCGATCTGTCGCGCTACCGGCCCGGCCCTTTCGCCGCGCTGCTGCTCGCCGACATGGGCGCCGAGGTGCTCAAGATCGAAGGGCTCGAGGGCGACGACATGCAGCACCTCGGGCCGCGCGACGCCGCCGGAGAGCCGATCTTCTATGCGGCGCTGAACGCCGGCAAGAAAATACGCCGCATGGATCTCAAGAACGCCGCCGTGCGCACGGAATTCCTGCGCCTGACGGAATCGGCGGATGTGCTGCTCGAGACTTTCCGTCCTGGCGTGATGGCGAGGCTCGGCGTCGGCTATGAGACCGTATCGAAGGCCAACCCGCGGCTTGTCTACTGCGCGCTTTCCGGCTATGGCGCCAATGGGCCGCTCGCGCGAGCCGCGGGACACGACGCCAATTACCTCGCGCTCACCGGGATCCTTTTCCGCAACGGCCGCGGGACGGGAGCGTATTTCGATCCGCCGGTGGCGGACGACGCTGGCGCGCTGTTCGCCGTCATCGCGATTCTCGGCGCGCTGCGCGAGCGCGATCGCACGGGGCGCGGGTGCGAGATCGATATCGGACTCGCGGATGCGGTCTGGCCGCTGCAGAGCTTTCAAGTCGCCGACTACGGCGAGCGCGGCTATTCGCCTGGCCCCGAGGAAACCTACCTCAACGATGGCGCCGCCTGGTACCGGGCCTACCGGACGCGCGACGGACATCTGGTCGCCCTCGGCGCGGCCGGGGGCCCGTTCTGGAAGCGTTTCTGCGAGGCTGCGGGACGGCCTGAATGGATCAGCCGTGAAGCCGACCCGCTGCCGCAGCGCGCCTTGATCGCCGAGCTGGACGGTTTTTTCGCAGGCCTCGATCGCGACCAATGCGTTGCGCGATTCGAGCCCGCGGATTGCTGCTTCACCCCTGTGCTGACGCTTGCCGAGGCCATCCAGTCGGGGCAGTGCCAGGCGCGGCGACTCGTGCGGCGCGCCCCCGCAGGCGCGCTTCAGACGCTGTTCCCCGCCTGGGTCGACGGCGAACCGCCCGCCACCCGACCCGCGCCGCGCAGCACTCAGGACGGCTTCGAGGACTGAACGTACAAATACCTCTAATCGATATCCATAAGAACTTATCGTTTGATATCGGACTGCGCGGGCATTATCGTTGCAGGCTACCGAGCAGGAGGAAAATCGATGTCCAAAGAGGCGTTGCCGCAGTCCATCGCGGATTTACCCGCGCAACGGGCGTCGGCACCGAAGTCCAAGGCCGAAGCGCGTGCGTTGTACTTCAACACCGGCAACGCTTTCAACCTGCAGCTGCCGCCCGTCCCGGACGAAAGCTTCACCGCCGAGCCTGCGAAGGCGTTGCATCGCGATACGCCCACGAGCCTGATCGCCTGCGACCGTTCGAAGGGGCTCGGTTGCGACTTTCCCGCGACGACGCCGCTCGTCCTTGCGCGCTATGCGCGCATACGCGCCGGCGAAACGCTGGAGACCAATTTCGCCGCGAGCGGGGTCATCGCCTACGTGATCACGGGAAAAGGGTCCACCCTGTGCGGCACTGAGCGCATCGAGTGGAATCCCGGCGATAGCTTCGTGCTGCCGGGCGGCTGCAAGCACGAACATCGTGCAGGTCCTGCTGACGCGGTGCTGTGGATCGTCACCAACGAGCCGCAGCTCGCCTTTGAGAACCTGTCCCCGCCGCAGCTCGGCCAGGCGCCCACCGACCTCGTTCATTTTCCTGCGGACGAGGTGCAGCGGCAGATCGAGCTTTTGTACCAGGTCGGACGCGGCGAAGATATCGCGGGCTCCGCGCTGATTTTTTCTTCCGATCGTCAGGAAGCGATCCGCAACGTTTTGCCAACGCTGACGGTGGCGATGAACTCGCTCCCCGCCGGCAAGTCACAGCGCCCGCACCGGCATAACTCCGTAGCGGTGTCGCTCGTGATCCAGGGCGAGAACTGCTATTCGATCGTCGACGGTCGGCGCAAGGATTGGTCGCAATGGGCGACCACGGTCACACCTGCCACGTCGGTGCATTCCCACCACAACGCCGGCAGCAAAACCGCCATGTTCCTTATCGTGCAGGACGGCGGCATCTACTATTTCACGCGAGCTCTGGGTTTCGAGTTCGCCGCCGACTGATTCCCAAGGAGAAGCCATGACTCTAGCCCAGACTCAAACCCGGTTGCAGGTCCGTGCCTTGAATCCAGCGCTCGGCGCCGAGGTGCGCGGCGTGGACATGAGCAAACCGATGGACGCCGCGACGTTCAAGCAATTGCACGACGCGTGGATGCAATATCTCGTCATCGTCTTTCCGGAGCAGCACGTCACCGACGAGCAGCACGTCGACTTCACGCGCAACTTCGGCGAGCCGGAGATCTTTCACCAGAGCATCATCAAGTCGAAGCGCGTGCGCGAGATCTTCCGGGTCTCGAACGTCGACGACGAAGGCAAGCTGATGCCGCCGGACCATCCGACGGTGCGCCAGCTCTCGGCTGCGCAGTCTTGGCATACCGACAGCAGCTACCGAACCATCCCCTGCACCGGTGCGCTGCTGCACGGCGTGGAAGTCAGCCGCACCGGCGGCGAGACCGAGTTCACCAACATGTACCTGGTCTACGAGGCGCTGCCGGAGAAGCTCAAACGCCAGGTGGAAGGCCGCAAGGCGCGCCACGATTTCGAGTACCTCAGCGTCTATACGGGGCAAACGTTGAAGCCGATGACGCCGGAAGAGCGCGCTGCCGTGCCGCCGGTGTGGCAGCCGATGGTGCGCATCCATCCCGTCACCAGGCGCAAGTCGCTCTACATCAGCCCGATCTACAACGACGAAGTGGAAGGCATGTCGCCGGAGGCGGGGAAGAAACTCGTCGCCGAGCTCGCCGAGTTCGCGGGTCAGCCCCAGTTCGTCTATCGGCACCGCTGGGAGCCGGACGACGTGCTGATGTGGGACAACCGCTGCACCATGCACCAAGTGACCGCCTTCGATCCGAGGGAGCGCCGCGTCATGCACAGGACCACGGTCGTGGGCGACGCTCCGGTCATCGCGGCGTAGCATGGCCGTTTCCGAGCTCCCGAAAATCACGCACGCCGAGCTCGACCCGGCGTGGCTTAGCCAACACCGCGAGGAGATACTCGAACCCGGCCTTCCGATCGACGATGCCCATCACCACCTGTGGGACCGCGGCGGCGGCTATTTCCTGGACGAGCTGCTTAGCGATACGGGCTCCGGCCATAACGTCGTCGCGACCGTGTTCGTGCAATGCGGCTACGGTTATCGCAGCACGGGTCCGGAAGCGCTGAGGCCCGTGGGCGAAACGGAGTTCATGGCGGGCATCGCACGGGAAGCGGAGCGAAGAAAGCTCAAGACGCGCGCTTGTGCCGGCATCGTCGGTGCTGCGGACCTTGCGCTGGGCGACAAGGTGGCGGAGGTTCTTAGCGCGCACAT
>Ga0207646_10000720_pt1 | contig 42935 bp, 34 predicted proteins | sample KBSK5502metaG_FD_184343 | JGI IMG/M metagenome (GOLD analysis project Ga0207646, IMG submission 184343) | Corn, switchgrass and miscanthus rhizosphere microbial communities from Kellogg Biological Station, Michigan, USA - KBS K5-50-2 metaG... | ecosystem: Host-associated > Plants > Roots >... | reverse complement strand
GGCCGCGCAAATATTCGTCGAGCACAAAGGAATCCAAGGCGTGGAAGGTTCGCTCGACGAATATTTGCGCGGCCAGGATGGCTATCGATACATCGAGCACAATCGCGCCGGTCAGGAACTCGTCCTTTATCGCGGCCAGGAGCGCGCGCCGCGCAACGGTTATCAAGTCCATCTCACGATCGATTTGAATCTTCAAAACATCGTCGAAGACGAAATCGATGCGGCGATGCGCCAGTATTCACCAAAAAAAGCAACGATCATTCTGATGCGGCCGCAGACCGGCGAAATTCTGGCGATGGCGAACCGGCCGGCGTTTGATCTGAACCGCAGATCCGAAGCGAAGCCTGAACAAATGAAGAACCGCGCGATCTGCGACCTGATGGAACCTGGATCGACATTCAAGATCGTCGCCGCCGCCGCCGCACTCAACGAACACAAGTTCAACCTGAACTCCTACATTTTCTGCGAGAACGGTCTTTGGAATTATGGCGGCACGCCGTTGCACGATCACGCCGCGTTCAGCGACCTGAGCGTTAAAGATATTCTGGTCAAGTCGAGCAACATCGGCGCCGCGAAAATGGCCGTCACTCTCGGCGATCAGAAATTTTACGAATACATTCGCCGTTTCGGTTTCGGCGAGCGCACTGGAGTTGAATTGCCCGGCGAGATTCCCGGTTTGATCCGTTCGCCGAACGCGTGGAGCAAAATTTCCATCACGCACATACCGATGGGCCATGAGATTGGCGTCACGCCGCTGCAAATGGCGACTGCGATGTGCGCGATCGCGAACGGTGGAAAATTAATGACGCCACGCATCGTGAAATCGATTACCACTGGCGACGGCAAAACAATCAGCACGCTTTCGCCGATCACATTGCGTCAGGTCATTTCGCCGCAAACGGCGAGAAATATCGGTGAAGCGCTTCGCGGTGTGGTGAGCGATCGCGGCACGGCCGCGGCCGCCGCGGTTCCCGGTTTCACGATTGCCGGTAAAACCGGCACCGCGCAGAAAGTCGGCCCGAACGGCGGTTATGAAAAAGGGAAAGAAGTTGTTTCCTTCTGCGGATATCTGCCGGCCGACAATCCGCAATTTGTCGGATTCGTTGTTTTGGATGACGCCCAAACGAAATCAGAACAAAATTACGGGGGAACCGTCGCCGGTCCGATTTTTTCGCGCATCGCCGAAAAGGCGGCGCGTTATCTCGATCTTGAGCCGCATGAGGAGATCCGCAAAGCCATCCCGGTCGAGCGAGTTGCCTTAACCAGTTCTTCGCGCCATTGACTCCTTGGCCTAAAAACGGCGGACCCTCATGCAGCTCAAAACCCTTCTCGGCGCGACTCCCGTTCGCGAAATCATCGGCCCAACTGATCGCGCGGTGGAAAGCCTCGCGTATGACTCGCGCCGTGTGCAAAGGAATGGGCTATTCGTGGCATTGCGCGGCGAAAAAAGCGATGGTCATGACTTCATCGGCGCGGCCATTGAAAAAGGCGCCACGGTGATCGTCGCCGAGCGGGCGGAAAATCCCGCGGTCGCGGGACGTCGCGCAACACGCGTGCTTGTCGAAAATACGCGCACTACTCTCGCCGACTTGTCCGCGCGTTTTTACAATTTTCCCGCGCGAAAACTGAAGCTCGCGGGCGTCACCGGCACGAACGGCAAAACGACGACGACATTTCTCATCAAACACATTTGCGAGAAAGCCGGAATGCGCACCGGGCTGCTCGGCACCGTTCGTTACGAAATCGGGGAGCGCGTTCTCCCCGCTGTGCGAACAACGCCCGAATCGCTCGATCTTCAGGAACTTCTCTCTCAAATTCTGAATGCCGGTTGCAAGGCCGCGGCCATGGAAGTTTCATCAATCGCGATCGGCGAGAAACGCACCCGCGGTCTGGAGTTCGATGTCGCAGTCTTCACAAATCTCACGCAAGACCATCTCGACTATCACGGCACGATGGAAAATTATTTCGAAGCGAAAGCGAAATTGTTCGAGCTCTTGCCGAATCAGGAAAAGAAAAAGAAACCTGTCGCTGTCATTAACATCGACGACCGCTATGGCCAAAAGTTGATCGAAAGGATCGACAAAAAGGTTTCAATCGTAACCTTCGGGATGGGATCGCGCGCCCATCTTCGCGCTTCGAATTATCGGATAGAATTTGGCGGGACCTCTTATCAACTCGACGCTCGCGGGAAAAGTTATCTCGTGCGCGTTCCGCTGATCGGACGATTCAATGTCGCCAATTCGCTGGCCGCGCTTGCCGCCGCGAACGCACTCGGCGTCGGTTTGCGCGAAGCGGTAATCAGTCTCGCCAAATCGCCGCAAGTGCCCGGCCGACTCGAACTGGTTCCGGCGAAACGACAGTTCCAGGTCTTTGTGGATTACGCGCACACGCCGGACGCCCTTCTCAACGTTTTGAAAACGTTGCGCGAGCTCCGACCGCATCGCTTGATTGTCGTTTTTGGCTGCGGCGGAAATCGCGATCGTGAAAAACGTTCGCTCATGGGCGCAGTGGTCGATCAAAATGCTGATCACGCGATCGTAACGTCCGACAATCCGCGCAAAGAAGATCCTGATAAAATTATCGCCGACATCGAGAAAGGATTTCGCGGCAATCACTTCGAGAAAATCAGCGATCGCGCGGGAGCGATTGCGCGCGCGGTCGAGATCGCGCAACCGCGTGACATCGTGCTGATCGCAGGCAAAGGTCACGAAAACTATCAGGAGTTTGCCGATCACACCGTTCCTTTTGAAGACATTCAGGTGGCGCGCCGCGCGATCGAAAGTCATCCCGTGGAATTTAAATGAATCCGTTGTCGATCTTACAGATTGCTGAGTTTGCCGGAGCAAAGCTCGAACAAGGTGACGGGAAAATTTCGGTCGAAAGAATCAGCACCGATTCGCGAACGATTAAAGAGGGGGAACTGTTCGTCGCGATTCGCGGAGAAAACTTCGATGGCCACAAATTTGTCGAAGATGTCGCCAAAAAAGGCGCGGCCGGGACGATTGTCGATCTTAGCTGGAAAGGAAAAGTTCCCGCGAACTTTGCGGTCATTCGAGGCGATGACTCACTGCTCGCCTACCAAAATCTCGCGGCGAATTATCGCAAATCACTCCCGATCAAAGTTCTCGCGATCACGGGCAGCAACGGCAAAACGAGCACGAAAGATTTTTCGGCGTCAGTTCTCGGGCGAAAATTTCACGTCACGAAAACGCAAGGCAACTTTAACAATCACGTCGGCCTGCCGCGCACAATTCTGGAAGCAAATTCCGAAGACCAAGTCGGCGTCTGGGAAATTGGAATGAATCATCCAGGTGAAGTCGCGCCGCTCGCGAAGATTGCCGCGCCGAACGCCGCGATCATCACCAATATCGGCGTCGCCCACATTGAATTCATGGGATCGCGTGAAGCAATCGCGAAAGAAAAAGGCGCGCTCGCCGAAGCTGTCGATCCAACCGGTACGGTGATCTTGAACGCGGACGATCCGTTCAGTAAAGACATTGCGACGCGGACGCGCGCGCATGTGATCTGGGCCGGAACGCATGAAGGAACAATTCGCGCGATCGACATCCAGCAAAGCCCCGACGGATCGGATTTCACAATCATCGAGGGCGCGCATCGTTGCCGCGGGCAATTGCCGGTTCCAGGAATTCACATGGTGCAAAACGCGTTGCTAGCAGTGGCGGCCGGTCGCGCGTTTGGACTTTCGCTTGAAGAAGCCGCCGCCGGTTTGGCCGGCACTCCCCTCACGAAAGCGCGTTTGCAAATCAAGGAAGTGAACGGCGTGCAATTTCTCGACGACAGCTACAACGCGAATCCCGATTCGATGAAAGCTGCCCTGCAAACGCTGGTCGAACTAGCGGCGGATGGAAAACGGATCGCCGTGCTTGGTGAAATGCGCGAGCTCGGCAAAGAAACGCAACGCGGGCATGAAGAAGTCGGCGAAGCAGCGGCATCGTTCGGCATTGATCATCTGATCGGCATTGGAGAAATGGGCGAAATCATTTCGCGCGCGGCAAAGAAAGCCGGGCTCGGAAAGAGTGAAACGGTTGGATCGACATCGGAAGCCGCGGAATTGCTCGGTCAGATCGCAGAGCCCGGCGATTTGGTTTTGATCAAAGGGAGCCGTCTGGCACGCACCGAAGACGTGATCGAATATTTCGCGAGGCAGGAGGGCGCGCGCGTATGATGTATTATCTTCACCTCCTCAGCGACAAAGTCGGCGGGTTTAACGTTTTCTTCTACGTCACGTTTCGCGCCGTGGCTGCCGCGATTACCGCGTTTCTCTTGTGTCTTTTGTTTGGCAATTTCGTGATTCGAGTTTTGACCGCGCTCAAACTTGGCCAACCAATTCGGCAGGCTTCCGAAGTTCATCGCCTCGCGGAATTGCACGGCGGAAAACAGGGAACGCCGACCATGGGCGGCGTTTTGATTATCGGCGCGGTTTTTATTTCCAGTTTTCTCTGGGCGCGTCCTGATAATCGATTCATCTGGCTCGCGCTCTTCGCAATGGTCTATCTCGGCGCGCTCGGTTTCGTCGACGATTATCTAAAAGTCACCAAGAAAAAGTCGGACGGCGTCAGTGGCCGAATCAAATTGCTTTTCCAAATCGCGCTCGCGCTGATTGTGGCCGCGGTTTTTCTAACCAATCCGATCGCCGAGGTGCAGGCGCGCGAGCTCTTTGTTCCATTCGTCAAATCGCCCCTGGTCACAAACATGGGAACGTGGTTTACGATCGCGTTTTTCGCACTCGTAATTGTTGGTGCTTCGAATGCGGTAAATCTGACCGATGGGCTCGATGGACTTGCCATCGGATGCACCGTTACCGCCGCATTCGATTACGCGTTGCTCTCTTACATCGCGGGAAATTTCCGGATCGCGGAATATTTGCAGGTCCCGTTTTATCCGTTCACCGGCGAACTCACGGTGGTTTGCGCAGCGCTCGTCGGCGCCGGACTTGGTTTTCTTTGGTTCAATTGTCACCCGGCAAAAGTTTTCATGGGCGACACCGGCTCGCTCGCGCTCGGCGGATTAATCGGCGTTGTGGCGATCTGCTGCAAACAGGAGCTCTTGCTCATCGTCGTCGGCGGCGTGTTCGTGATCGAAGCCGTCTCGGTGATTCTACAGGTGCTGAGTTTCAAACTCACCGGCAAACGCATTTTTGCAATGTCGCCGCTTCATCACCATTTCGAACTGGTTGGTTGGAAAGAGAACACCGTGATCGTGCGGTTCTGGATTCTATCGGGAATTTTCGCGCTCCTCGGGCTCGCGACTTTGAAGTTGAGGTAGAAATTGCGTTACTCGAATCAAAACGTCGCGGTGTTGGGAGCGGGCTTGAGCGGAATGGCCGCCGCGCTGCTTCTGAAAAATGAAGGCGCGAATGTTACCGTGCTGGACAGCGCCGACGAAAATAAATTGCTCAAGTCGACGATCGACAATCTCCGCGCTCAGAACATCCGCGTCATTTGTGGACCAGAGGCCGATAAAAACGCGGACAATTACAACCTCATCGTCGCGAGCCCGGGAATCGACCCCGCTTCCGCTCTCGCGCAAAATTTTTCCTCCCGTTCGCCACGGGACGAATCCGCCGGGGCGGAAAAGATCGACATCATCGGCGAACTCGAACTCGGTTGGCAAGCATGTGAGACGCCGGCCATCGCCGTCACCGGAACGAACGGCAAAACGACGACCACCGAGATGCTCGCGCAGATGCTGAACGATTCCGGGCAGAAGACGATCGCCTGCGGCAACATCGGTAAACCGCTTTCGGAAGTCGCGCTCGAAAAAACGAAATACGACGTCCTCACCGTCGAGGTCAGTTCGTTCCAATTGGAAACGATCCGAACCTTTCATCCCTCGATCGCGCTCTGGTTGAATTTCGCGCCCGATCATCTCGATCGTTACCGCTCGGTCGGCGAATACCGCGCGGCCAAGCTGCGCCTTTTTGAAAATCAAATCGCGGACGATGTCGCGATCGTAAACGCGGTCGAAAATTTGCCGCCACTCAAGGCGCGCAAAATCACCTTCAGCGCTTACTCGAATCGCGCGGATTTCCGTTTGAGTGAAGGCGCAATCGTTTTTGAAAACAAACCGGTTCTGCGGATGAGCCAAACGAAGCTGCGCGGCTCGCATAACATCGAGAACCTGATGGCAACGCTGGCGGCAGGTCATGCGCGCGGACTTGCATTCGAAAAAATGGTTCCGCCGCTGTGCGCTTACGAACCACGACCGCACCGTTGCGAATTCGTCCGGCAAATCAACGGCGTCGATTACATCAACGATTCCAAGGCCACAAATCTTGACGCGGTCGAGAAAGCGCTGCTCGCGCAGACCAAGCCGGTCATTCTTATCGCCGGCGGCAAAGACAAGGGGTTCAACTTTGAGCCGCTGCGCAATCTGGTGAAAGAAAAAGTCAGATCGACAATCTTGATCGGCGAAATGGCCGAACGGATCGCGGGCGATTGGAAAGACGCAACCAAATCCGAGCTCGCCACTTCGCTCGCGGACGCAGTCGAACGCGCGCACGCCACCGCAAAATCCGGCGAAGTCGTCCTCTTTTCGCCGGGCACATCTTCCTTCGACATGTTCAAGAGTTATGCCGATCGCGGCGACCAATTTCGTCAGCTCGTGCAAGCGCTGCCTCAATGAAAAGGAAGTTCAAAATGCCCATGCCAAAGTTCTTCAAACGCAAAAAACTTCGCGCCACCGCCGTGCGCAGACAACTTCGTATCGGAGCGGCTGCCGCCGATTACGGCGAGCTCGCCGAACCGAGCATGAAACTCTCGCGCGCGCTCTTGATCGTGTTGTTGCTTCATGTAGTCGCGGTGGCGGGAATTATCGCCTTCAACGCGATCAAGACGCATCAGGCGTCGCTCCCAACCACCTCCGCCACCGCGCCGACGACAATCGGCGTCGCAGAAACAAAACCGCAAACATCGGCAGCCATTGCGCCCGCGCCGAAGACGACGAAACCGCAGCCGAAGGTCATTGATTCGGGAAAAACTTACATTGTCGCAAAAGGCGACAATCCGGTGACGATCGCGAAGAAGTTCAAAGTTTCCTATGACGACCTGCTCGCGCTCAATCACATCGACGACCCGCGCAAGTTGAAGATAGGGCAGAAACTTTTGATCCCCGAGAAAATGAAAACGGCGAAGAAGGAATAGATGTCGATCTAATGCAGCGAAAAAGTGCGTACCTGTTGTTCGTGGCGGTGCTGGGACTTCTCGTCATCGGCATCGTGATGCTTTTCAGCACGAGCGCTTTTGCGCGCGACAGCCACGGCGACGCGCTGTTTTTTCTCAAACGTCAATCGCTCTGGCTCGGCGTCGGTTTGATTGTCTGCATCACGACTGCGCTGATCGATTATCATTTCTGGCAGCGCATTTGGTGGATCTGGTTGGCCGTTGCGCTAATCGCGCTCGTGCTCTGTTTCGTTCCGCACATCGGAATGCGCATTAATGGTTCGCGTCGCTGGATTGGATTCGGACCGATCGGCTTTCAACCGTCGGAAATCGCGAAACTCGCGGCCGTGTTTTTTATGGCCTGGTGGTTCTCGCGTTACGAACAGCTGACAAAACATCCGCTCTTCGGTTTCGCCATTCCGCTCGCCGTTGTCAGCGCGCTGCTCGCGTTGATTCTTTTTGAAGTCGATCTCGGCACGACCGCCTTAGTCGGGATGATGACGTTCACGCTGATGTTCGTCGCGGGAACAAATCCGATTCTGCTCAGCCTGCTCGCGATCATCGGTGCCAGCGTAATTACGATCGGCGCGACGCACGCGCGCATGGAGCGCCTCGTCGCGTTCACAAATCTCGAGCGCTACAAAGAAGACGCCGGGCTACAGCAGATGCAGGCGCTGATCGCCTGGGGCAGCGGCGGGATGGATGGACTCGGTCTCGGAAACGGCCGGCAGAAAATGCTCTACCTTCCCTACGCTCACACCGATTTCATTTTCCCAATGATCGGCGAAGAGCTGGGGCTGCGCATGAGTTTGCTCGTCGTGTTTCTGTTTATTGTCGTGATCGTTTGCGGAATTGTGATCGCGCTCCATTCGAAAGATCGGTTCGGAATGTTGACCGCGACCGGCGTGATATGTCTGCTCGCGCTGCAGGCGGCGGTGAATATCGGCGTTACCACATCGCTCCTGCCGAACAAAGGACTACCGCTTCCGTTCATCAGCTATGGCGGATCGAATCTGGTGGCGTGTTTGTTCGGCGTCGGCCTGTTGTTGAACATTTATCGTCAGGCGGTTTTGGAACCATCAAACAAAAAACGCGTTTCCCTTCAGGTGCGCGCAACACCGCGGATTTAACTAGACAAGTTTGGGATGAACGCGGTGATTGCATGCGGAGGGACGGGCGGCCATCTGTTTCCCGGAATTGCGGTTGCCGAAGTTCTGCGCGAGCGCGGCCACGAAGTTCTTCTCTTCGTTTCCGAAAAGGAGATCGACAGTCTCGCACTTTCGACTCGCTCGCAGTTTCAATTCGAAAAATTGCCGACGGTCGGTCTGCCGTCGGTTTATTCACCGGCGATTTTCGGTTTTCTCAAACGTTTCGCCGAAAGTTTTTCGCGGTGCCGATCGATCTATCAAAAGTTCAAACCGCAAGTCGTGCTCGGGATGGGCGGATTCACTTCGACCGCGCCAATCCTGGCGGGCCGCCTGCGCGGGATTTCTACATTGCTCCACGAATCGAATGCCGTTCCTGGAAAAGCGAACCGCCTCGCCGCGAAAATGGTGCGCGCAGTATTGCTCGGCTTCAAAGAAGCCGCCCAATTTTTCCCGAAAGCGCAAACCGAAATTACCGGCACGCCGATCCGCACCGAGCTCAAGCAGCTGGATCGACAATCGGCGCGACAAAAACTTGGATTGCAGCCCGATACAACGACAATTCTGGTGATGGGCGGAAGTCAGGGCGCGAGCGGCATCAATCAGGCGATCATCAAATCGTTGCCGCTCCTGCGCGACACGGCGCTTCAGATTGTTCATCTTACCGGCACGCGCGACGAACGGCTCGTGACGGAGAATTATCGGCGGGAACGAATCGCCGCCCACGTCGCGGCGTTTCATCATCGCATGGAAGAAGTTTACAGCGCGGCTGATTTCGCGGTCGCGCGCGCCGGCGCCGCCAGTTTGGCCGAGATCGCTTCCTTTGAATTGCCGAGCATTTTAGTCCCCTACCCGTACGCCGCGGACGATCATCAAACGCGCAACGCGGAAATCTTTGCTCGCGCGGGAGCGGCATTTGTTTTGAAAGAATCGGAGCTCACTCCCGAATTATTGGTGCAGAGGATTCGCGACTTGATCGATCGCCCGGAGCAGCGGTGCCGGATGGCGGAGAAAGCTTCGCAGCTCGCGCCGCGCGACGCGGCGACTCGCGTAGCTGTAACGATGGAGAAATACACGCAGTCATGACCAAGGATGTCGATCTCGCCACCGGACGAGTCCGTCCGGATGGCGGACTTGCGAAATTTCTGACGCGCGAGCGGCATGCGATCCATCTCATCGGCGTCGCCGGCAGCGGAATGAGCGGAATCGCGGGATTGCTCCTTCAACTGGGACATGAAGTCCGCGGTTCGGACAAATTGGATTCGCTCGAAACGGATCGGCTGGAACGGCTCGGATTGAAATTTTTTCACGAACATCGCGCCGAAGACGCGCGCGACGCCGAGTTGATCATCTACTCATCGGCGATCAAACCGGAGAATCCGATTTTGGGAAGAGCGCGCGCCAGCGGGAAACGCGCGATCCGCCGCGCGGAAGCGCTCGCCGCCATCATGGCCGGCAAGCGCGGGATTCTCGTGGTCGGAATGCATGGCAAGACCACGACCTCAGCGATGACGGCATTCGTTTTGCGCGAGGGCGGACTGCATCCGTCGCATTACGTCGGCGCCGAGATTCCAATTCTCGGCACGAACGCGCATTGGGACGCACGGGGCGAATATTTCGTGGCTGAAGGCGACGAAAGCGACGGCACGATCGCGCTTTATCACCCGGAGCAAACCCTCGTCCTAAATATAGAGGAGGAACATCTCGACTTTTATGCAGACCTCGCTGCGATCGAGAAAGTTTTCAATCAGCTGATCGAGCAAACCAGTGGCAAAATCTTCTTCTGCGGAGACGATCCGCACGCCGCCCGCATATGTCGGTCTTTGGAGCGCGCGATTTGCTATGGATTATCGGAGAACGCTGATTATCGCGGGACGGAGATCAAGCTCAACAATTTCGCTTCGAACTTTTCTGTTTATCGCGGCAAAGAAAAACTCGGCGAAGCGCTTCTGAATGTTCCCGGCGAGCATAATGTTCGCAACGCGCTCGGCGTGATCGCGCTCGCCACCGAGCTCGGCGTTCCCTTCGAGAAGATCGCGAAGTCCCTGGCAAAATTTCAGCACGCGCGTCGCAGGTTCGAAATCAAATATGACAGTCCGCGTTTTTTGTTGGTTGACGATTATGGGCATCACCCGACCGAGATCAAAGCAACATTGAAAACGGCGAAATCGGTCGGGCGCAAACGTGTCCTGACCATGTTTCAACCGCATCGCTATTCGCGGACAAAGTTATTACGCAAGGAATTCGGACGCGCCTTCGATCAAGCCGACCGCGTCGTGATCACTGACGTTTACGGATCGAACGAAGCGCCGATTCCCGGCGTGAGTGGCCAGATGATTGCCGATGAAATCGCGGCGCATGGACATCGCGGCGTTTCTTATCAGCCGCGGCTCGAGTGGGTCCATCGCGATGTCGGCAACATGCTCGAATCCGGCGACCTCGTTCTGAGTCTCGGCGCCGGTAACATTCACGAGCAACTGTCGATCCTCGCGGCGGATCTCGTGATCGCCGAGAAGCTCAAAGAGATTGTTGGTGAAGAAGGCGACGTAAAACTGTACGAGCCGCTTTCAAAACACACGACGCTGCGAGTTGGCGGTCCCGCGCAATTCTGGATCGAGCCGCGCAACGAAAATGCGTTGAGCGAGCTGATCAGGTTTTGCCGGCAAGAAAACCTCCCGGTCTTCGTCATCGGTCGCGGTTCGAATCTGCTCGTGCGGGATGGTGGAATTCGCGGCGTGGTGATTCATCCGTCCGGCGGCGACTTCGACAAGATCGACATCGACGGCAACGAGATCACCGCCGGCGTCGGCGCGAAGTTAAAAGAGATCGCTTACGCCGCGCGCGGAGTGAATCTCGGAGGATTGGAATGGATGGAAGGCGTGCCGGCGGCAGTCGGCGGCGCGCTGCGGATGAATGCGGGCGCGATGGGCGGCCAAACTTTCGATCATGTCACGAGCGTTCGTTATCTCGATGCCGAAGGAAACCTGCACACCAAAAAGCGGGACGAGCTCGAGGTTTTTTATCGGAATTTTCCATTGCTAAAAAACAACTTCGCCGTCTCAGCCACATTTCGCGCTGCGCCTTCGAAGCGTGAACAAATTGAATCGAAGCTGCACGAATCGCAGGAAAAACGACGCACGACTCAACCAATCGCGAAGAGCGCGGGCTGCATTTTCAAAAATCCCGAGAAATGTCCGGCAGGCAAACTGGTCGACGAACTCGGATTGAAAAATTCCGCAGTCGGCAAAGCACGCGTTTCGGAAGTGCACGGCAATTTCATCGTGAATGAAGGCGGCGCGACCGCGAGCGATGTTCTTGAGTTGATCGACCGGATCAAGCAAACCGCGCGGAAGAAACGCGGGATCGAATTGGAAACTGAAGTGCAGATTGTGGGCGAGGAGGGTTAAGTGAAGAAAGGAGACTTCCCAAAGAAGATTGCAGTCTTGAAGGGCGGACCGGGATCGGAACGCGATGTGTCGCTCGCGACAGCGGCGGGCGTTTCGAAAGCGTTGCGCTCACTCGGCATCGAAGTCGTCGATGTCGATGTTCGGGACGAAAACTTCGCTTTACCGAAGGATGTCGATCTTGCGTTCAATTGCATTCACGGAACTTTCGGCGAGGACGGGACACTGCAGAAAATTTTGGAAGAGCGCGGCGTGGCTTATACCGGCGAAGGAATCGAAGGAAGCCGGGCCGCGTTCGACAAGATTTTATCGAAAGAAAAATTTATCGCGCACAAGATTGCCACTCCAGAATCAGAAATGATTCGCGCGGGCCAGCGTCCAAAAATGTCGGTGCCGCTCGTCGTGAAAGCTGCGCGTCAGGGCTCGACGGTTGGAGTCGTAATCGTCAAGAAAGAAAACCAGCTCGATGCGGCGTTGAAAGAGGCGGCGAAGTTCGACGACAAATTGTTGATAGAAAAATTTGTATCTGGGCGCGAATTGACGATAGGTATCCTCGGTGATCAAGCCCTGCCGATTCTTGAAATAATTCCAAAGGGTGGTTTTTACGATTTTAATACCAAGTACCCGTTCTTGAATCCGCAGGCTGGCGCGAGCGCGCAGCATGTTTGTCCGGCGAAGGTCGACAACGCACTGACAAAAAAAATTCAGGAACTGGCGCTGGCGGCATTTCGCGCTCTTGGCTTGGTCGTTTACGCTCGCGTCGACGTGCTGCTTTCGGATTCCGGCGAACCGTTCGTCCTCGAGGCGAACACGATTCCGGGAATGACGGAAGCGAGTCTGTTGCCGGAAGGGGCCGCCGCGGCGGGAATCAGTTATCCCGAGCTTTGTCTTCGCATCATCGAACTGTCGCGTGCGAGAAAGGAGAAAGAATGAGGCGGCAACAACGACCTCGCGTGCGCAATCGCCGCGTCTCCAGCTTTCGTCAGCGTCGCCAGCAGCATTTGCTCGACGTCAAAGTGCGTTCGCGGAGCGCAATTCAGCATCGTAATCGCAAATTCCTCGTCTTCTCCTCCAAAATCGCGCTGGTCATTGCGCTGTCCGCGGCGCTCTACATCGGCGGCCGGATCGCAGCGAAACGATTCTTTCTCGACAATGCCGATTACAAGTTGAGCAACATCGAAGTCCAAACCGACGGCACGTTGCAGCGCGAGCAGATCCTGACCGTGGCCGATTTGCGCGAAGGCGAAAATATTTTTCGCGTAAATCTCGCGAGCATTCATGAACGCCTTCAGGATTTACCCCAGGTCGACGAGGTCGAGGTTGTCCGCAAACTTCCGTCCGAGATCGACATCCGGATCGTGGAACGGAAACCGATCGCGTGGATCACGACTGAAAAACAAATCGCGGACCCTTTTGCATCCGACGCCGCTTTTCTGGTGGACGCGCGCGGTGTTTTGATGAAAGAGAAAAAGTTGCTCCCGGAATATTTGGGATTGCCCTTGATTTTGGGCGCGAGTGAATCGCTCGAAGCCGGCAAGATTGTCGAATCTCCCGAAGCAAAAGCGGCGCTGGAATTGTTGCGCCTGAGCACGCGGAGCTTCATGCAAACGCGCTTTCAAGTTCGCGAGATCGACGTTTCGAAAGGCTATTGCCTGATCGTGACGGACAAGAACCACAGCAAAGTCACGTTTGGATTCGACAATCTCGATCTTGAGCTGCAGCGGCTCGAACAGTTCTTGATTTATTCCGACGACGCGCATCGGGAAATCGCGACGGTGAACTTGCTCGTGCAGCGAAACATTCCAGTCACGTTTCAGAAATCGTCGACGGAAGTGATCAACGACACAATTCAGCCACAGGAATCGCCGCGGTTGATGAAAGCCATTCCAATGAATGCTCCGCCAAAGCCGATGGCCTCAGCGTCTCCGAAAAAACCAAGAACGCCCACACCGACGCCGAGACCTACCGCCAAACCGCGTCCAACTCCGACTCCTACGCCGTCGACGACGCCGGCGAAGCGCGGATTTCTGCAACCTTTCTTCAAGAAAAATTAAAAACATGGCGAGTGGTGATTTGATCGTTGGTTTGGAAATCGGGACGTCAAAAATTTGCGTCGTTGTTGGCGAAACGCGCCCCGATGGGACATTGAAAATTCTTGGCGTCGGTCAGGCGCCATCGCGCGGTGTCCGCAAAGGCGAGATTGTCGATTTTGAAACGGCGATGAAGTGCGTTCACGAAGCGGTGGTCGACGCCGAACAAAAGAGCGACGTGATGATCCGGAGCGTTTATGTCGCGGTCAGTGGAGGGCACATTCAAAGTTTTAACAACCGCGGCTGCGTTATGTTGCCGGAAGAACGGGACGAGATCGACGACCAGGACGTTGAAGACGTGAAGGTAAACGCGCGCGAAGTGAGCATTCCGGCTCCGAACGCGTTCCTCCATTCAATCATTCAACATTACCACGTCGACGGTCAGGATGGAGTTCTCAATCCAGTCGGAATGCTTGGCGAAAAACTCGAGGCCGACTTTCACATCATTCATGGCGTGCGAACCCGGATTCAGAACACGATTCGGTGCGTGAAAGAACTTCCCCTCGAAGTGGAGGACGTCGTTTTCAGCGCGCTCGCTTCCGCGCAGGTCGTGTTAACGCAGCACCAAAAAAATCTTGGCGCACTCGTGGTCGATATCGGCGGGGGTACGACCGATTACATTTTGTATATCGACGGCGCGGTGAAACAAAGCGGTATCCTCGCAATCGGCGGGGATCACATCACGAACGACATTTCAATGGGGTTGCGCATCCCGATGGCGCGCGCCGAAAAAATAAAAATCGAAGAAGGCAGCTGCATTCTCGGGAATTGTTTGCCCGGCGAAACAATTCTGCTCAAAGACGATTCCGGATTCGCCGGCAAAGAAATTGAGCGCGAGACGCTCAATACGATTATTCATCTGCGCCTCCGCGAAACTTTCGAGCTGCTCAAACGCACCGTCGAAGAAGAACCGTTCATCAATTACGCCGGCGCCGGAATTTTTATCACTGGCGGATGCAGTTTGCTCAACGGCATCGATCATTTGGCCGGAGAAGTTTTTGAAATGCCGGCGCACGTGACGCACGCGCAAACATTGTCCGGCCTGACTTCCGCGGCTGAGAACCCGCAATTTTCAACCGCGATCGGTCTGCTCAAATACGCGCAGGCGGTGCAAGTGGACCGCCCACGGCGCGGCATTACTCGAATTTTCGGAAGGTTTTTCAGCGGAATGCGATGACAACAGAAAGATCGACATGATCCAACTCAGCAAAAACTACAGCTTGCCCGAACGGCAGGAGGAACAAATCCCGATCAAAGTCGTCGGCGTCGGCAGCGCCGGCTCGAACGCGCTTGACCGCGTTTTGCTCGACGGCATGGATAAGAACGATCTGATCGCGATCAACACCGACGTGCAATCGCTCGCCAGCTCCGTCGCGGCGCGAAAAGTTCAACTCGGGCGCACTTGCACGCGCGGACTCGGAACCGGCGGCGATCCCGAGCTTGGTTATCAAGCGGCGATTGAATCGGCGGATGAAATCCGTCAGGCAATCGCGGGCGCGCGAATGATTTTCATTTGCGCCGGGCTTGGCGGCGGAACCGGTTCGGGCGCGGCGCCGATCGTCGCGCAGCTGGCCCGCGAAGCCGGCTCGCTTGTCATCGCATTCGCTACGCTGCCGTTTTCGTTCGAAGGAAAACGGCGCGCTGTTCAAGCGCAAGACGCGCTCTCGCGCCTGAACGAAGTTGCCAACGCGGTGATCTGTTTCGAAAACGATCGCATGGGCGACATGGTTGCGCCAAAAGCCGGGATTCATCAGGCCTTCGGCGTGGCCGACATGACGATCAGTCAAAGCGTGCGCTCCATTGTGAGTTTGATTCAGCGCCCGGGCCTCATTCGAATCGGCTTTGACGATTTGTTCGCCGCGCTCCGCACCCAAAATGGACGATGCCTGTTCGGCTTTGGTGAATCAGATTCGGACAATCGCGCGCACGACGCGCTGACGGAGGCGTTGAAAAATCCGTTGATGGACAAAGGCCGAATGCTTTCCGAAGCGACACACGTTTTAGTTCAAGTCGCCGGCGGACCTGGAATGACTTTGTCGGAAGTGGAAATTCTCATGCGCGAACTCGGCAAGCACGTGCGCGATCACACCCAAATTGTTTTCGGGACAGCCGTCGACAGCAAAATGGGAAATCGATTGAGCGTCACGATCATCAGCTCGCTCGCATCCGAAGATTCGCCGGTCTCGCAGGAAATGCCGTCGCCGCCGGAACCATTCCTTGCGCCGCCGCCAGAGGCCTTGGAAGAAATCGAAGAAGCACCGCCGCCGCCCACTCCAAAGATCGACATCGTCCCGGAGCCGGAAATCGAAGCGACCGCACAACCGGCGACGAATGATCTAATTCCATTTCAACAACTGGCAGCAGTAGAACCGCCGGCGCCCGCGCCGAAACAAACGATCAAAAAAGCCGCGCCGCGCTTAATTCCACCGAAAAAGAAAGCGATCGTGGAAAAGGAAGCGAAAGAAATTAAGCCGCCGAAAGAGAAGATTCACGCGAAGCAGGAGATGATGCAGTTCGAGCCCATTACGCGCGGACGGTTCGAAAAAAGTGAACCGACGATCGTTGAAGGCCAGGATTTGGACGTCCCGACGTTCATGCGAAAAAACATCAAGGTGAAATGAAATAGCCGGGCGGCTATTTCATTTTCATCCCGAGCGGAACGCAGCCTGGTCGAGGGATCTCGTTACTTCTTCATCAACTCGAGCACCGCGCTGGTCATGCCGATAATGCCGACGCGAATCGTCGGCTCGGGCACGGGCGCGAATTTGCTCGAGTGCAAACTCGGCAATTCTTTCCCCTCTTTTTTGAACTGCGCGATTTTTTCGGGATCGACCGCGCCGATGTGGAAATCGACCGCCGGAACCGAATGATCGGGCAAACTGTATTCGGAAAAGTCTTCCCCGCCCATCGTTGGATCGACAATGTCGACGTTTCCGGGACCGAGCGCCTTTTTCCAAGCTTCGACCAGGCGTTTCGTCAGATCGGGATTGTTATAAGTCGCCGGGGTGAATTGATCTTTCGCCACGGCAACAATCGGGGCGCGATCAGCCGGCACTCCGCCGGCGCTGGCGATTCCTTTTGCGATCTCGTCGATCGCTTTGAGGACGCGATCGCGCACTTCGGATTTATAAGTGCGGACGGTGAGCTGCATTTTCACGTCGTCGGGAATGATGTTGTGCTTGGTTCCGCCGTGAATCGATCCAACTGTCACCACGATCGGATCGAGCGGATTATTTTCGCGACTGACGATTGTCTGCCACGCGTTGATCATCTCCGCAGCGAGCACAACCGGATCTTTCGTTTTGTGCGGATACGCGCCGTGGCCGCCGATGCCGCGCACGGTCACATCAACTGAATCGACATTCGCGTAAGTGTAACCTGGCGTGACTCCGATGTGTCCGGTTTGCAAATCCGCTTTGTCATGAAACCCGAGCGCGAAGTCGGGTTTGCCGAAACGATTGTAGAGGCCGCCTTTGAGCAGCGCGCGCGCACCGCCGACTGTCTCCTCGGCCGGCTGCGCGACAAACATGATCGTTCCCGACCATTGATCTTTCATTCGCTGCAACGCGCGCGCCGTGCCGATGAACGCCGCCATGTGCGCGTCGTGTCCGCACGCGTGCATCACATGAACATCGCGGCCCTCGTCGCTCTTCGTCACAACTTTGCTTGCGTAAGGAAGACCTGTGTCTTCTTCCACCGGCAATGCGTCCATATCGGTGCGAACCATGACCAACGGTCCACTCCCGTTCTTCATCATCCCGATCACGCCGTAGCATTTCAGATTCGGATTGTCGTATTTCCCAAAGTTTTCCGTGACTTCGCATCCGACGGCGCGCAATTCTTTCGCCATTAACACGGAGGTGTTTTGCTCGTGACAGGAAAGCTCCGGGTGCGCGTGAATGTCTTTGTAAATCGCGAGCAACGACGGCAGCTCGCTGGTCGCGGCTTTTTCGGGTGAGGTTTCCTGCGCAAAGGCCGAGTGCGCCATAACCAGCGGGAGTAAGATCGACAACGAGGAAATCTTCATCCCGCACTTATATCAGGACGAGCCTGATTTGTCATTCCGACCGAAGTCGAGCAATCTCTTCATGTGGAATTTGAGAAGAACGAAATCCTCTTCGGCGTCGATCCGACGCCACGGATTGTTGCGATCGAGCTGGGCGAGACCGGGACGGTCAAAGTCCACCGCCGCGAGAAGAACGGATCGACAACTACCGACGTTGAGCCGTTTCATCCATTCGTCTGGGCCGACTCGGACGTGGTCGATCTTGGAATTGAAGCGGAAAAACTGAAGGGCGATTTGAAATTCGGCTGGCTGATTACGGTCGACAGTTGGAAGGAACTGATCGCGCTGCGGAACGGATTGAAAAACGCTGGGCGCGATTTCTTCGCGTTTACGGATCCGGTCCAGCATTATCTCACCGCGACTGGACGGACATTGTTCAAAGATTTGCCGTTCGAAGAATTGAAACGGATGCAGCTCGAAGTGCTCGCGAATGATGAGCGCATCATGAGCATCGCGATTTCGGACAACAGCGGTTGGGAAGAATTGATTGTTGTCGATCCAAAGGATTCCGATGAGTCCGAACGCGACGCGATCAAGCGTTTGACCGCGCTGATCAAGGAACGTGATCCGGATGTGATCGAAGGCCACGACCTATTCCGCGTTGATCTCTCTTACCTCGTTGCGCGCGCGAAAAAACTCAAAACGAAACTCGATTGGGGACGCAGTGGTGGATTCTTGCGCTCCCGGCCGTCGCGTCTTCAGATCGCGGAGAAAACAATCGATTATCCGAAGTTCACGATCGACGGCCGCCACTTTGTCGACACATTCCTGCTCGCGCAATTTTATGACGTGGGCTTGCGGACGCTGACCGGATTCGAGCGGACAGATGTCGCGAGGCACTTTGGATTCTGCGACGAAGAAGTTTCCGCGCTTGCAGGAAAGGAATTGGAGCGCGCCTACATCGACAACGACGAAAAATTCCGCCGCCGAGCATTGTGCGGCGTGCGCGAAACGCGCGCGGTTTCTGATTTACTCAGCCCAAGCTATTTCATTCAGGCGCAAATTTTCCCATACAACTATCAGGACGTCATCGTCCGCGGCAACGCGACGCGGATCAACGGCCTGTTTCTCCGCGAATATTTCCGGCAACGCCATTCGATTCCGGAGTTGCCGCTGCCGCAACCCTTCGAAGGCGGTTACACCGACATTTTCTTCACCGGCGTGGCCCGAAACGTCTGGCATTGCGACGTTGCGTCGCTTTATCCGTCGATCATGCTCGCGTTCGATTGTTTTCCGGCGAGCGATCAGCTCCAGATTTTTCGGCATTTGCTAACTGATCTTCGGAAATTTCGATTGGAAGCAAAGGCTAAGTCGCGCGCTGCAAAAGATCCCGGCGAGCGGCGACATCTCGAAGCCTTTCAAAACACGTTCAAGATTTTGATCAACAGCTTTTACGGTTATCTCGGATTCGCGCAGGGACATTTCGCCGATTTCGACGCCGCCGCGCGCGTCACGCAAATCGGGCGCGATTTGTTGAAGAAGATGATCGACTGGCTGAACAAGCACGGCACGAAAGTGATCGAGGTCGATACCGACGGAATTTATTTCGTGCCGCCGGAAAAGATCGACATCGAGGAACTGCAAAAAGGACTGGCGAAGGAATTGCCGCCCGGAATTGAAGTCGAGTTCGATGAGCAATTCGAGGCGATGTTCAGTTACAAGGCGAAGAACTACGCTTTGCTGACAAAAGATGGCGACGTGATCATCAAAGGCGGCGCGTTGAAGTCGCGCGGACTCGAAAAATTCCAGCGCGTATTTTTGGAGGAGATGATCAAGCTGATCATGGAAGGCAAAGCAGATGCGATTGTCGATCTTCGGAATGAGTTCGAGAAGAAAATCCGGAACCGCGAATGGAAGATCGACATGTTGATGAAGACCGACACGCTCCAGGATTCATTGGAAAAATATCGGGCGAAGATTGCCGGCTCGGCGCGGAATCGAGCGGCGGCCTACGAGCTCGCACTCGCCAGCGGCCGCGCCTACAAGCCAGGCGATCAGGTTTCCTATTATATTAAGAGCACGCCCAAGAAGGTCCCGGCCTACGAGGCGGCCCGGCTCGCCAGCGAGTTCGATCCGCAAGACCGCGATGAGAACGTCGAATATTACATCGCCAAGCTTGACGATCTTGTTAAAAAATTCAGCGGAATCACAGCGACAACGTCCGCTCCAAAACAAGAAACCCTCGGCTTGTGAGCCGTCGAATCATTTTTTCAATGAACGCGTCTGAAATCATTTCGGGAATCGCACTCGTCGTAGCGATTCTCAGTTTCATTCACAGCTGGTGGAATGCGCGCCAACAAGATCGCCAATGGCGAGCTGTAAATATCGGAAAGGTTGAGCTTTCAAACGCGTCTTTCATTTACTGGAGAGTTCTTTCAGAAGATGAAATTGGAAAAATCGATTGGGGCTACAATGTTGAAGGAATGCCGCTCCTCGAAAACGGGAATCGTGTTTCAAACTTGATTGGAATTCCGCAGCGTCTTGTCGCAATTGATCCGAGCACCAAGAAAACAATAGTCAACGTAGCAGCATTAACGATGTCAGAACTCCAAAAGCGTCTAGCAGAAGCAGGGATAACAAACGCCATTCCCGCGAAGCACTATCAGATGCAAGTTGAGTTTAAAGTCAGCGGCATGACTGCTGTTTCTCGCTTTCGAATGTCTGTTGAACCGAAGTTGCCTGACACCGATCAATGGGGCCCAGATAATTGGGGCCAACCAGCGGATATCCCAGCAGGGCGCACGATATTTAAACTCGTTGACTTGACTGCTCCAATCGACACGAAATTGCCAGAACGCTTGCGTTTACGCGCGCGACTGGAATATCGGGATTCGGAAGGTCAACAAATGCAAACTACAATACCGTTCTATTTCCATTCGCCGTCCGGCGGAATTTACTTTGGTGAGTAAGTAAACGTTAATAAAAATTGCATGAAACAGACAATTCTTTACGCCGTGCTAGGCTTTTTCGTCCTCATCATATCAGCTCCGCTGTACTTAGCAGCGATGGATGATCACGCCGACATCAAAGCGGAAATCACGAAACGGCACGATGAAGCACTGAAGCGTTTGCATGATTGGATCGCGCAGGTGTCGATCGCAGCGGAGAACCGCGGCTAACCCGAAGGCGCGGAGTACATGGCGAAACTCGCGCACGATGCCGGATTTCAAAAAGCGGATGTGATCAACACCGACGGGAAGCCGGGCGTGTTCGCGACGCTCGATGCCGGCGCGCCGAAAACGGTCGGACTTTATTTCATGTACGACGTAAAACAGTTCGACCCTGCGGAATGGACATCATCGCCAACCGACGCGCAGATCGTCGACAAGGCGCCGCTTGGAAAGGCGATTGTCGGCCGCGGCGCGGTGAATCAGAAAGGACCGGAAGCGGCATTTCTGGCCGCGCTGCATGCGATTCGCGGGGCGAACCAAAAAATACCGGTGAATCTGGTGATGATCGCTGAAGGCGAAGAGGAAATCGGTTCGCCGCACATCAAACAACTCGCGCATCGGCCGGAAGTTCAGGAAGCGTTGAAGAAATGCGTTGGCGTGTTCATGCCGTCGGCGACACAAGATTTGGACGGCATCGTGACGGTGAATCTTGGATCCAAAGGTGTGATCGAGCTCGAATTGGTTTCGGACGGCGCAAAATGGGGACGCGGTCCGGCGAAAGACATTCACTCGTCGCTCAAGGCGATGATCGACAGTCCGGCATGGCGATTGGTGCACGCATTGAACACGCTCGTTTCGGAAGACGGCAATACGATCAAGATCGACAATTATCCGAAGCCGCGGCCGCTGAGCGCGGAAGAGAAAGCGATGATCGCGAGCGTGTCGAAAGTTCGGAGCGAAGCGAACGCGAAAAAGCAATTCAGCACCCAACATTGGATCGACGATTTGCCGTGGCAGCAGGCGAACGAACGGCTCGAATCGCAACCGACAGTGAACATTGAAGGCTTGGTCGGCGGTTACACTGGACCCGGCGGCAAAACGATTCTGCCGCATCGTGCGGTGGCGAAGATCGACATGCGCCTCGTGCCGGACATGAAAGCGGCGGACGCGCTCGCGGCGTTGAAAGCGCACCTGGCGAAACGCGGATTCAGCGACGTCGAAGTGGACATGACCGGCGGTTACGATCCGACGAGCACATCGAAGGATTCGGCGTTAATCAAAGCGCAAACCGCGACTTACAAACAATTCGGAATCGATCCCCTCCTCTGGCCGCGCAACGCCGGTTCTTATCCCGGTTACGCTTTCACCGGCGAACCGCTCAAGCTCGCAGCTGGACATTTCGGTGTCGGTCACGGCAGCGGCGCGCACGCACCTGACGAATATTACGTGATCGAATCGGCCAACCCGAAAGTCCAAAGCTTCGACGGCGCGGTCATGTCGTTCGTCGAATATCTCTACGAATTGGCGAAATAATTTTCAGGCCGTTCGCGCAACTTCATGACGCGCCTGTTCTTGCGCTTCGGCTAAGATGCGTTGTTTTCGCGCGAGCCAGATGCTCAACACGCACCAACCGGCCGTGACCGGAACCGCGATCCAACTGATCGCCCCCAGGGCAAGGCCAAGACTCTGCAAACCGTGATAGGACCACGAGCCTAGCTGATCTCCGGTGCGATAACCGAGCGTGTCGGTAACGCTCTTCACTTTGTATTTGTCCTCGCGTCTTATCACGGTGAAAAGAATCTCGCGCGATGGCCGCATTAGCGCGTAAGCCGCCGCGCGACGAGCAACTTGAAAGACCGCTAACATTACCAGACTGGCCGCGACGCCCATCGCAGCGAAACCGACCAGGCTCACGACTGGGAGAGCAACGAGTGTGAACGCAACACCGAACCACTTGAGCAGACGGCCAGTCAGAAAAATCTGAATCAAGACGGTGATGCTATTCACCCAAATGTCGAGGTTAGCCAGAAACTCGGTCCGCGCGTCACTGGTTTTCAGCGCCGCGCTCGCAAGCGAACTCTGCTGAAAATAAGCCCAGGTTGAAGTCGTTGTGTAGAGCACAATCGTCGCCGCGAGCCCCATCAGATAAGGCGAATGGCAAATGTGGGTGATGCCCGACCAGACCGATCCGCCAATTGGTTCTTCGGGTTTCGCGGCAGCTTTGTTGTCCGGAGCAAAACCGATCGGAAAGAAACGAACCAGAAGGCCGGCAATGACGAACATCGCCGAAGCAAGGATGAGCAGATTCGCCGGACCGATCTCACGCACGTAATGCTTGGTGATGTAAGCCCCGAGAATTGCGCCGAGCGTCCCGCCGACTGCGATGAAACCATACAGACGCTTACCTTGCTCCACCGTAAACAGGTCCGTCATAAATGCCCAGAAGACAGCGGTGTTAAACAGATTAAAAACACTGACCCAAACAAAGAAACCGCGGCCGATCCAAACTTGCTCGGCTGCGGGGCGGCTTCGCATCGCGACGAAAAAGAGCACAAACACGAAAATGAAAAATCCGTATGCCAGTGGAATGAATTTCCTGCGTGACATCCGCGCCACTGTTGCGGCGAAGGCCGCATTCGCGACCAACATCGCGACCAGCGTCGCGGTAAACATCCAGGGCAACGCTTCAATGTTGCCGGCGCCTATACTGTCACGAATCGGCTTGGTGATGTAGTAACCCGCCAGAATCAAGAAATGAAAAAAAAATCCCAGCCATAGCGCGCGAATCTCGTACGGCTTTGCGTCAACGATCTTGGCGAAGAGCTTGGCGAAGAACTTTTTCAAGCGCGTTTGTGCCAGGCGGCGAGAACTTCGACTTCGCGCTCAAGCACTAATCCCGCACGCAGCTTCGATTGTCGATCTTGCGGAAGCGATTTGAACCAGGCGAGCGTGTCGCGCGCCGTGTCGGCCAGCGGACGAAACGTTAAACCTTTGCTCAGCGCGCGATTGATATTCGTACGTGCGATTCCACTTTCTTTTCCGGCCCAGACCGGCATGTCCGACCACGCTTCCACTTTTTGTTGCGTCAGAAATGCCTCATTTACCCAAGTGAGGGTCGCATTCGATTTCTCCGCCTCTTTGATTCCATTGAGCATTCCGCCAACTCCGAGCGACTTGGCCGGCCCAGTCGCGTTGTAAATTCCAGTCTCACTGTTTTCGACCATGCGGATCGTCCACTCAGCAAGATCGCGCGCGTCGATAAACTGCACCGGATCGTTTGGATCTCCGGGCGCGAGTGTTTCGCCGCCGCGATCGATTCGGACCGGCCAATAAGTAAAGCGATCGGTTTCATCGCGGGGCCCGACAATCAACCCCGGCCGAATAATCAATGTTTTCCCCGGAAACCATTTTTCGGCTTCCTTTTCCGAAAGCGCCTTGAGCGGCCCGTAAGTTTTGTAGCCGGACGCTTTCATCGCTTCGAGCGTTTCCTTGTAGGGATCAGCGCCTTGGTATTTTTCAACGGGCGCCAACTCATCAACACCTTGTTTTAGTTCGCCATAAACAGAGATGGTTGAGATGAAAACGTAGCGTTCGGCATTGCCCTTAAGAATTTGCGCCGCATCGCGCACCCATGCCGGCAGAGTCGTCGGGTTATCGATCACGACGTCCCATTGTCGATTTTTCAGTGGGTCGAGCTGGCCGTTGCGATCGCCGATAAGTTGCTCGACTTCCGCCGGCAATTCGCCCGGATGCGATTTGCCGCGATTGAAGGTTGTCACTTTGTGGCCGCGACTGAGCGCGTAACGGACTTGATACGGACCGGTAAATCCGGTGCCGCCGAGAATCAGGATGCGCATCGGTTTCACAGTCTTCTCCGCGAATAAAGATGTCGATCTTGCAGCCAGAGCCAAAGCGCCCGCACCGGAGAGTTTAATGAATTGTCGACGGGTTTTGTCCATTGCGGACGATAATCGTCGTCGTTTTGTCGGAAGGCAAAGCCGGCTTGTTAATTAACTCGATCGCCGTGCAAGTTTTACCGTGAGAACGAATTTTCCGCCTTGATTGCTGGGCTCAATCAACGCGCTGCCGTTCCAATCGTGGCCTTGTTCGTCAACAAATGTCCAACCGAACTGATTCCCGTTTCCATTTGTCGCAGCCATGGTGACTGAACGCGCGTGTGGCGTGGCACTGGCGACTTGTTTGCGAATGAGATCGACGATTGCCACAGCCGAATCCGGTTTGGCAATGAGCGCCTGGAACTGCCAGCGATTCGCGTCGCCGTCGGTCGAGAGAACTTCGCCGTCGAGATTGTCGATCTTAGGAAAGTAACGATCTGCGAGCGCGGCGCGGGCGAATTTTCCATCCGGGTCCCACTGATATTCCAAAGTAAGCGCAGTGGCTTGCGCGAAACCGTTGCCTTTGATTTTGGAAACGAGATGCAACGCGCCATCGATTCCGGAGGAAAGCCCCGCGGTGGTAATGATTTTGCCGTTGTCGACGTAGCGCTGATCGCTCACCACATGAGTCTTCGGCGCCGCTTGAGAAAGCAAATCGAGCGCGTCGTGAAAAGTTGTTGCAGTGAGTCCGTCGAGGAGACCGGCCTTGGCCAGGATCAATGCACCGGTGCAAACGGACATCGTGTAATTCGAAGCCTGCGCTCTTTGTTGCAACCATTTCAGCACCGCTCCGTTTTGCATTGCCTGACGGCTCCCGCGTCCGCCCGGAACCAGAACAATGTCTGCCGCCGGCGCATTACCGAATGTGTAATCAGGAATAAGCTTTTGACCAAAGACCGCGTCGATCGGCTTGGAATTCTCAGCTACGGTGACGATGTTAAATCCGGCCTGGCCAAACACCTCCCACGGTCCGGCATAATCGATTACTTCGGCGCCATCGAATAAAAGAATCGCGACCGTCGGATTTTTCTGAGCGCTCTTCTCGATCAAATCCATTCCGCAGGCCGGACATTTTCCGGGCTTGTCGAACGTGCGATCGTCGGCAGCGCAGCCGCATGACGGACAGACGTAAAGTTTCGCGCCCTCGGCCGCCTGGGCGGGAGTTAGTAAGACACCCGCGAGAATCGCGCAGAAGCAGAGATTAAGAATTGTTTTCATTAACGATTGGATGTTTTGGTTGAGTTTGTTTGCGAATTGAAAACGGTGCGGTAACGACTCGGCTTTACTCCGAATCGACGTTGAAAGGCCCGGCGAAATGCGTCATCGCTAGCGAAGCCGACCGATGCCGCGACGCTGTCGATGGTTTGAGTGTGCTCGGCCAGCCGGCGCCGGGCTTCATCCAGTCGGAGGTTCTGCACGAACTCAGCGGGCGTTCGTTGAAAGGTTTGTTTAAAGCGCCGGGCAAAATGCCGGGGCGACAGGCAAACATGCTTTGCCAAAGCATCGAGCGAAAGATCCTCACGCAAATGGCTGAGCATCCACGGGGCAAGATCGGCGAACCGATCGCTCGCGTTGATTTGAAATTGAAGCGGCTCGGAGTATTGCGCCTGGCCGCCTGGCCGCTTCAGATAAACGACCAAGTCGCGCGCGACCGAGAGCGCGACGCGCGGACCGTAATCCTCCTCGATCAGGGCAAGGGCGAGATCGATGCTCGATGTGATTCCACCGGCAGTGTAGAATTTTCCATCTTTCAGAAAAAGCGCGTTGGGATCGACATCGAGCTTTGGGAAACGTCGTGAAACATCTCCCCCGAATCTCCAATGTGTCGTGACATGTCGCCTATCTAGCAGCCCGGTGCGGGCGAGAATGTAAATTCCGGTACAAACCGAGGCGATCCGACGAACGCGAACGGCACGATTGGAAATCCACTTCGCGATTGTTTCCGAAATTCGCGAGTCACGTGAACCCTTCCCGCCAGGAATGATCAAGGTGTCGAGCGGAGGCGCGTTACGAAAGGTTGCCTGCGGCTGAAAGGAAATACCGGCTTCGCTCCGAAACGGTTTACTGCCGGCCGCGATAACGACGACTTCGTAGCCGGGATATCGTTTCCCATTGTCGGTTTCGATTTCAGGGATGCTGAAAGCGTCTGCGGGGCCGATGAGATCGAGCGCTTGAACTCCGTCATAACCGACGATCCCGACGCGCAATGGTTTCACAATCCCAGGATAGCACCTGGGCGAGATGTCCAAAATGACAACTTTCCGACAAATCAGGACATACTTTTCCGCCGCTCGAATCCTTTTCTTTATCCGGTTGCGGAACTGGAATTTGCTCCTTCGAAAAAAGTTGCCTTAAAGGCAAAAAAACGGTTGCAGGGGCAACGATCCTGCTCGATATGTCGCGCTCCTTATGCTGAAAAACGGTTCCCTCCCCCCTTGTTTTATCGCGGTCTCCATTTGCGGTTCGTTCCTTGCGACCGCCGCTCATGGCCAAACGGTCGAATCAGCCAAGCGCTTCATTTTTAAGGACGCAGATGGCAAGACCGATTCAGCTGAAATCGTCACGACTTACGTTCCAAAGAAAATTGTCCACCCGGTTGCGAAGGCCGACCCGTCGATCAGCTCGAAGTTAATGCACGCTGCGACGATCGCGGAAGAGCGCGCTCATGCGCATTCACGCGAACAATGCTGGCATTACGTGAAAGAAGCGTTGCTCGCTTCGGGCGCGGTCAATTCCTATCCGAAGAGCGTCTACGCGAAAGACGCCGGCAAGGAACTCGTGAGCACTTACGGTTTCAAGAAATTGTCAGTGCGCGATCCGTACAAGGCGCCGGTGGGCTCAGTGCTCGTTTACAATAACAGGAACGGAGCCGGCCACGTCGAGATTCGGACGAAGCATGGTTTCGCGAGTGATTTTCGTTCGAAAATTCCTTCGCCGCGTCCGTTGCTCGGCGTTTACACGAAAGGTTAACTCCGGGCTGGAGTGCTCTTGATGTCGATCTTCGCGGGAAGATCGAAAGGTTTAGCGACCAAGTCGTCCGAGCGGATTTCTGATAATTCCGCCGGTCGGACCGATCGATGGCGGATTATTCACGATCGTCATCGCGCTAGCTGACCCGCCACTCGCCGGTTTCATCACGGGCTGACCTGGCGCCAAAGCGATTGGCTGCGAACTCGTCAGATTCGGTTGCGCAACACTCGGAGCATTCGGTGGAATGACTTTCACATTTACGAAAGGCGGATTCGAATTCGCCCAGGTTAATGCCTGCTGTTTGGTTTCGAAAAACTTGTCGATGACGATGGCGCTGCGTTCGTTAGGCGTCCGTCCCAATTGACGAGCCGCTTTTCGATTTCGCACAGCGGTCCCGGTGTCGACGGCCGATAAAACCGTTCCGTCAGGAAGGACAACTCGACTGCCATATGGAATCCGTTTCGGGTCAACGGCGCAATGACCAACGCGCAGGCGCTGACCGGTCGCGGATCTATGCTGGCGCGTGTAAAGATCCGCGCCCCGTCCACCGTGAGCCCAATAAACCGTAACCCGGGCGAGCAACGGATTGTCGCGCGAAAAAGCATCGCTGATTGAAATTGCAGTCGCCAACGAGACAAGAATCAAAGCCTTCATGATGTTTTTCGCCGGCCGGGCCGGACAAATGAATCAATCGGATGGACGAGTTCCGTGCCATCCGCATTCACTTGAGGCGTAACATTTTTCGTCTTCGAAAAAGTCGGAGCCGGCGCTTCATTTTTCGCAACATCCGGCGGCGAGTTTTTCGGTTCGTCCAAACTTCCCGGCGAGACGACGCGCACGGTCATGAAATGCGGATGCGAGCTCTCCCAATCCATCGCTGCTGCCCTGCTTTCGAAAAATCGATCGATGACGATGGCGTCACGTTGCGAAACCGTTCGGCCCATCACGCGGGCGGCCTTTCGGCTGACAACGTCAGGTCCGCTGTCAACCGCAGTGCACGTTGCATCGGGGAAAAGCACGCGGCTGCCGAACGGAATTCGTTTGGGATCGACCGCGCAATGGCCGGCGCGCAATTTCGCGCCATTGGAGCAAGCGCGAATCTGGCCTTCGCCCGGCCAATAAACGGTAATGCGCGCGAGCAGCGATTCCTCGCGCGCCAACACCGACGCCGTTAATGAAAAAGCAAAAATAAAAGTTATCGATAATTTTTTCATATCCCTTTGCCGAGCTCACCAGGTTGAACACCCCGGCAGAAACCCTACGAAGAAGCAGGGTTTTTCTCTTAAGATTCGGAATTGACTTACAGCCTGGACGCCGATTCGCAACAAATTTTTGTCGAAATATTTACGGATCCTCCGGGAAAAAATAATTTCAGGTTGCGGATTGGCACATACCCTGCAATAAATTCGTGGCGTGCGACGCTACTTCGTCCTCACCCTTTTAGCTGCAGTAGCTTTCGCCCTTTTTTCGTCGGCTGCTCGCGCTGAAGGCCTGCAACATTCGACGGAGAAATTCGTCTATAAGGACGTTTCTGGCCGCGTCACGTCGGTAAAGATCATTCATCATTATTGGAAAAAGCCGATCGTTCACCCGTTCGCGAAAGTTGATTCGCGACTCGATCCAAAACTCGCGCGCGCGGCTACTTTCGCGCAAGAACGCGCACATGCCGACTCGCAAAAGCAATGCTGGCATTATGTGAAACATGCCTTGGTCGCCGCCGGCGTGATCAATTCCTACCCGAAAACCGCTTTTGCCGCCGACGCGGGCGATGAATTGATGCGCAGCTACGGATTCAAACGATTGCCGATTCATGATCCCTATCAGGCGCCGCTTGGCGCGGTGCTCGTTTACGGAAACAGAAATCACGGACACGTTGAGATTCGAACTAAGGACGGATTCGTCAGCGATTATCACAGCAAGTATCGCTGCTTCTATCCGTTGCTCGCGGTTTACGGAAAATTCGGCGGCTGATTGTCGATCTTGTCGACGGCAGTTGCGCCGGCCATTGACGCTGCTAACCTTTTCCGGGCAATGGAGTTTGCCTTCCGCTAACGGAAAACCGCACTGACCGTTTCAGAGCTAATGACTCCTGTTTAGCGCAGCAATGCGCGGCAGGAGTTTTATTATGCTCAATCATCTTTGGCTCAGCGTTGGTGCGACGAACATCGTTTTCCAAAATGTTTGGTTCGTCGCAGCAATTTGGATGGCGCTCGCGCTCATCGCGAGTCTGGTCTCGATCCGCACCGGAATTTCGGTCGCGTTGATCGAAATTTTCATCGGCGTCATCGCCGGGAATTTTCTTCACCTCACCGCCAGCAACGAATGGATTAATTTCCTGGCGTTGCTCGGCAGTGGCGTCCTCACGTTTTTGGCCGGCGCAGAAATTGATCCGCGATCATTAAAGGCAAATTTGCGGGCCAGTGTCCTGATCGGCGTTTTGTCGTTCGCCGTGCCCTTCGGCGTAATTTGGTTGTTCGCACAATTCGTTCTTGGCTGGCCGCTTCATCAGGCCCAAATCGCCGGGATCGCACTCTCCACCACGTCGGTCGCGGTGGTTTACGCCGTAATGATTGAGGGCGGATTCAGCGATACAGCCATGGGCAAAATGATTTTGGCGGCGTGTTTTATAACCGATCTCGGAACCGTCCTTGCTCTCGGCGGACTGTTTGCCACCTACAATCTCTGGCTGCTTGTGTTCGTGATCGTTATGCTGATCACCCTCTGGTTCATGCCTAGGTGGACCGATTCCATCATCAAAAAATTCGGCGCAACTCGGGTGAGCGAGCCGGAAGTAAAATTTATCTTTTTCATTTTGTTCTTTCTTGGCGGCCTGGCTACGACGGCGAAAAGCGAAGCCGTGCTGCCTGCGTACTTGGTCGGCCTAGTGGTCGCCGGAGTTTTCTTGCGCGACAAAACATTAGTTCATCGGATGCGAAGTATCGCCTTCGCGGTCTTCACGCCGTTTTATTTCATTAAAGCCGGTCTTTACGTTTCACTGCCAGCGCTCTGGCCGGCTCTCGCCGTCATCGCGGCTTTGCTCGGTTTGAAGATGCTAACCAAAACGGTTGGTGTATGGCCGCTCGCGCGAACTCATTTCATGAATCGGCGTGAAGCTTCCTACACAACTTTATTAATGGCCACCGGATTGACCTTCGGCACCATCTCCGCCCTCTTCGGTTTGCAGAATCACATTATCGATCAGCGCCAGTACACGATTTTGGTCACAGTCGTGATCCTGAGTGCTTTCGTGCCGACGCTAATTGCTCAGAAGTTTTTCCAGCCCACCAAGGACGCAATGCACGCCTGGGGGCGTCGATATACTCATGCTCTAGGCATCCTTTCCGTGGAAGATGCCGACGAACACAAATGAGAAACCTAGGCGTAAACCAACAAATCGATTTCTTCCGGAAGCGAATTGGAAACTTCTCGAATCACGTTGCCGCGAAGTAAATTGACTAAGGCGTTGCGCTGTGGCGCGCCGAGAATCAGACGCGAGGCGCCAAGAGTTGCGGCAAGATCGACAATCGTTTCCGCGGCCGATGGACTGACCGCGTAAGCGAACAACGGTGGATTGTCGCCGGCTTTTTGTTTCGCTTCGTTGAAAATGCGACTCGCTTCTTCGTCCTGCTGCCACTTGCGTTTCGCGTCCTGTTCGGTCATGAACGCTTGCTCGCGCACAAAAAGCAGATAAAGGCGCGCGCCAGTCTTGCGCGCTTCGCGCAAAGCGAAATCGAGCGTGCGTCCGGTCCCGCGGATCGCGCACAAAATTGCTTCGCCACCAATCGGGGCGGCCACAGGTTCCCGCGCTATTGTGGTCACGTCAGCGCCGAGTTGTTCCGGCACGACTGTTGGCACAACGGCTTTCTTCATCCGCCGCTCCAGCACCAAACCGCGGAGAATTAATCCGATGACAAGGATCGTGATCGCAAAATAGCGCGCGTTCGGTTTGTCGTAGAGCAGCGAGATCTCGATTGCTGCCATTATGATGAAAGTCGCGAACATCAGCGTGCGCTCCCACGACTTGATCGACAACTTCCGATCCGTCGAACTCGCTCCAAGGTTCGTCGCAATCGCGCCCACCACGCCGACCGCATAAAGATCGGCCAAGCCCGACATGTCTTTGACCGCGATGACGAGGGCCATTGGCACCAGCGTCGCGAGCAACGTTGCCGCATTCGGCACGCCCCATTTGTTCAGTTTTTGAAAAGTTTTCGGTAGCTCCCGGTCCCGCGACATCAAAAATTGGATCGCGATTAGATCGACAATCGCCGTGTTGGAAGCCGAGAGAAGCAGAAAAGCGAAGACAATGCTCACGGCGACCGCGAACAAATGGCCGAACGCCGGCCCCACTGCGCCGCCGACAAAAACCTGGCCCATGTAACGCAGCAAATAATCGCGAACGCCTTCTGCGCCCGGTGCGTTCACATCGCCATTTGCGACCTGCAAACCGCTCAGCGCATGCGCAGCCAGACCGAACAGCGCGGTGAAGATGCAAACTTCGATCATCACGATCAAAATCGCCGGCGTTGATGTTTTGATAACGCGCGGATTATCATCCGTCGTCCCAGGATCGAGCTTCATCACGCCCGTCGCATTCGCGATTGCTTCCACGCCGGACAGCGCAAGCACGATCCCGACAAAGGCGAACCAGTTTTGGGAAATGCTCCCATGCAACGGCTGAAGGTGAGCGAACGCTTCGTTGATATGCGGCAAACAGAAAATTCCCAAGGCGATCACGACGATGACGGTCGGAATCGAAACGAGAAACGCGAGGCCACCGGTTTGTTTCGGACCGAGCAAGTTGAGCAGCCCGATCGCCAAGATCGCCATCGCCGCGAATTTTTCCGGATGCGGCACGCCGACATATTGGAACGCCGACAACGCGCTAATGGCCGCTGTCACCAAATAATCGGCGATGAGCAAGAACGCACCCACGATTGAGATCACTTCGCTGCGATGCCGCACACTCGCGTAAACGCCGCCGCCGTCGGGATAAAGACGGCAGATCACCATATAGTTGAGACCGACGAGCGCGGTCAGCACGCACATCGCCGCGATTAGCCAAAACGAAGCGTAGCCTCCGACCGCAAACGCGAGCCCGATAACGTAGGCTTTGCTCGTGCCCCAGTCGCCGTACAAAATCGCCGCCGCGCGTTTCCAATCGACATTGCGCGGTCGCTTAACGTTCGTTGGTATCATTAGTAGTGAATGATGAAATCCATCGACGCGACGAACTGGTTTCGTCGCCCTCCGTTATCGAACGCAGCGGTATCATACGAATGATCGAAGCGCAGCTCCGGCCGGAGCGTGATCAATTTGTCCGGCCACCATGTCACGCCGATTGAATGCTCTGAATATTTCGTAGCGTGACCGGTGCGGCTGCCAACGATGTCATTGTAAAACTCATTGCGCAGCGTGAAGAATGTGGCCGGCGCAATGCGGAACATTGTGTAATTCAAAACCCCCCATTCCGAGGCGTAGCCAGGCTTTACCGGAAACGAACCGTTTTGAAACGGAACTTCGCTCGTCGGATGCGTCTTCGCGTCGAACATGTACATATAGAGCGCCTCGGTCGCGGTGTAGATCTTGTCGTTGAACTTGTGTGTCCAAGTTCCAACAACTTGCTGCAAATTGTTGTAGCCAAACTCGCCGTTGTTAAACGCGTTGTCTCCGGCATAAATCGAATCCATTTGGTTCGGCGAGGTCCATTGGATCATCACCGTGCCTGTCGGCTGCCGGCCGGGATCGTTCTGCCAAATCGCGACATCCGTCCCGCAGGAAATGCCGGCTTGGATCGTCCACTGATTGTCGATCTTCGCAGTCGTGAAGATTCCGGTCTGCGTGTAGTTGTCGAAACCGTAAATGATCGAGTGACTGGACATCAGATTGTTCGGCGCGAGCTGCGCTTCGATGTCAGGCTCGGAAATGATGCGCCCGATCCGGATGTTCATTCCCTGGAAAAAATTCGGAATGTAGAGATCGAAGTAAATCATCGGTATATCGAAGCCGTAGTAATTGTTGTCTTTGAGCAACTGATCGCTGAATAGCCCGCGCGAAATCATGAATCGATAATCAAGCCCGTAGACGTTTGCGATTCGAAATCCCCAATCAATGTGATCGGTTTGATTTTCGTCCGGGACGCGCTCGAGGTAGAGAACGAACTGGTTCTGCTCGAAACGATTCGGACGCAAATCGTAGATGAGCGGAAAATTCGCGTTCGGCCCACGCGAAGCGTTCGTGGAAGTGCTCACGTTCCAGGAAAAATCTTCCCAACCGTAAATTTGAATTCGCGATTTTTTCCAAGCGTCGCCATTCGGGCCAGCGTAAATCGCTTCCATCAACGGCCACGGCCCGACGTTGCCGGGATCGCCGATGATGGGCGTACCACCGATTTGCCAATCCGCAGATGGAAATGGCGGGGAATCGAACGGCGCTGGCGGAATGCGCCGCGGCGGCGGAGTTGCATCCGGCGCGGGCGTTTCGTACGCCGGAGAATTTAAATCCTTCGCAAACGCGTCGAACAAACGCTGGCCAAACCAGTCTGCGCAATGCGCAATGGCCGCGTTCGAGATTACAATAGCTGTCACAATCCCAACTTTCGTTAGGTTCAATATTTCTCCTGATTCAAACAAGGCGCACTCGCGCGACGAGTCGCCTCACTTTGCGGAGCCGTTCCACGACTCTTTGCATTTTAATGATGCTGACGAGGTTAGCTGTCGGGCTGGAGCCACTAAATACTCTCGATGCCGCGCATCGTTCGCCCCGATCTCTTCCACTTTCGCGAAAGAGAATTTGGTTCCCCCGTTGGATCGACAACTGGCCGATCCATTAAGCGAAACAAAGAACTGCCGGAACGTTCGAATTGCCAAGAAGCTGCGTCAAATCGGGCAAAGCCGGACGCGGCATTACATCGACGGGAGTGCGACGAGCAAAAACCAAGCGCCCAGCAAAAGCAGGCCGAGCCCGGTGCCACGAACCTGACGCGTGGTAAGAACTCCGTGTCGAAGTTCGATCGGAAGAGCGAAGTGCAACAATCGCGCCCGACCGTTTTCGTAGATCTGCCGCACAATCATATCCGGCTTAAAACAATAAATGGAACCGAGCAACGCGATGAGTGAGCCGAACAACAACGTAAGCATCGTCACGATTGTCATCACAAGAGATTATATACCTTTTTTACTTCGACTCCATTCGGAACCGAACAAACCGCTTGTCAGTATGTCGGGCCTTGATCGACAGTCCGAAATTCACGCCCAATGGCTGATTTGATCATTACCGAAAGCGGCTCCGTCCATCGGCCGCGCAATGTCGATTGGAAACGCGCCGCCGCGTTGCTCTACGGCGATTGGGGCACGAGCAAAGCCTACGTCATCGGGCTGGCGTTTTTGGCGGCGGCTTTTTCGTCGCTGCCAATTATTCTCGCGGTCTGCGCGCTGACCGGATTGGTCGGCATCAATTACATCGTAATCTGTCGCCATTTCCCGGATGGCGGCGGCGTTTATTCCGCGGCCCGATCGCAAGGGCGCTTGCTCGCGGTCGTTGGCGCACTTCTTTTGCTTGCTGATTTGACCGTGACGGCGGCGTTGAGCGGCTGGTCGGCGTTGAGCTACATCACCTCCGGGGCCGAACACATCGCGTGGATCAAATTTCTCCGCGATCACATCGCCTTCGGCACGATCGTCATGCTCGCGGTCATGGGCGCGATCAACTATTTCGGCCCGAAACATTCCGGGACCTTCGCAGTCGCGCTCGCGGTCCCAACCGTCATTGTCGTCGTCCTTCTGATCGCGATCAGCGCGCCACATTTGACGACACATTTTTTGCAGCCGCGTCAGGAAAGCCTCGGCGCACTTTGGGTGCAATTTGTCGGCGTAATCCTGGCGCTCTCCGGCGCGGAATCGATCGCCAACGTGACTGGCGTGATGAAACTCGATCCCGGATCGACAATGGATAAGCCGAGCGTCGCGCGCGAATCGCTCAAGGCGATTATTCCGGTCGCGATCGAGGTTGTTGTGGGCACGGCGTTGCTCGGTTGGGCGATGCTCTCGTTGCCGTCAGTCCTGAACAAAACGCTGCATCTGACGAATTCATCTTCGATCGCGTCGGTCTTACAGCTCCGGAGCGAAGACATGTTGCGTTTTATCGGCGAACAATTCGCGACCGCAACCTTTTCGCCGGCCATCGGCAATCTCTTTGGCTGGATCGTTGGCGTTGTTTTCTTCCTGCTCCTGCTCAGCGCCGCCAACACCGCCATCGTCGCCATCATCGGGCTGCTTTACATGATGTCGCGGGACCGCGAGATGCCGCGGCAATTCCGGCAATTGAATCGCCACGGTGTTCCGATTCATCCCCTGCTCATCGCGATCGGGCTTCCGGCAATTGTCCTGCTCTTCGTCGCCAACTTTACCTCGCTGGCCGGCCTCTACGCGATCGGCGTGGTCGGCGCGATCACCGTGAATGTCGGTTCCTGCGCCTTCAATCGCACCGTCGGCTTCACTTGGTACGATCGCGTTCTTTTCGCCGTCACGTTTTGCGTCCTATTTTTTGTCGAGCTCACACTCGCGCACACAAAACCAGACGCGCTTTTTTTCGTGGTCGTAGTTCTTGTCGCTGGTTTGGCATTGCGCGCGTATACGTTGAAGCGACAGGGTCTGACCACGCTCACGGTCACCCGTGAAATGGCGAAAATGGTCGCGTCTGATCTCGAAGCGCGCGTCCAACCGCGTTTACAGGAAGGCCAGAAAATCATGGTGGCGGCGCGCGGCATTACTCCCGTGCTCGGATTCGCACTCGACGAAGCGCAACTTCGGAAGGCGAGTCTGTTCGTGCTCTTCGTCAAAGAAGTGGCGGTTTATTACACTGCTGCTGGCACCCGCCTTGGCCGAGCAAAGTGGGAGGACGATGCGGAAGCAAACGCAATCATGTCGTTAATGATGAAACTTGGCACGGAGCGCAATGTCTGCGTCGTTCCGATTTACGCCGTCAGTCAGGACGCCGCCGCCACGATTGTCGATCTTTCCGCGACGATGGGCGTCGATTATCTCGTCATCGGCGCGACCCAACGCACCGCATTAACCAAACTTCTTCGCGGCAGTGTCGTGACAAATGTCGCGCAGCAGTTGCCAGAGTCGATCCAGTTGCTGATTTTCGGTTAACCGTGAACGCGCAGCCAGTTCGCATCGCGATGTGGTCGGGTCCGCGAAATATTTCTACCGCGATGATGCGCTCGTGGGGCAATCGCGCAGACACGGCCGTCGTCGATGAGCCGTTTTACGCGTACTATTTAGATAAGACCGGCAAAGATCATCCGGTCGCCAAGGAAGTGATCGCGGCCGGCGAAACGAATTGGCGAAAAGTTGTTGCCGATTTGACCAAAAAACCTGTTCCGGGCGACAAGCGAGTCTTTTTCCAAAAACAGATGACGCATCATCTGCTGCCCGAGATTGGACGCGCATGGGTTGTCGATCTTACGAATTGTTTTCTGATCCGCGATCCACGCGAAGTGATTCTTTCCTACATCAAAAAGAATCCCGGACCGTCGCTGGAAGATCTCGGCTTCGTTCAGCAATGCGAGATATTCAACTTTGTTCGCGAGCGAACCAATTCAATCCCGTCAGTGGTCGATGCGCATGACGTTTTGGAAAAGCCCGAAAGAATTCTGCGCCGGCTCTGCGATGCAGTTGGCGTCAGATTCGACAAGGCAATGCTTTCCTGGCCGCCTGGATTACGCGAGACAGATGGAATCTGGGCGAAACATTGGTACGACGCGGTGGCAAGATCGACATCGTTCGAAAAATACGAGCCACGCGAGGGAAACGTTCCCGCGGAACTCAATGAAATTTATGAGCGTTGCCGTGAATGCTATGATCAGTTGTATCAACATCGATTAAGAGCATGAGTAGGGGAAGAAATGCAGCAGAAATTTAATCCGAAGAACAAGGACCTGATCGTTAACATCAACGGTCAGCTGGTCCATCGCGATAAAGCGGGCGTCAGCCCGTTCGATTCCGCGGTCCAAGGCGGCGACGCGGTTTGGGAAGGCTTGCGACTCTACAACGGCCGCATCTTCAAATTGCAGGAGCATCTCGACCGACTCGAAAAATCGGCGCGTGCGCTTTCGATTGTCGATCTTCCGCCACGGGAGAAAATTATCGAAGAACTCAAACGCACGCTCGCCGCGAACAAAATGCGCGACGGCGTTCATATTCGCCTCACGCTCAGCCGCGGCGTGAAGATCACGTCCGGAATGGATCCGCGACTGAACCAGAACGGCGCGACGTTGATCATTCTCGCCGAGCACAAGGCGCCGGTTTATTCAAAAGAAGGCCTGAAGTTGATCACTGCGTCGGTGCGCAGGCCGCCGCCCGAAGTTTTGGATGCGCGAATTCATCACGCGAACCTGCTCAATTCGATTTTGGCAAAGATCGAAGCCAACAACGCCGGCGCAGATGACGCGCTCATGCTCGACACGAACGGCTTCATTGCCGAGACGAACGCCACCAACGTCTTCATCGTTCGCAAGAGCGATCTCGCGACCAGCAAAGCGGTCGCCTGTCCGGAAGGGATCACCCGGGCGACGGTGATCGAGATTGCCGCGACGGAAAAAATCCGCTGTGTCGAAGCCGACTTATCGCCAGTCGACGTTTACGGCGCGGACGAAATGTTCTGCACCGGCACGATGGGCGAGCTCGCCGGCGTCGTTAAGATCGACAATCGTGAGATTGGCGACGGCCAAGTCGGGCCGATGACAAAACGTTTGAGCGAACTCTACGCGCAGCGCACCACTAAAGAAGGCGTCCAGATCCTCGATTAATTATTCCGTTCGCAGCGCTTGAACTGGATCGACAAGTGTGGCGCGGCGCGCGGGCAACAAACACGCGATCAATGCCGTGCCCGCGAGGAGGATCGTCGCGCCGGCGAGCAACGCCGGATTATGCGCCGAGACTTCGAACAGTTGCGATGCGATCAAACGCCCCAACGCAAACGCCGCCGCGATGCCAATCACGAGTCCGATCGCGACCGGGCGCATGCCCTGGCCGATGATCAGCTTCAGCACATCGCGCGTTTGCGCGCCGAGCGCCATGCGGACGCCGATTTCGCCCGTGCGCTGTTCAACCGTGTAAGCAACTGCACCATAAATTCCAATGCTCGCCAGCAAGAGCGCGACCCCGGCAAAAATTCCGAGCAGCCACGTCATCAACCGCGCCTGCCCGAGCGCCTGAGCGACAACTGCGTCCATTGTTTGCGGCGCTGCGATCGCGAGGCCCGGATTGACGGTGTTCAGTGCCGATTGCACCAGTTTAACTATCGCCTCCGATTGTAGATTTGTGCGGGCGGTGACATTCACGAACGGAAAACTCTCCTGCGCCCAGGGCAGATAAAACTCCATTCCCGGAGCTTCATTCACGCGGATCGAGCGAACATCGCCGACAATGCCGACGATTTCGTAGGGAACTCCGAGACTGCTAACGAGCAGAGTTTTCCCAATTGGATTTTCGCCGGGATAAACTTTTTTCGCGCCGGCCTGGCTGATCAGACAAACTTTTTGTGAGTCAGCGGTGTCGTGCTCGTTAAACTCGCGGCCGGCCAGCAATGAAATTCCCCACGTTTTGAAATATCCCGGCGCGATATCGTGGCTGGGGCCATTGGCGCGTTGCTCGATCGGTGGAACGTCACGATCGCCGCGCGCGTAAAGCGTTCGGTTACCGCCGTTCAGCGGAATATCGCCACTGATGGTGGAGCTCTCGAGGCCGGGCACGTTCTGCAACGCGTTGAGAAATTGCTCGACAAAACGTTGGCGCGATGGCGCGTCGGGATATTGCGCCGTCGGGAGCGTGATTCCGCCGGTCCAAAGTTTTTGCGGATGGAAGCCGAGGTTTTGCTGACTCAAACGGATGAAACTCGTGATGAGCAAAGCGGCGCCGGCCAGCAGCGTGACGGAGAGCGCGACCTGTGCGCCGACAAGAATTTTCCGAAAACGTTGTTGGCGCAGACTACCGGCAGTCCCCCGCCCGCCTTCCTTCAAACTGTCCACTAGATCGGCATGCGACCCTTGAAGCGCGGGATAAATTCCCATGAGCAAGCCGGTCAAGATCGACAATCCGATCGTGAAGAGGAGGACCGGAAGCGACAAGCTCGTCACCGTGTTCGAGTCGAGGGGCAGAAAGTTGGATGCCATTCTGGGAACAAGCGGCACGAGTTGCCACGCGACAAAAGCTCCGACGAATCCCGCAATTGCGCTCACCAGTACGCTCTCAAACACGAACAATCGGATAACGCTCGCGCGCGAGGCGCCGATCGCTATTCGCAAAGCAATTTCGCGGCGACGTCCGCTGAAACGCACGAGCAACAGGTTCGCGACGTTGCTGCACGCAATCAGCAAGACAAAGCAAACGGCGGCAAAAAGCGTGATGAAGCCGGCGCGAAAGTTTTCGGTCACGTCTTGAGGCAACGGTCTAATCGTTGTTATGAGCGAGCTGTCGATCTTGTTCGGATATTGCGTGCGATAGCTTTGATCTAGCGATGGCAAAGCGGCGCGGGCCTGTTGCAACGTGACACCCGGTTTCAAGCGACCGACCACCCGAAGAAAGCTCGTTCCGCGCATCATCCGCTCATAACTAAAGCCGGGAATCTGAAACGGCTTGGTCGTCCAGACTTCGGCGTTGAATGGATTCGCTCCGAACCAGCGTGCCGGCATGTTTGGTAACACACCGACGATCGTATGCGCGGTGCCGTCCAGCGTAATGCTGCGCCCAATCACGTTCGAATCGCCGCCCAAGCGCTTTTTCCAAAAATTCTCCGTCACGAGCGCGACATCGCCGCCATCTTGTTCTTCCGGTAGGAAGTTGCGGCCGAGAATTGGGCGAACGCCGAGAACATCAAAATAGTTTGAGGTTAAGCGGCCGCCGAAAATCTGCGCGGCGTCTCCCAATCCCGTAAGCGTGAAGGCGAAGAAATTCTCGCCCGCGAGACTTTCGCAAATCGTTTGTCCGTCCCGGAAAAGCTCAAAGCGTGGAGCGGAGACTGGCAAGTCGACCAGGTCGCGCGATTTGTCGCCGCCGTAAAAGTGCACGACGCGCGAAGGCTCCTTGAACGGCAGCCCGCGCAGAAAAAGATCGTTCACCAGACTGAAGATGGCGGTGTTCAGTCCAATCCCGAGCGCGAGCGTGACCACCGCGATGGTGGTGAAAGCGGGCGATTGTCGAAGTTTACGAAATGCGAAGCGAATATCGTTCATAGGAGTGGTGATTGATCGGTTTACTTGAATTGAGAATTCATTCGGCGCGGAGTGCCTTGATCGGATCGACCAGCGTCGCGCGGCGGGCCGGGACAAGGCAGGCAACTAATGCGACTGCGGCGAGAACGAGCGTAACGGCGAACATTGTCTTGAGATCAGTCGCGCCGATTTCGAAGAGAAAGCTTTGAAGCAAACGCGACGAAACGAGGACGCCGATGATGCCGAGCACCAATCCAACGCCGACAAAACGCATGCCCTGCAAAACGATGAGACGCAAAACATCGTAACGTTGCGCACCGAGCGCGAGGCGAATCCCGATTTCCTGAGTGCGTTGCGTGACCGAGTAACTCATCACGCCAAAAATTCCGGCGGCGGCAAGCAGGAGCGCGATCAGCGCGAACAAACCGACGAGCATTGCGTTCAACCGCGGCTGGGCGACCGATTGCGCCATGTAATCGGTGAGTGTTCGCGTCCGATAAATCGGCACGTCCTTGTCGATCTCCGCGACGGTGCGGCGCAACGCAGTCGTGAACGATTGAGGATCGATCGCCGTTCGAACAAAGATCGACATCGAATGGATTCCGAACTGCTGATGCGGAATGTAAATCTGCGGCCGTGGCGGAACTTTCAGACTGATCAAATGCATGTCGGCCACTACGCCGACGATTTCGCGCACCGGCGGTTTGCCTTCGACCGAGCCCATTGGAGTGATCCGCTTGCCGATCGGATTCTCACCGGGAAAATAGCGCTTCGCGAAACTTTCGGAAACAATCGCGACGGGCGGGGCATTTTTGTCGTCGCGCTCGGCAAAAGCCCGGCCGAGCGCGATCGGAGTGCGCAGGGTCCGGAAATATTCGGGAGTAACGACGTTAACCTCCGCGACCGCTTGTTGGCCTTCCGGCAGCGGCCGCTCTTGAACGTCGAAGGTGAGATCGATTTCGCTCCCGCTCAGCGGAATCCACCAGGCCGCGGCCGCCGATTGCACACCGGGAAGAACAGAAACGCGCTCGAGCAATTTCTTGTAAAAGTCCGCTGTGTCCTGCGCTTTCGGATAACTCGCATTCGACAACTCGAGACGCGCCGTGATCACTTTTGTGTGATCGAATCCGGCTGGAACTTTTTGCAAACGGAGAAAACTTTCGACGAGCAGTCCCGCGCTGGCGAGAAGAACAAGCGCGAGCACAATCTCGATGACAACGAGGCCCGCGCGCGTCCGGCCGCCGGCCACGCCTTCACTGGAACCGCGAGCAGCCTCATTCATTGAGGTGGCAAGATTTGGATGCGACGCCCGCCACGCCGGCAGCAAACCGGCAAAAATTCCAACGCCGAAACTGATTGCGGCCGTGAAAATAAGTACGCGCGGGTCTGGTGAGATTTCGTCGATTCGCGGAATGCCGGGCAGAAACGCTTTCATCGAATCGACGCCCCAGATCGCGAGGATCAATCCAGCCAGGCCGCCAAAAATTCCCAGGATCGCGCTTTCAACAAGAAGTTGTTTAATGATTTGCCAACGTCCGGCGCCAAGCGCGGCGCGAATGCTGATCTCCCGATTGCGGGAAAGCGAACGCGCCAGCAATAAGTTCGCGACGTTGACGCATGCGACGAGCAGAACGCAGCCCGCCATCGCGCACAACATGAACAACGCCGAACGCGTATTGCCAACCATCGCGGTAAGTTCCAGAATCACTTTTGCTCCGGCGTTTATTTTTTGCGGATACTGTTGATGCCAATTGGCAGTGATGGTGTCGATATTCGCCTGCGCTTGTTTGAGAGAAACGCCAGGCTTCAATCGCGCGACGCACCCTAAGAAATCATTATCGCGTTGCTCGGTCATCGGCCGAGAGCCGTCGTCGCTCGTGCGCAAGATCGACATCGAAATCCAAACCTCCGGTGGATTCGAAAACCGGAGAGGATAAGTGAAGCGGGGCGGCATTACGCCAATCACCAGCCACTGTTTCGCATCGAGGCTGATGTTTTTGCCGATAATCCCGCGGTCGCCGCCAAATTGGCGCTGCCACAACTCGTAACTCAAAATTACAACGTAGTTTCCCGGTT
>Ga0207646_10000719_pt1 | contig 43035 bp, 43 predicted proteins | sample KBSK5502metaG_FD_184343 | JGI IMG/M metagenome (GOLD analysis project Ga0207646, IMG submission 184343) | Corn, switchgrass and miscanthus rhizosphere microbial communities from Kellogg Biological Station, Michigan, USA - KBS K5-50-2 metaG... | ecosystem: Host-associated > Plants > Roots >... | reverse complement strand
TGGGCAAGCTGGCGTTCGTCTTCTTCGTCGCCCACTGGGTCGATCGCAACGCCGCCCACCTCGGCGACCTGCGCAAGGGACTCGCGCCCTTCGCGGCGATGCTCGCCGGCGTGCTCGTGCTCCTCATGCTGGAGAGAGACCTCGGCACATCCGTGGTCATCGTCGGGATCTTCCTCAGCGCGTACTGGGCCGGCGGAGGGCGCTTCCGGCACCTGGTCTTGCTGGTGGCGGCTCTCGGCCTCGCCTTCCTCGCGATCACGCTGCTCGAGCCCTACCGGTTCGCCCGCCTGACCAATTTCAGAAACCCGTTCGCCGATCCTTTGGGCGCCGGCTTCCAGTCGACGCAAGCGCTCTACAGCCTGGGCTCGGGGGGCCTGTTCGGCGTCGGCATCGGCCACTCGGTTGAGAAGTACGGCTGGCTGCCCGAGGCGCACACCGACTTCATCTTCGCCATCGTTGGCGAGGAAACCGGCCTGATCGGGACCACGCTGGTGATGGCCGGGTTCCTATTCTTCGCGGTGCGCGGATACCTGGCCTCCCTGCGCGCGCCCGACCGATTCGGCGTGTGCCTGGCCGCCGGGATCACGACCTGGATCGCGTTCGAGGCCTTGATGAACATGGCCACGGTGACGAACACGCTGCCGATCGCGGGGGTGCCGCTGCCGTTCTTCAGCTACGGCGGCACAGCGGTCGCGACGACGCTCGCGGCGGTCGGACTCCTGCTCAGCGTCGCCCGTAATGGATCAGGTACCGGATTCGGTGAGAGTAAGAGGAAAGATGAGGCTTTTGATAGCTGGCGGCGGGACCGGTGGGCACCTCTATCCGGCGCTCGCGGTCGCGCACGCGTTTCGCGCTGAGGAGCTCGATGGCGCTTTGCTGCTGGTTGGGCGCAAGGGCGGCCCCGAGGAGCGGCTCGTGCCGGCCGCGGGGTTCGACCTGGCGACCGTCAACGTGCGTGGGCTCGACCGCGACGCGCTGTGGAAGAACATCGCCCTGCCGGCGATCGTCCCGGCGGCGCTCCGCGCCGGACTGCGCATCGTCGACGGATTCAAGCCCGACGTTGTGCTCGGGATGGGCGGCTACGTGATGGCGCCGGCGGTGGCCGCTGCGCGGCTGCGAGGGATTCCCTATGTGCTGCATGAGAAGGATGTGCGTCCTGGCCTGGCGACACGATTTTTCGCGCGCGGCGCCGCTGCCATCTGCACGACGCTGCCGGGCACCGAGAAGCGAGTCCGCAACAGGCGGGTGGTGATGACCGGCGTGCCGCTGCGCGATGGGTTCGAACCGCGCACGGCGGCGGTGCCGCCGCGGCACCTGCTCGTCACTGGCGGCAGCCAGGGTGCGCGCCACATCAACGAAGCGGTGTGGGGCGCGCTCCATGAACTACGGAAGCGTTTCGAGGAGGTCGTCCACGTCGCCGGCCCGCAGGGGTCGGCAGGCGTGGCGGAGCACGCGTCGCCCGGCTACCGCGGGCTTTCCTTCACCGATGAGATGCCGTTATTGATGGCCGAGGCCGACCTGGTGGTGAGCCGCGCGGGCGTGAGCACGATCGCGGAGATCGCGGCGGTCGGCCTGCCGATGGTGCTCGTGCCCGGCACTTTTGGGGGTGGTCACCAGGAGGAGAACGCCAAGGCGATGGTCGACGCCGGGGCCGCGGCGCGCATAGGAGACCACGACCTGACTCCGGCCAGCCTGGTCGCCACCCTCGACGGCCTCAGCGCCGAGCGCCTGCGCGCGATGGCGAAAGCCTCGGCCGGCGCCGGCCGGCGCGACGCGGCGCAGCGCGTGCTGGCCGTCCTTCATGAGATGGCGGGCAAGTGAAGGTTCACCTGATGGGAGTCGGCGGCGCGGGCGTATCCGCGCTCGCGCGCGTTTTCCTGGCGCGCGGCGACGAGGTCAGCGGTTGCGACCTGCGCGAGTCGGACACCACGGCGGCGCTGGAGGACGCGGGCGTTCGGATCTACATCGGCCATGACCCTGAGCACGTCCTCTTCCAGGATCTGCTCGTGTACAGCGGCGCCATCAAGACATCGCCCGAGCTCGAGGCGGCAACGGCGATGGGCGTCAAAGTGCTCTCCCGCGCCGAGATGCTGGCCGAGCTCATAGCCGACTCCGACTCCATCGCGGTCGGCGGCAGCGCGGGCAAGACCACAGTGACCCACATGACCGGCCACATCCTCACCGAGGCCGGGTTCGATCCGACCGTCCTGGTCGGCGACGGCTCGAGCGCCCGCGCGGGCCGCTCGCGCTGGCTCGTCGCCGAGGTGGACGAATCCGATGGCACCCTCATCCTCCATCACCCCAAGCGCGCGATCGTCACCAACATCGAGTTCGACCATCCCGATTACTTCCCGGACGTCGATGCGGTGCGAGCCCTGTTTGCGCAGTTCGTGGCCGCCCTGCCCGCCGACGGCGTCGCGGTCCTGTCTGCGGACGACGAGCGCACGCGGTCGCTCGAGACCGCGGCCCGACGCATCACGTACGGCTTCAATGCCGGCGCCGACTACCGCTGCGATGAAAGCCGTCCGTTCGCGATCCACCATGCGGGGCGCGAGCTGGGACGGGTCAACCTCCGCCAGCCCGGCCGCCACAACGTGCAGAACGCGACCGCGGCCGCCGCGATGGCGCTCGAGCTGGGCGTGAGCTTCGCGGACGTCGCCGGCGCGCTGGAACGATTCCCGGGCGCGCATCGCCGGCTCGAGCTCCTGGGCGTGTTCCAGGGCGCCCCCGTCTATGACGACTACGCGCACCACCCGACCAAGGTGCGGGCCACGCTGCAAGCCGCGCGAGAGCTGCGGCATCGCCGCCTCATCGTGGTGTTTCAACCTCACCGCTATTCGCGCCTGGCCGCTCTGCTCCAGGACTTCTCGCGATCCTTTGAGGCCGCCGACCGCGTGCTGATCGTGGATGTATATGGCGCGGGCGAGGACAACCCCAGTGGGGTCCAGGCGAGCGACCTGGCGGACCTGATTCCCAATGCCGTGTACGTGGGTTCATTTGAGAGGGCTCGCGAAGCCCTCGAAGGTCTCGTCGGACCGGACGACGTTCTCCTCTTGATGGGCGCGGGTGACATCAGAAGGCTGGGCGATGAGCTGGCGCAAAGAATCTAACCTCGCGTGGCTGAGCGAGCTGCCGGGCGTGCGCCGGGGCGAGCCGCTCGCTTCGCGCACCTCGTTCGGTATCGGCGGTCCTGCCGAATATTTCGCCGAGATGGCCAACCCTCAGTCCATCGAGTTCGCCATCGAAGGCTGCCGCATGCGAGGCATCCCGCACCTCCTGCTCGGAGCCGGCACCAACCTGCTCATCGCGGACGAGGGAGTAGAGGGACTCGTCATCCGCGTGGTCAATCGCGATTACGAGGTCGAAGGGACTCGCATACGCGCCGGCGCCGGCCTGAAGATGATGAGACTGGCCAGGATCGCGGCCGACGCCAACCTCCGCGGATTCGAGTTCGCGATCGGCGTGCCGGGCACGGTCGGCGGGGCGGTCTATCAGAACGCGGGCTGTTGGGGTCATGAGCTGCGCGAGGTCCTGGTCGACGTGCGCGGATTCCAGCCCGGCGCTGACCGGCGAACGTGGACCGTCGATGACCTGCAGTTCGGCTATCGAACGTCGGCGCTGCGAGACGGCCCGCTCCGCGGTTCGCTCGTCATCGAAATGACCATCAAGCTCGAGCGCGGCGATGGGGAGGAGTCCAAGCGTCTGATGGCCAAGCTGACCAGCGAGCGCAACGAGACCCAACCGATCAAGACCAAGAACTGCGGCAGCGTGTTCATGAATCCGCCGGGAGACTCCGCGGGGCGGTTGATCCAGGCGGCCGGGCTCAAGGGCGCACGCGAAGGGAATGCAGTCATCTCGCAACTGCATGGCAACTTCATCGTCAACGAGGGAGGCGCCACCGCCGTCGAAGTCGCCGCCCTCATCGAACGCGCGCGGGCCACGGTCATGCATCGGTTCGGCATCGAGCTCGAGCGCGAGGTCGAGCTGGTGGGCAAATGGGAATGAAGATCGCTGTCCTGCGGGGAGGGCGCTCAGCCGAGCGCGAGGTGTCGCTGGACTCGGGCGCGCAAGTGGAAGAGGCGCTGCGCGGGCGCGGTCACGACGTCACGGGCATCGACCTCGACATGAGCACGTGGGACGTTTTGCGCGACGGCGACTTCGCCTGCGTCTTCAATGCGCTCCACGGCCGGCTCGGCGAGGACGGCACGGTCCAGGGAATGCTCGAGCTGCTCGCCATTCCGTACACCGGCTCGGGTGTGCTCGCGTCGGCGCTCTGCATCGACAAGGCGCGCGCCAACTCCGTGATGGTGGGAGCAGGCCTGCACGTCCCCGATTTCGAAGAGCTCGAGCTGAGGCAGGGCGTGAGCGCCGACACAGTGGAAAGGCTGGTGGCGCGTTTCGGCGTGCCGCTCGTGGTCAAGCCCGTCCGTGAAGGATCGACGATCGGACTCACCATCGCGCGCGACGCGGACCAGGTCGCGACCGGGCTGGTGCTGGCTGCGCGCTACGACCGGCGGGTGATGGTCCAGAGGTTCGCGGTCGGGACCGAGATCACGGTCGGCATCCTCGCCACGCCGGACCTGCAGGTGCTGCCGACGCTGGAGATCGTCAGTGACAACCCGGTCTACGACTACGAGGCCAAGTACACAGCAGGGAAGTCGCACCACATCATCCCGGCGCGGATCCCGGAAGCCGCACGAGCCGCGGCGTCCGAGGCCGCCGGCCGCGCGTTCACCGTCCTCGGCTGCTCCGGGATGGGGCGTGTCGACATCATCGTGGACGCGGCCGGAACCCCATGGCTGTTGGAGCTGAACACAGTGCCGGGTCTGACACCGCTCTCGCTTTTGCCCGATGCGGCGCGGGCAGCCGGCATCGGTTTCGACGACCTATGCCAGCGGCTCGTCGACCACGCAATCTCCCTCTCCCCGCAGGGGGGAGGGTCGGAGGGGGGTGCGCCGGGAGCTGGCTCCGCCAGGCCCGGCGCCTCCAGGGGGGAGTTCCCCCCTCAACGGAGAAGGGCGTGAGATTCCGGAGACGTCGGTCGTTGCTCCCGCGCATCAGCCGGCGCCCCAGCCCCGAGGAGGCCGCGCCCCTCAAAGGCCAGCTCTGGACGCGCTCAGAGCGCAACCTGAAGGAACCCGACGTGCACCCGATGCGTCGCGTCGTGGCCGCGGCGGTCGCGATCGCCGAAGGCGCGCTGCTCGGCTGGCTCTGGTTCGGCTCGGCGCTGGCGGTCACGTCCGTAGACATCTCCGGGGCGCACCACCTCTCGGCCGCGCAGGTGGCGGCGGCGGCGGGGCTCAACGGCACCCGGTCGGTGCTCGCGGTGGATGGGGAATCGGATCGCCATCACCTCCTCGACCAGGTCTGGGTGCGCACGGCTACGGTCGACCCTCAGCTCGACGGCACCGTCGTGGTGCGCATCAGCGAGTGGCAGCCAATCGCCGCGTACCACGCCGGGGCGACCAAGCATTACTTCCTGCTCTCGAGCCAGGCGATGGTGCTGGGGCCCGCCGCCACGGCGGGCGCGCTGGTCGACATCCAGGGACCCGCAGGCGCGGACCCGCGAATCGGCGCGCAGGCGCTCGACCCGACGCTCCTGACCGCGCTCGTCAACATCCAGCGCGGGTTTCCGGCGCTGATCGGCCAGGAGGTGTCGGGATTCATCCTGGATTGCAGCGGCGACCTGACCCTGATTTCCAAACGCGGCTGGAAGGTTTACTTTGGCCGCGTGCTGACGCCTGAAGAGTTCGCGACGCTGCGCGACAAACTCGCGGCGTTGAAGGCCATCGCGGGCCACGACAACGTCGACTACAACTCAGTCGACCTCGCGTACGTCAACGTGATGAACCCCTCCGAACCGGCCGCCGGATACAAGTCGCGCCAACCCGCCACGCCGTCGCCATCGCCTGGGGCGGCTCAGCCTTCGCCTTCGCCGGTGCCTACGTGCAAGTAATCGTCGTCGCGATCCTGTTCGCGCTGCTGGGCGTCCTGCTCGGCCTGATGTCGCCGCTGACGATTCCGATCACCTACGCGCGCTACACCGCGGTCGCGCTGCTGGCGGCGCTCGACTCTATCTTCGGGGCGTTCAAGGCCTACATCGCGGGCACGTTCGAGCCGCGCGTTTTCTTCAGCGGCCTGCTGACGAACGCGACCCTGGCGGCCGGCCTGACCTACTTCGGCGACAAGCTGGGAGTGGAGCTCTACATCGCGGCGATCGTCGCGTTCGGCGTCCGGATCTTCAACAACCTGGGAGCGATCAGGAGGCATTACCTGTAAGCGTCGGTGTCAGGGCGAGGCACAAGTGCTAGTCCCGAGCCTTCACTGACCCACAAAATCTAGCCCGCAAGCGCCCATAAGCCCTTATAATCCCGGCAGCCCGCCCGTTATATCCATACGTTCCAGGAGGCGTTCCAGCACAGCATTGTCGCGGCGGAAGAGAGCCGTCGGTCTCGACCTTGGCACGAGCCGGGTCGCGGTGGTCATAGCCGAGTCTGACGAGCCTAACGGACCCGTGAGCATCATCGGGGTGGGCGAGAGCCCGTCCGACGGCTTGCGCAAGGGCGTGGTCGTCAACCTCGACAAGACCATCGCGTCCATCCAGGCCGCGGCCGTCGCCGCCGAGCGCATGGCCGGGCAGCGGATCGAGTCCGTCGTCGTCTCCCTCGGCGGCACGCACCTGTGGTCGCAGAACTCGACCGGCGTCGTCGCGGTGGCGAGCGGCGACCGCGAGATCGGCGAGGACGACGTCCAGCGCGTGGTCGAGGCCTCTCGCGCGGTGAGCGTCGCCTCCGACCGCGAAGTCATCCATGCGATCCCTCGCGCCTACACGGTCGACGGGCAAGAGGGCGTACGTGACGCGACCGGCATGACGGGCCACCGGCTGGAGGTGGAGACCAACATCATCACCGGCGCGCAGACCGCTGTTCAGAACGTCATCAAATGTGTGCATGGCGCCGGCTTCGACATCGAGGATGTCGTCTGCTCGGGTCTGGCCGCAGGCGAGGGCGTGCTCACGACCCAGGAGCTGGACCTCGGCGTCTGCCTTGTCGACATCGGCGCCGGCACGACCTCCGTCGTCGTTTACAACGACGGCGCCGCGCGCCGGCTGGCAGTGCTGCCGGTCGGCGGCAACCACGTGACCAGCGACATCGCCATCGGCCTGCGCACGACGCTCGACGAGGCCGAGACCTTGAAGCTCAACTACGGACACACGCTGCCCGAGGTCATCGACCCGGGCGAGAAGGTCGAGGTGCGCCAGGTCGGGGGCGATCGCATCAACGCGCTGCCGCGGCGCTTCCTCGCGGAGATCATCGGCCCGCGCATGCAGGAGATCTTCATGATGGCGCGCGAAGAGGTTCGCAAGAGCGGCTTCGACGGGCTGCTGCCTGCGGGGGTCGTGGTGACCGGCGGCGGCTCGCGTCTTATGGGCACCACCGACGCCGCGCAGCTCGTCTTCGACACCTCGGTGCGACTTGGCCAGCCCAGCGGTGTGGCCGGTCTTGCCGACCGCGCCCAGGGCCCGTCGTTCGCGGTGTCGGTCGGGCTAGTGAAGTGGGGGTTGAAGGCGCACTCGCGCGTCCACAACAACGGCCGGCAGCAGGTGACACTCGGCCAGAAAACAGTGAGGTGGCTGCGAGATCTTTTCTAGAGAGCAAACCCGAAACCAGTTGGAGCTCGCCGTCGCGAAAGCAGATTTGCACCAGGAGGTCGTCATGAAAGAGAGTGAGTTGCACGAGGGGCGAGCGCGGATCAAGGTCGTCGGCTGTGGTGGCGGTGGCGGCAACGCCGTCAATCGCATGATCTCGAAAGCGCTCAAGGTCCAGTTCATCGCCGTCAACACCGACAAGCAGGCGCTCGAACGCTGCCAGGCCGACGTCAAGGTCCAGATGGGCAACAAGGTCACACGAGGCCTCGGCGCGGGCGGCGACTGGACGCGCGGCCGCGACGCCGCTGACGAGAGCCGGACCGAGCTTTCGGCCGTGGTCCAGGAGTCCGACATGGTGTTCATCACCGCCGGTATGGGCGGCGGCACGGGCACCGGATCGGCCGCCATCGTCGCCGAGCTGGCGAAGGAAGCCGGCGCGCTTACGATCGGCGTGGTCACGCGGCCATTCGCATTCGAAGGCCGCATCCGCAACGACACCGCCGAGGAAGGGATCAAGGCCCTCCGCAGCCAGGTCGACGCCTTGATCGTCATCCCAAACGACCGGCTCGCCCAGGTGGCCAGCTCCAAAACGACCCTCGAGGAAGCCTTCCGGATGGCGGACGACGTGCTCCGCCAGGGCGTCCAGGGCATCTCGGATCTGGTCACGCAGCCAGGCGTCATCAACCTCGACTTCGCCGACGTGAAGGCGATCATGGAGAACGCCGGCGAAGCGCTCATGGGCATCGGCCACGGGGCCGGCGACTCGCGTGCCGAGGACGCCGCCAAGCAGGCCGTCTCCAGCCCGTTGCTGGAAACGTCGATCGACGGCGCCAAGGGCATCCTGTTCAACATCACCGCCGGCAAGGACATCACCCTGCAGGAGGTGCAGAAGGCGGCCGAGATCGTGCGTTCGGCGGCCGACCCAGGCGCCAACATCATCTTCGGCGTCGTCCGCGACGACACCATGCAGGGCGAGATCAAGATCACGGTCATCGCGACCGGGTTCGGCGGCAAGACTCAGACCGAGGCCAAGCAGGAGATCCGCAGCCGGACGACCTTCGAGCGGCCGGAGTTCGGCGCCGAGGACCTCGGCGACATCAACATCCCCGCGTTTCTTCGCAACCGAATGTAGGAATACTCGTAAACGATGCGCTGCCCGTACTGCGGTCACCACGACCTGAAGGTGGTCGACTCCCGAGATTCTGAGGTCGGGGAGGCGATCCGCCGGAGGCGTGAATGCCTGCAATGCGGGCAGCGCTTCACGACGTATGAGCGCATCGAAGCAGTGCCTTTCTACGTCACCAAGAAGGATGGGCGTCGCGAGGACTTCGACCCTCAGAAGCTCTTCACCGGGCTCAAGAAGGCGACCGAGAAGCGTGACATCTCGCCCGAGCGGCTGCGCGCGATCGTCGACGACATCGAGGCGGAGCTCCGGCGCTCCGGGCGTGTCGAGATCCCGAGCGGGGAGATCGGCGAGATGGTCATGGACCGCCTGCGCGACCTGGACGAGGTCGCGTACATACGCTTCGCGTCTGTTTACCGAGAGTTCATGGACCTCCAGCAAGTCAAGCGCGAGATCGAACAGGTCCTCAGCTCCCGCCGCCCGTAGTAGCGGCATCGCGCTTGATTCCGCCCCTTTGGCGCCAACGGTGTCCTTCCGTGCATCGGTTTGCGCTCCTCTGGCGCCAACGGCGTGTTATGCGGCCACTCGTAAGCTCACACCAGTGAGCGCGATCCCCCAGGTCCTGACGATTGCGAGCCTCGAGACCGAGCCTGGTCTGGTCCACGGCTTCTCGACATCGTTGCTCGGCACCATGGGCCTGACACACGCGCCCGACCCGGAGGCGGTGATGGCGTCACGCCGCCAGTTCGCGCGCACGCTCGGCATCGACGCAGAGCCGCTCACCGTCGCGGGCGCAGTGCACGGCCATGGAGTCGCCCGCGTTGACGAGCACCTGGACGTGGTCAAAGGCGTGGATGCGTTGGTCACGGATCGCCGCGGCGTGGCGCTGTTCGCGACGTTTGCCGACTGCTACCCGATCGTGCTCTGGGATGCCGAGCACAGGTGTGCGGCGCTGGTGCACGCGGGCTGGCGTGGGACGGAAGCGCGCGTCGGCCCGGCGGCGCTAAAAGCAATGCGGGACGAATATGGGTCCGATCCCGCGCGCGTGAAAGCGGGCATCGGTCCGGGCATCTGCGGCCGCTGCTACGAGGTGGGGGAGGAGGTGGCGAGCCAGTTCGATGCGCGCTTCGTGCGCCGTGGAGCCGGCGATCGCTTCCTGCTCGACCTCGCCGCGGCGAACAAGGCGCAGCTCGAGGCGGAAGGCGTGATTGAGGTCGACGTCATCGGCTTGTGCACGAAGGAGACGGACTACCTGTCGTCCCACCGACGCAGCCCCGACGGCACCCGGTTCGGCGCCATCGTCGCCATCAAGTGAGCGTCGCCGAGAATCTCGCTGCAGTCCGCGAGCGAATCGCGCGCGCGGGGCGTGACCCTGGCGAGATCACGATCGTCGCCGTGACCAAAGGCTTCGGTCCCGAGATCTGCCGCTCGGCGCTGGACGCCGGCCTGACAATCCTCGGCGAGAACAGGGTCCAGGAAGGGGTGGTGAAGATGGATGCCGTGAAGGCCGGGACCTGGCACCTGATCGGCCACCTGCAGACGAACAAGGTTCGAATCGCTGTCGAGCATTTCGCCATGATCCAGTCGGTTGACTCGGCAAGGCTGGCCGAGGCGATCGCTCGTGTCGACCAGGGGATGGCCGTGCTGGTCGAGGTCAACGTCGCCCGGGAGCAGCAGAAATCCGGCGCCGACCCGGATCGGGCCCTGGCGGTTATCACCGCCACGGCTGGATTGCTGGACGTCAAAGGGGTCATGGCGATGGGTCCCTCGCACGGCGATCCCACCCCGTCGTTCGTCGAGCTGCGAAGCCTGCGCGACGAGGCCGAGCAGCGTCTTGGCAAAGCGCTGCCCGTCCTTTCTATGGGGATGAGCGGCGACTTCGAGGCGGCGGCGGCCGCGGGCAGCACGATGCTGCGCCTCGGCCAGGCGCTCTTCGGCCCCCGCCCGGTCCCCACTATCCTGGAATGAACATATGAACCTCATCGCCACGCTTCTGGTCTATGCGCTCTACCTCTTCATCATCGTGATGATCATTCGAGCCGTCTTCTCGTGGGTGAGTCCATATCCCACCAACGCGGTGTCGAGGTTCGCGTGGCAGGTCACCGAGCCGGTCCTGGCGCCGGTTCGGCGCTGGATCCCGCCGGTGTCCGGGATCGACCTCTCCTTCCTGGTGGTGATCCTGATCGCCTATTTCCTGATCGCCGCTCTCAACAATCTCAGGGCCGGATAGGCGCGCGGTACAATCAGGGCTCGGCGATGACGGAGACGGGTAGGCCCGTCTGATCGGTCCACAGAGAGCCCAAACGAGCTGAGAGCGGGCGGCCGACGGCGGGATTCGAGATCACTCCCGAGCCGAGACCCTTGAGCGTCCGAGGTGGCAGCCTTGGGAATCTGGGTGGTACCGCGGGTCTTCTGAAAGGCTCGTCCCAGAGATCGATTCCTTATTTCTCTGGGAGTGAGATGTTCGACAAGGTAGACCAGAAGGTCAGCTTCCCTGACCTCGAGAAGCAGGTGCTCGCGAAATGGAAGGAGGAACGGACCTTCCAGAAATCGCTCGACCTTCGTGCTGGACGTCCGCGCTTTGTCTTCTACGAAGGGCCGCCCACGGCTAACGGCAAGCCGGCCACGCACCACATCCTCGCGCGCGCCTTCAAGGATCTCTTCCCTCGCTACAAGACGATGAAGGGCTTCTATGTCGAGCGCAAAGCCGGCTGGGACACGCACGGCCTGCCGGTGGAGATCGAGATCGAGAAGAAGCTCGGCATCTCGGGCAAGTTCGAAATCGAGCACGAGATCGGCATCGAGCGTTTCAACCAGCTCTGCCGCGAGAGTGTTTACGAGTACGTTTCGGATTGGGTCGTGTTCAGCGAGCGCATGGCCTTCTGGATGGATTACGACCACGCCTACTGGACCCTGACTTCCGACTACATCCAGTCCGTTTGGTGGGCGCTCGGCGAGATGTGGAAGCAGGGCCTCGTTTACAAAGGCTTTCGCGTCGCGCCTTACTGCCCGCGATGCGCGACGCCGCTGTCCAGCCACGAGCTCGCGCAAGGATACAAGGACAACGTTCCCGACCCGAGCGTCTACGTTCGCTTCCGCCTCAAGAACGATCCGAAGACCGCGATCCTGGCCTGGACTACCACCCCCTGGACGCTGCCCGGGAACGTCGCCCTGGCGGTGCACCCGGACGTGACGTACGTGAAGGTCAAGGAGGGCCAGGAATTCTTGATCCTCGCGGAGTCGCGCCTCCAGGTCCTCGACGGCGACTACGAGATCGTCGAACGGATGAAAGGCACCGATCTCGTCGGCCTCGACTACGAACCCCTCTATCGCTATTCCGTCCCCGAAGAAGGCAGGGCGCATTACGTCGTCGATGCCGATTTCGTTTCGACTGAAGAAGGCACCGGCGTCGTCCACACCTCAGCGCTGTATGGCGTCGACGACCTGCGGCTTTGCCAGGAAAAGGGAATCCCGTTCCGACACACGGTCGGCCTCGATGGAAAGTTTCTTCCTTACGTCGAAAAGTTCGCCGGCCTTCACGTCAAGGAGGCAAACCCGCTCATCGAGGACGACCTGAAGACCCGCGGGCTCCTCTACAAGGCCGAGACGATCCTGCACACCTACCCCGAGTGCTGGCGCTGCGGCACGCCGCTGATCTACTACGCGCTCGACTCCTGGTATGTGCGGACCACCGATCGCAAGGCAGAGCTGATCGCAAACAACGCGGCGACCAACTGGGTCCCCGCCCACATCAAGACCGGCCGCATGGGCGACTGGCTCGCGAACAACGTGGACTGGGCGATCTCCCGTTCGCGCTACTGGGGCACGCCCCTTCCCTTCTGGGTTTGTGACCAGTGCGAAGAGCAGCGGTGCATCAGCTCAGCTGCCGAAATCGGCCTCGATGACGCCGCCGACCTCCACCGGCCGTACATCGACACGGTCACCATCCCGTGCCCCAAATGCGGCGGCGTGATGCACCGGATACCGGAGGTGCTGGATACATGGTTTGACTCCGGGTCGATGCCGTTCGCCCAGCGCGGTCACCCGCGCCACGGCACCAAGGAGTTCGAAGAGACATTTCCGGCCGAATTCATCTCTGAGGGGTTGGACCAGACTCGGGGTTGGTTCTACTCGCTGCTCGCGATCTCGACGCTGCTCTTCAAGCAGAACGCGTACCGCAATGTGATCTGCCTCGGCCTGGTAGTCGACCCGAAGGGCAAGAAGGCGTCGAAGTCTCGGGGCAACGTCCTGGATCCGAACTACCTCTTCGACAATTTCGGCTCGGATGCCGTGCGCTGGTACTTCTACACCTCGACCCCTGTGGGTGAGAACTACCGCACGAGTGCCGAGACGCTCCGAGAGACGGTGCAGCAGTTCTTCATCCCTCTCTGGAACTGCTATTCCTTCTTTGTCACCTACGCGCGGCTCGACAACTTCGATCCGGCCGCACCGCAGGTTCCCGTAGAGGAGCGCCATGTCCTGGATCGGTGGCTGCTGTCGCGCCTGAGCGGTCTGGTGGAGACGGTGACAACCGGTCTCGACCGCTACGATGCGAACGAGCCTGCCCGTAAGATCCAGCGTTTGGTCGACGAGCTGTCCAACTGGTACGTTCGCCGCTCGCGGCGGCGGTTCTGGAAGTCACAGTCCGACCGCGATAAGCTGGCCGCGTACCAAACGCTCTACGAGACGCTGTCGACCGTCAGCCGGCTGATGGCCCCGTTCGTGCCCTTCCTGGCGGAGGCGATGTATCGCAACCTGTCAGGTGGAAGGTCGGTCCACCTCAGCGACTTCCCCGAGGCAATGCAGTGGCATGACCCCGAGGTCGAGGCGAACATGGCCCTCGCGAGGCAGGCGGTGGAAGCAGGACTGGCGGCCAGGGACGCCGTTCGGATCAGGGTTCGCCAGCCGCTTGCCTCGGTGAGGCTGCCGGGCGAGCCTCTGCCGGAGGATATAGCGTCAATCGTGCGCGACGAGTTGAACGTCAAGAAGGTCGTGTTCGGCGCGAACGAGGTAAAGCTGGACACCGAGATCACCGAAGAGCTGCGCATGGAGGGGCTCGCGCGGGAGGTCGTGCGCCTCATCCAGGATCGGCGCAAGAAGATGGGCCTCAACGTGGAAGACCGCATCCATACCTGCTTCGAGGCCAATGGCCTGCTCGAGCGGGCCATCAAAAAGCACGCCGACTACATCAAGACCGAAACCTTGTCCGTGACCGTCGAGCATGGCAAGGATGATTGCCAGGGTGAGCAGCTGTTGCTGGAAGGAGAGCAGATCTGGATCGGACTGAAGCGAAGCTGACCGAGACCCGCAACCACACGGGGCGCGTCCTCTTCTTCACGGTGGCGCTGGTGGTGTTCGTCCTCGACCGGCTGACCAAGGACATCGTCACCTCGAGCGTGCCGTACGGCACGGAGGTCTCGGTGATCTCACACGTGGTCGGCATCACCAACATTCGCAACGCCGGTGCGGCTTTTGGCTTTGCCCCGGTCGGCCCCTGGTTCTTCCTGATCGCGGCGCTGGCGGTTTCGATTGGTCTCGCGGTCTACGTTCTTCGCCAGCCTGGCGACCTGCGCGGCGATGCGGTGTTCGGGCTCATCGTCGGCGGCGCGCTTGGCAATGCATTCGATCGCATCGTCAACGGTGGAGGCGTCACCGACTTCATCAACTTCCATTTCTGGCCGGTCTTCAACGTCGCCGACTCAGCCGTCAGCGTCGGTGTGCTCCTGCTGATCGTCGGGTACCTGAAACGCAAGCCCAGCGCCGCCTGATCGCCGAGGTCGCCGCGCCCCGGCTCGACCGCTTCATCGCGGAGCGCGAACGCGAGCTCAGCCGTGCGGCTGCCGCGCGTCTGATCAAGAGCCACATGGTCCGCGTCAATGGAGAGACCGCCGATCCCTCCGACCGCGTTGCGGAAGGGGACGTCGTCGAGTACGAGATCCCGCAGGCCTACGTCTCGGTTGCGACCGCCGAGCCGATCCCACTAGAGGTCGTCTATGAGGACGCGGACCTGGTGGTCATCAACAAGCCCCCTGGCATGGTTGTCCATCCCGCGCCCGGCCATCACTCCGGCACCCTCGTGCACGCGCTGCTGGGTCGCGGCGGCACCTGGTCAGGGGCCGGAGGTGAGGCCCGGCCGGGAATCGTCCACCGCCTCGACAAGGGCACGTCCGGGCTGATCGTCGTGGCGCGCAACGACCCCAGCCATCGCGCTCTTTCATCGCAGCTGAGCGACCGCACTCTGAGCCGCTCGTACCTGGCGATCGCGCGCGGGCGCTTTGCAGCGGACTCGGGCGAGCTGGAGGGCGCCATCGGCCGTCACCCGAAGGATCGCAAGCGCATGGCGGTCGTGGCCGGCGGTCGATTTGCGCGGACTCGGTATGAGGTCGTCGAAAGACGCAGCACGCATACACTCCTGCGCTGTGACCTCGACACCGGCCGCACGCACCAGATCCGCGTTCATCTCGCCGCGCTCGGTCACCCGCTGGCAGGCGATGCCGAGTACGGAGGCCGCGCGCCAGGCGACCCGGCACGGCCCATGCTGCACGCCTGGCGCCTGCGGTTACGCCACCCGCGCACCAATGTGGAGATGACCTTCGAGGTCGCGCCGCCGGCGGACTTCACCGCCTTCTGGGCCTCGATCCCCCTCTCGCCTTCGGGGAGAGGGTAGGGGAGAGGGGCGTGAACAACCCTTTACGGGAGAAGAGAGGGCTGTTGATCGTCATCTCCGGCCCCTCGGGCGTCGGCAAGGACACTGTCATCAGGCGGCTGCTCGGGCTGGATCCGAACGTGCGGTACTCCGTCTCGTACACGACGCGCGCTCCGAGAGCGGGCGAGGTCGCCGGCGTCGACTACCGATTCGTAAACAGGGAGGAGTTCGAAAGGCTCATCCGCGAGGGCGCGCTCCTCGAGCACGCGACCTACGACGGCCACCTCTACGGCACTCCGATCGCCCCCCTCGATGAGGCGCGCGCGGCCGGCTACGACATCGTCCTCAAGATCGACGTCCAGGGTGCTGAGCAGGTGCGCAAGCGTGCGCCGGACGCGCTGCGGATCTTCCTCGCCCCTCCGAACATGGACGAGCTCCTGAGGCGCCGCACCGAGCGTCACAGCGAGAGCCCCCTGGACCAGACGGCGCGGCAGCGCATCGCCATGGATGAGATGGCGCTCGCGCCGCACTTCGATCACGTGGTCGTCAACGACGACCTCGAACGGGCGGTGCAGGAAGTGCTGGCGATCATCCGACTCGCGCGCGAACGCCACACTTAGTCCATGCCGCTCGACCCAGCGCCGGTTCCCAATGAGTTGAAAGGCCTGCGCCTTGCGCTTCTGGTCGCGGGCGGCATCGCCGCCTACAAAATCGTGGACCTCGCCTCGGCGCTCACCCAGGCCGGCGCCCAGGTCAGGGTGGCGATGACCGCTTCGGCGACCAGGTTTGTGGGCGCGCCATCCTTCCAGGGGGTCACCGGGAACCCAGTGCTGACGGGGCTGTGGTCGGCGGATGGTTCGCCAGAACCTCATGTGACGCTCGGCGACTGGGCCCAGCTGATCCTGCTCGCACCCGCGACCGCAAACATCATCGGTCGCGTCGCGGGGGGCCGCTCCGACGACATCGTGACCGCGACCTTGCTCGCGTCCCGATGCCCGATCGTGGTCGCGCCGGCGATGAATGACGCGATGTGGTCGAAGCGCGCCGTGCAGGAGAACATCGCCGCTTTGCGGCGCCGCGGTGTCGTCGTTGTGGAGCCGGAATCCGGCCACCTCGCGAGCGGTCACGTGGGCGCGGGCCGGCTCGCGAATGCTTCGGCGCTGATGAAGGCGATGGCGGACGCGGTTCGCTCCACCTACGATCTGGCCGGGCGGCGCGTGGTGGTGACCGCGGGCGGCACGCGTGAGCCGCTCGACCCCGTTCGGTATATCAGCAACTACTCGAGTGGGAAGATGGGCTTCGCCATCGCCGCCGCGGCCGCAGACCGCGGCGCGCGCGTGACGCTGGTGACGACTGCCTCGCATCCGGCCCATGAGGGAATCGACGTTCGGCGTGTCGAAACGGCGGACGAGATGCTGTCGGAGCTCAAGCGCGATCTGGCGGGCGCCGACCTTCTGGTCATGGCGGCGGCCGTCTCCGACTTCCGGCCCGCACGCATCGCCGATGAAAAGATCCCGCGCGAACAGACATCTCGCCTCAGGCTCGAGCTCGAGCAGGTCCCCGACCTGGTGGCAGCTCTCGGCAACGAGAAAGAAGGACAGAGGGTGTTCAGGGTCGGTTTCGCCGCGGAGGGATCGGACCTGGCCGCCAAAGGCCTCGAGAAGATGAAGAAGAAAGGGCTCCAGGCCATCGTCGCAAACGACATCTCGCGCAAGGACATCGGTTTTGGCAGCGATCACAACGAGGGCGTGATGCTGTTCGCGGACGGGTCGCGCGAAGACCTGCCGCGGATGACCAAGCGCCAGATGGCCGATCGTATCCTGGATCTCGTGCGCCCCCGCCTCAAGTCGTAAGCAGTTGCTCTACGCCGAAGTAGCGGTCGAGGCGGCCCGCGCCCTGGATCGCGAGACCTACACGTACTCGGTTCCCGAAGGCCTCGACGTGGTGCCCGGACATCGCGTCACGGTTCCGTTCGGACGGCGCACAACCTTCGGCTATGTCGTCTCGATGGGCACTGACGAGCCGGAAGTTGAAGTCAAGCCGATCGCGGGCGCGGGCGACGGGCCGTTGCTCCTGCCGCACCAGGTCGGTTTGGCGCGGCTGGTCGCCGACCACTACTGGGTGCCGCTGATCGAGTGCCTCCGCGCGATGCTCCCGCCACGCGTGCGGTCGAAGGGCTCGACCGGCGAGGGCGCGTCTACCCGGCAGCGGCGCCACAGCCGCCTGCTCGACTTTGCAACCGCCGTCCACGCGGAGCCACAGAAGCCGATCCTCACGGGCGAGCAGCAGGCCGCGCTGGAGGTCATCGCCGCCAACCAGCTCACGCTGCTGCACGGGGTCATCGCGAGCGGCAAGACCGAGGTCTACCTGACCGCAGCGGAAGAGGCGCTGGCGCGGCAGCTTCGCGTGCTGCTGCTCGTGCCGGAGATTTCGTTGACGCCTCAGCTCGTGGAGCGCGTGCGGAATCGATTGCGGGCGCCGATCGCGATCCTTCACAGCCAGCTCACCGAGCTCGAACGGGCGCAGCAATGGTGGCGGGTGCGCCGAGGCCAGGCCGACGTTGTGCTGGGCAGCCGGTCCGCGGTGTTCGCGCCGATCCCGCGACTCGGTCTGATCTGCCTGGACGAAGAGGGATCGGCGGCCTACAAGCAGGACCGCACGCCCCGATACGAGACGGGCTGGGTCGCGCGCCGTCTGGCTGCCGTCAGCGGGGCGCGGTTGGTTGCAGGCTCGGCGACGCCGAGCGTCGTGGCGTACCACGACGCGCAGCGCGGTGACCTGGGGCTGGCGAAGCTGACACACAGGGTCCGCGGCCACGACGCCGAGGTGGAGCTGGTCGACATGCGCGACGAGTTCGCCGCCGGCAACCGGCAGCCGCTTTCGAAACGTCTGCTGGAGGTGGTCGAACGCACGCTCCAGAACGAGGAGCAGGCGATCCTGTACCTGAACCGTCGTGGGATGTCGACATACGTCATGTGCCGCGACTGCGGAAAATCGGTGCAGTGCCTCGGCTGCTCGGTATCCCTCGTGCAGCATGCCGAAATTGACGGTTTGGTCTGCCACTACTGCGGCTACTCACGGGCCATGCCGGCAACGTGCGACCACTGCGGCAGCCGCAACATCCGCGCTTTAGGGATGGGCACGCAACGCCTCGAGAGCATGGTCAAGCGGATCTGGCCGGGAGCTCGCGTCCTCCGCCTCGACAGCGACGTCGCCCGCGGACCCGATGCGTACTTCCAGATCTGGGAAGCGTTCTCCGAGCGCCGGGCGGACATCCTGGTCGGCACGCAGCTGGTCGCGCGCGGTCTCGATCTGCCGGCCGTGACGTGCGTAGGCGTGGTCGACGCCGACCTGCCGCTCCACTTCCCCGATTACCGGTCGGCCGAGAACACGTTCTCGCTGGTGGTGCAGGTCGCGGGCCGCGCCGGGCGTGACGGCCGGCCGTCTTCCGTGATCGTGCAGACGAGCAATCCGGAGCACTACAGCCTGCGCTGCGCGGCGATGGGTGATTACGAGGGTTTCTATGCTGCCGAGCTGCCGTCACGAAAGGCGTTCACCTTTCCGCCGTTCGCCGACCTGGCCGTCCTGACGCGTTCGGACACTGACGATGGTCGCGCTGCCGCGTCGGCCCGCGAGGCGTCGGAGTCGATCGCGGCGGGCCTGCTGAAGGACGGCGTAGAAGGCATCCGGGTCATGGGTCCCTCACCTGCCTTCATCCACAGATTGCGGGGAGAATATCGATGGCAGGTGACGCTCAAGGGTCTCGGGCTCGAGCGGGCACGGCACCTGGCTCCGCGGGGCCGCGGCTGGAGTTTCGACGTCGACCCGGTGACCTAGCCCGCGAGTGGCTCGCCGGGCTAAGAAGGGATTGGGGCCGACGGTGGCCGGGTAAAATCGATCTCGTGGCCGTCCGACCGATCCTGACGTTCGAGCACCCTGCGCTTCGCGAGAAGGCGAAGAAGGTGTCGCGCGTCGACACGTCCATCCAGCGCCTCATCGACGACCTCGCCGAAACCATGCTCGATGCTCCCGGTGCAGGTCTCGCCGCCAATCAGATCGGCGTGCCCCTGCGTGTGTGTGTGGTCAAGGGTGACGACAACCAGATTTGGGGCCTTGTCAACCCGGAGATCGTCAAGCACACGGGCGAGCAGATCGGCCCCGAAGGTTGCCTGAGCTACCCCGGATGGGTCGGCGAGGTGAAGCGCTTCGAGACCGTCGTGGTCAAGGCACGGAATCGCCACGGTAAAGAGGTGCGCATCAAATCGAGCGGGTTCACTGCGCGCGCCTTTCAGCACGAGCTCGACCACCTCGACGGAGTCCTGTTCATCGACCAGCTCACGAGCCTCGACACCCTGCGGCGGGTCGAGGATCTCGATGTCGAGGACCAGGAAGAAGCCGTGGCGGCGGCTTCGGGCTAAGGCCACCACCTTCCTGAGGATCGTTTTCGCGGGCACGGCCGGCTTCGCCGTGCCGTCGCTGCGGGCGCTGCACGCCGCGGGACATGAGATCGTGCTGGTCATCACCCAGCCGGACCGGCCGGGCAATCGGAGAAAAGTCACGCCGTCACCGGTCAAGGTCGCCGCCCAGGAGCTGGGGCTGCCGATGCTGCAGCCGGAGAAGATCCGCGACCCGTTGGTGGTCGCTCGTCTTCGCGAATTGAAGCCCGACATGATGGTCGTCGTCGCATATGGGCAGATCATCCCCGCCGACGTGCTGGCGATTCCCGCGCGAGGAGTAGTGAATGTCCATGCTTCCCTGTTGCCGCGACACCGGGGGGCGGCGCCGATCGCCCATGCGATCCTTGCCGGCGATCGCGAGACAGGCGTCACCATCATGAAGATGGATGAGCAGCTCGACCATGGGCCGATCCTGTCCGCGCGGCGCACGGAAATCGGCTTGCGGGAGGATGCGCCAGGACTGACCGCGCGGCTGTCTCGCCTCGGTGCCGAGCTGCTGATCGACACGCTGACACGGCTCGACGCCATCGAGCCGTCAGAGCAGGACCACGCGCGCGCCACCGTCGCCCCGCGACTGAGCCGCGAGAACGGCGAGCTCGATTGGGAGATGGATGCTGAAGAGATGGACAGGCGGGTGCGAGCCCTACAGCCCTGGCCGGGCGTGACGCTGCCGACTGCGCGCGGTCGGGTCAAGGTGCTCAGCGGCCACGTGGAAGGCGATCGGTACGTCCCGGATGTCGTCCAGGCCCCGGGCAAGAAGCCGGCGCCGGCGAAGCAGGTGCTTGGGCGGCGCGATGGGCCGGGCGCGCGCAGGGCGCATGACTGACAAAGTCACCAAGAAGGACGAGCGCGAGCGAGACATCGCGGTCAACCGCCGCGCGTACCACGACTACTTCATCGACGAGAAGTTCGAGGCGGGGATCATGCTCTTAGGCACCGAGGTGAAGTCGGTGCGCAACGGGCGCGCGAACCTTCGGGACGGGTTCGTGCGGATCGATGGCAACGAGGCGTGGTTGGAAAACGTGCACATCTCGCCTTACGCGCAGGCGAACCTCATGAACCACGAACCGCTGCGCCCGCGCAAGCTCCTGCTCCATCGCAAGGAGATCTCGAGCCTGATCGGAAAGGTGAGGCAGAAGGGGTACACGCTGATCCCGCTGCGCATGTACTTCTCGCGGAACCATGCGAAGGTCGAGGTCGGCCTGGCCCGTGGCAAGAAACAGTACGACAAACGGGAGGCGATCGCCGAGCGCGACGCCAAGCGCGAGATCGCCCGCGCGATGCGCCGCCGCTAGGAGCAACTCGCCTCCCCACGCAGTGGGGAGGTCGGTCTGCTCGCGCAGCGAGCAGACTGGGTGGGGAAGGACAGCCGCCCACGACCACCGGAACGAGGTATTAGGGGAGCTATGCCTTAGGCCACTGCTGTGGGTATGGTTGCCGGGTGTCCCAGAAGCTCGTCGAACGCGCGGCCGCGCGCATCGTGCTGCTGGATCCGGAGGACCGAATCCTCCTGCAGCAGATACGTGCCGATGAGAACCATGCGCGCACGACTTGGATCACCCCGGGCGGTGCGCTCGCTCCCGGGGAGACCCACAGAGAAGCCGCCCTGCGCGAACTTCGCGAAGAAGTCGGCCAGGCAGCTGTGGCATTGGGTCCATGCGTCTGGGTCCGCGAGCACGAGTTCGAGTTTCGTGGGACCAGATATCGACAGCGTGAGCGCTTCTTTCTGGCGCGGACGGACTCGTCGGCAATCGACACCAGTGGATTGGAACCGATTGAGGTCGAGATCGTCCTGGGACACCGTTGGTGGAAACTCCATGAGATCGAGGGCGCACGAGACACAGTATTCGCGCCGCGGCTCATCGCTCAATTTCTCAAACCGTTGATCGAACGGCGCATACCTGAGCGACCGATCGACGTGGGCGTCTGATTCCTCCGGCTGAACCCTGGTGCTTAGGTCGCGTAACGCCCATCCGAAGGAGTCGGCGACGCTGTTCATGCGGGGATTTAGTGGTCGATCTGGCCTGGTGGTCAGATCGACTTTTCTCCAGCCGAGTAGCAGACTACGCGCGTACCGTGACACGGAGCTCTAGGGCTCGAACGGCGTGGGCACTGTTGGGGCTCGGCGGCGCCTTTGCGGGCGCGGTGACGATCGTGCTGACTATCGCCATCGGGCTCGCCTCAGAAGAGCTGCTCATCTTTCTCACTTTCATCACCGCCGGGTTACTGGGCGCCCTGGTCGCCGCACGTGAGCCGGACAATCCGATCGGTTGGTTGATGTCCGGTGTATCCGTGACGGCAACCCTTTTTTTCCTGCCGCTCGACTACGGCTATTGGGCTCAGGTCATCGAACGGGGTACATGGCCACTCGGGGGGGTTGCGCTGTGGGTCGGCGCCTGGGTCTGGGCGCCCGCCATCGGGCTATTCCTGCCGATGCTCACGGTCCGCTTTCCGGACGGTAAAGCGGCGGCTCGCTGGCGGTCCACCGATTGGCTGGCGGCGGCGGGAACGGCGACGTACGCCGCCGGCGTCGCGCTGGCGCCTCCCGAGGTGCTCGTCCGGCTCTTGCTCATTCCACACCACCTGATCGCATCCATGGCCGGGTTCATACACAACCCGCTCGGCGGCCTTGCCCCGACCTGGCTGGCGGGCACGCTCATCTACGTTGGCTTCGCGCTGATGCTTCTTGCCTACGCGGCAGCCGTGGCTTCGGTGGTCGACCGATTTCGCCATGCGCGAGGCGACTATCAGCTCCAGCTGAAGTGGTTCGTCTACGCGGGAGCGATTGTCGGCGCGGCCCTCGTGTACGGCAGCGTGGTGCAGATCTTCAACGTGTTTCCTCCGGACGACATCGACGTCGTATTGCATCTCTCGTTTTTCGCGCTGCCTCTGTCGATCGCGATCGCAATCCTGCGTTACCGCCTCTACGACATCGATGTCATCATCAACCGGAGCCTGGTCTACGGCGGCATGACGGCGATCCTCGGGGCGGTTTACGCAGCCGTTGTGACGCTCCTCAACCGCCTTTTCATCGCCGCTTCGGGACAGAAATCAGATGCGGCTTACGTGGTCACGGCCTTCGTTGTTGTGGTGGCTTCGAGTCCTGTCAAGGACTGGCTGCAGAGACAGGTCGACAGCCGCATTGGCCACCGAAGTCCGTCAGCGGTGCTGAACGAGTTCCGAGCGGATGTGGAAGCGGTTGTCTCTGTCATCGATGTACATAGGGTGGCGCATCGGCTCCTTGATCAAGCGGCCGCCGCGTTCGACGCGCGCGGCGCGGCCCTGTACCTCCGGTCGAGCGACGCGTCCAACCCCCTCTACAGTCGGGGCCGCCTCGACGGCGAGGTAGGCATCGAGGTGCTTTTGCGGTATGAAGACCAGGAGCTGGGACGGCTGGTGCTCGGAACAAGACGCGGTGACGCCATCTACACGGAACACGACCGCGAACTCCTTCAGAGTTCCGCCGATTCGGTCGGTGAGGCGCTGGCGTTGGCCGCACATCTCGGCTTTCGACCGCTGCTTAGGGCACGAACCGCCACGAGAACATGAGGGGCTGGCTTTCGACCTCGCCACCGGCTTTGCGGTAGGTCGCGCCGGCGGCCGCATTGTCGTCATCGGTGAGGACCCACATTCCATAGCAGCCCTGCTCGCGAGCCAGGTCGCGAAGCGCCTCCACCAAGGCGGTGCCTATGCCCTGTCGCCGGTGAGCCTCGACGACGGCGAGCTCGTAGAGGAACATCTCGGTGCCCTTATCCGGGTGGGTCACCTCCACGCCCGACACGAAGCCGGCGGGGACGTCGCCTGAGTAGGCGATCAGCAGGTGGTGACTCCGGTCGGCCAGGAATCGCTTCACCGCGTCTAGACGCGGCGGGTAGTCGAAGAGATTCCCCGCCGCCATCACCCGCTCCTGATCTGCGGGTCCCATGCGCTCGATCTTCATCGCGGGCCAGCTTTCAGGCGGCGAGGTTGATCCCGATCGCCCGCAGGCGCTTGTTGAGCGAGTCGAACGCGAACTGCAGGATCTCGCTCTCGGAGTGCCCGTAGTCGGTGATGTAACGCGGGTCCGGCGGGTCGAGCGTGTTCGAGATCAGAGGCAGACATTCGACCAGGGTCTTCTGAATGATCGGTGCGAAGCGCGGCGCATCCTCACGTACCGCCTCCTGCAGCACCTTGATGCCGAAGTTCACATGTCGCGACTCGTCGCGCGCGACGGCTGTGAATCCGCGATAGAAACCGCGGTCGGTGTTGCCCATCTCGCGCATTGACTCCAGCTCGAAGCGCTGCCCGGTGAGGGCGAGCGTCGCCTCGATGACGATGTGATAGAGCGTGATGCCCTCGACGAACGCTTCGATGTCTTTCGGGTTGCTGGCGAGCCGCTGGGCGGTTGAGGGCAGGCGGTCGTAAAAGAGCTCGTTGTAGCCCTCGTTGGTGTCCGGCCGGATCTCCGCCAGCAGCTCGGTCAGGTCATTGGTCCCGGTACCCACCACCTCGTGCCACCAGCGGTCGAAGAAAGCGGTGTGGCGCGCCTCGTCGGCCATCTGGGTCGAGAGGAAGATCTCGATCTCGGGTGACGGCGCCGCCCAGACAAAGGGCGCGAGCGTCGACGTCACGCGTTCCTCGCCGTTGAAGAAGAGGCGGTGCGACCAAAGCGTCGATTTCCGATCCATGTCACTTGCCTGCAGCCAGTCCTGACGATCAAGCGTGAAGTCCAGGTCGCCCACGGCCCATTGCTGCGACTCCCAGCGGCGGTACAGGTCCATGTAGCTGGGCATGTTCTCGATGCCGCGATCGATGAACGAAAGCACGTCGTCAATCCGGATGTCCCCGAGCTCCTTGAGGCTCGCATGGGCGATACGCTCTAGGGCAGGGTCCAGCTGCTCCCGCTCGGTTTCTACTGCCATGGGGCTCGCGGGTCCATTAGACCAGAAGCTTGCCGTCTGGGCGTAACCTCGGCGCCGTCTTCATGTTTTAAAACACATGAGGGTCACGGTTGCGCTGTTTCTGGTTGTGGCTCTCGCCTGCACAGGCCATCCAAACCCGAGCGTTTCGACGAAACCAAGCCCGTCCCCACCGAAGATTGCGTCCGGCGGCGTCATCGAATACACGGTGCCCAACCCCATAGCGCAGGGCGGATCGTGTTTGGACTGCGGGCAGGCAAGCCTCAGAGGCATCGCGGCCGGTGCCGACGGCAACCTGTGGTTTGTCGACATCGGCCAGCGCAAGGTCGGTCGCATCACACTCTCTGGCACGATCACCGAGTTCGGGCTGCCGGCCAACGTTGGCGGCCCGTATGCAATCACCTCAGGGCCGGATGGCAATATCTGGGTGACGACAACCGCTCTCGGTCAGGGACGCCAGGACTGGATCTTGCGGTTCACCATCGACGGCGCAGTGACCGGCCAGTTCCCGGCGGGCAAAGGCATCGGTTTTTCGGGGTCGGCACCCGAACGGATCACATCGGGACCGGATGGAAACCTTTGGTTCACCGAGTTCTTTGCCGACAGGATTGCGCGAATGACCCCTGCCGGTGTGCTCACCGAGTTTCCGCTCCCTGGAAGCGATCGAGCACCAAGGGGGATCGTGACCGGCCCTGATGGCAACCTCTGGTTCGTGGAGTCCCACTTCAACCACACGGGCATCGGTCGCATCACCACCAAAGGCGTCGTGAATGAGTATCCATTGGGCGGCAGCCAGGCCGATCAGCTGCAAGTCAGCGATATCGTGGCTGCGCCAGACGGCAACCTCTGGTTCAACCAATCCCATGAGTCGGCGGCTCAAGGCGAGATCGGTCGCATCACCCCGAGCGGCGCTATCACGCTGTTTCCCTTTCCGGCCGGCGGCAGCCCTGGGGGATTGGCCGTCGGTGCAGATGGCAACGTCTGGGCCACAGACAACACGGGAAACGCCATCGCAAGGGTCAGCCCTGCCGGCGCGATCCGGCCATTCGCGCTCCCGAGGCGCAACTCTCAGCCGAACGAGATCACAGCCGGCAAGGATGGGCGGATGTGGTTCACGGAGGGTGGCGGCAGGATCGGCAACATCGGGCTCAAAGTCCCGGAGGCAAGTTTCAGCTCGTCTGTGTTGAGATTCTCGGGCAGCGACGTCAGCCGTACGTTGACGATCACCAACTCTGGGGATACAGCTCTTCTCATCGAGAAAGCCTCGTTGGTCGGAACCGATCAATCGATGTTCTCTACGGTGCATGACGAATGTTCCGGCCGCTCTGTCGACGTGCAGGCCAGCTGCCGCATCGATGTCGCCTTCAAGACAGGCGGAATCCCTGGCGTAGATACGGCGCGCCTGGCGATTGCCGACAACGCCACCGGGAGTCCCCAGTCGGTCTGGCTACTCGCGCAGCTGCCGGACTGCAAGTTGCCACTTTTCGATCAAACACGCTCACCGGCAACTGGCGAATTCCTCAGCCTGCCTGACGACCGGGTAATCGCCGACCCGACCGGAGGGTTTGATACGTCGGGGATGGTTGCCCACTCGATCCAGCAACCGGTGCTGACGGGGATTACGCCGGCCGTGTACGACCGCGCTGCCGGCCGCTGGGTGCCGGGGGTGGTCTCGCCCGATGGATCTCGCTACTCCTATACGGACTACAGCCAGGGGCCGGCCAAGGGCTTCACTGTGCATGTCGTCGACATGGCCTCGGGGCGTGACCGAACTCTGAACCTGACCCACGACCTTTGGAGTGTGCTGGCGTTCACGGCAGATGGCATTTACCTGCACAAGGCATACGAAGGCGCAGCTCCAGGACTGTGGGTCGTCGACCCAGACTCGGGGTCGCTGCGCACACTCTTCACCGATTCGGTCGTGATGACGGTCTCTGGACAAACGGCGTGGATTGGGGCCACCAATACGAGCGACCCGCTGCCACAGCCGCCAGGCATGGGCGGTGGGTTCAACGAACTGCAGAGCCGCGACCTCAAGACTTCGGCGACCACCACATGGCTTTATCGCTCTGGGACGAGACTCTATGTTGTGCGCGCGGCCGGAGGTTCTCTGTTGGTTTCCGGCGACGACGTCTCGGATGGGTATCTATGGGCCGTGACTTCGCCGGGCAACGCGGCCGCGATCACCGACCCAGTCGCCGGCGGGACCATCCAATGGTCAAGCGCATTTCCCGCCGGGCCGGACGGCTGGTGGCTCGGCAGCCTCGACGGCATCTATCTCTGGACGCCGCACACGGGCGCGGTCCTCGTTTCGGAAAGCCACGCCTCGCCCGCCGGCGCTTGCGCTTAGCCCCGAGCGCCACGGGGTAGAATCAGAGATGCAACCGAGTTCAGCTTCGTGGGGGCGTCCGGTCTCGACGGGGTAGTTGGGCTTCGGGATTGCGAGCCGAGAGCCGCGAGCGATACAGCGCAAGCGTTCACAAACGCCAACAAGACCAACACTCTCGCCCTCGCTGCGTAAGCAGTAGAGACGTGAGTCCCGGGACTTAGATCCCGGGTGCTGCCCCCGGTCAATCCGGCGGACCGGGGAGCGGTATCAAAAAAGACCGGATTGCTGCTTTAGGGGAGCTTCGGCCCTGAGGCAGGACACCCACCGCGGCTGGCTGAAGCGGATCCTGTCGGGAGGAGCCGTCAAGCGAGACCAAAATCCTGAACACGCTCGTAGAGATCTCGGGGGACACTGCTTCGGACGCGAGTTCAACTCTCGCCGCCTCCACCAAGCCGAACTCGGCAGCGATCGCGGGGCATATCCTTCTTCAATGCACTTCGTGCTCGTGCACGGTGCCTACCACGGCGCCTGGTGCTGGGACCAGCTTCGGGCCGAGCTCGAGCGCGGTGGTCACGCCAGCACGGCCGTCGACCTCCCGTGCGACGACCCAGATGCCGGCGCAGAGCGATACGTGGATGAAGTGCTCCACGCCATCCCCAAACAGCTGGACGCCGTGGTCATGGTCGGGCACTCGCTCGCCGGCCTGACCGTCCCGATTGCTGCCTCCCGGGTCCGCACCGCGATGACCATCTACTTATGCGCGGTCCTGCCCGTGCCCGGGCTCAGCTTCGACGCGCAGCATGCGGAGAGCGGCACGGACTTCCAGCCGTCCGAGCCCGCGATCGGACACGCGGACGGCAGCGATTCCTGGCCCGAGCGAGGAGCGATCGAGATCTTCTTCCACGACTGCATTCCGGAGGTGGCGCGAACGGCCGCGAGGCGGCTGAGACCCCAGTACTGGAAAATCACGCAAGAGGTGACGCCGCTGCGGTCGTGGCCGCCGGTGCCGGCCGCTTACATCGTGTGCACTGATGACCGGATGGTGTCGCCGAACTACGGCCGTCGCGCTGCGCGCCGGCAGCTGGGCGTCGATCCGATCGAGCTTCCGGGCGGGCATTCGCCGTTCCTGTCCCGACCTCGCGTTCTGGCCCAGGCCCTGGTTCGCGCCGCTTCGCGCTTATAGGGGCCCCCGCGAACACCAGGCGAAGCCTCCGTGTTCGTGGGGCATTAAGTCATAGCGACCGTGGCGCAAACCGGGTAACCTTCGGCCGGTGCCGAGCTTGAACCACATCTGGCAGCGCTTCCTGCTCGCGAGCTCACTCCTCATTGGACTCGCGATCGGTGTGGCGGCGACCGTCTTCGGCTACAGCAACCTGACGACCGTCGACGTGCACTGGTCGGTGCTCCACATCGACGGGGTGCCGCTGTGGACGGTGGTGGTGGTGCCGGTCGCCCTCACGCTGATCGCGGGCACGGTCTACCACTGGACGAACAGCCTTCACCACTTCACCGAGCACATGCGTCACCGTCACCGCGTGCACGAGCTCGAGGCTGAGGTTGCCTCTCTGCGAGGGCACCTCGACCAGGTGCTGGAGATGCCAGACCACGCCAGCTTGCCTGCCAAGGGCGAGGCCCCGGCACCCCAGCCGGTCGAAGACGCGCCGGTCCAGGTTGCGTCGCAGCCCGAACCCGAATCCGCGCCGCGCAGAGGCGGTGGCGAACGGACCAAGCGAGTCAAGCCGGCCGCCGCGCCCGAACCGGTCGCCGCACAGGCCAACGGGGAAGAGGCCGCGCTGCCGGCCGAACAGGCCGAACCCGAACCGGCCGCGGGAGCCTGACGCAAAGTGGTGCGTCTGGGAATCAGCTCGACAAGGCGCGGCCCAGATCGCCGACGCCAAGGCAGGGGAAGCGCGAGGAGGAGCGCATCTCGTAGATGCGTGACGACGAGCGCAGGGCCCCCTAACGCAGGCGTCAGCGCCCGCAGGGCGCTCGGCGAAAATGGGCCGATGCATTGGCGAGCGCTTTCTCGGACGCACCACTAACATGCCTCAGCGCCGACGCGCCGGCCGTCTCGTCGTCCCGCAGCACGCCGCGCCCGCGGACAAGATGCTGCTCGAGCGCAGCGCGATCGAGGAACTCAGCCACCACGCCGACCCGTGGCGAGTCCTGCGCATCCTCTCCGAATTCGTCGAGGGCTTCGACGCCCTCAACGACGTCGGTCCGGCGGTGACGGTGTTCGGTTCGGCCCGCACCAAGCCAAGCGACCCGTATTACACGTATGGAAGGCAGCTCGGCGCTGCTCTCGCTCGCCGCGGGTTCGCGGTCATCACCGGCGGTGGGCCGGGGATGATGGAAGCGGTCAACAGAGGTTGCCAGGAGGCCGGGGGCCTTTCCGTGGGCTGCAACATCGAGCTGCCACACGAGCAAGAGCTGAACGCTTATGTCGACCTCGGCGTCGAGTTTCGCTACTTCTTCGTGCGCAAGAACATGTTCGTGAAATATGCGCGCGGCTTCGTGATCTTTCCGGGCGGGCTCGGGACCCTGGACGAGCTGTTCGAATCGCTCACCCTGGCGCAGACCGGCAAGATCGAACACTTCCCGATCGTCCTCTTCGGCACGGAGTACTGGAACGGGCTGCTGGATTGGATGCGGAAGGTCGTGCTCGGGCGCGGAGCCATGTCGTCTGAGGACTTCGACCTGGTCAGCCTGACCGACGACCCCGAGCAGGCAGCCGAGATGGCGACCAGGCCGCTACCGGTTCAGGTAGAGCAGCCGCGGGTCGAGGCGGGCGACCTCAAGGCAGAAGCGCGATAGCCGCCGTCGCGCCGGTCACACCCTCCCTCGATTTCTTCTTTCTCACCGACGGCGGCCAGTCCGCGGACGTGGTGGCGCAGCGCATCGCGTCGTTTCTGGACGGGGCGACGAAGACACTCGATATCGCGATCTATGACCTCCGGCTGGCGGCCACCCCCGGGGCCACGATCCTGGGATCGTTTGAAGCCGCCATCAAACGGGGGGTGCACGTGCGCCTGATGTTCAACCAGGACCATCCCGCGGACCTCCCGGTCCCGCCTCCCGCGGAGATCGATTGGGCTTTTGTCGACCAGCTGAAATCATTCGGCGTCGAGGTCAAGCCAATTCCAGGCGTCCCCGACCTGATGCACCACAAGTACGTGGTGCGGGACGCCGGCACACCGGCAGCAGCAGTGCTCACCGGATCGGCGAACTGGACCAACGATTCGTGGAATCGCGAGGAGAACGTGATCTTCACGATCGCGTCACCCAATGTCGCCGCCACCTTCACACAGAACTTCGAGGAGCTCTGGCAGAACCCCGTGGTAGCGGATTCCGGCCGGATCTCATCCACATGGGAATCGCTCGCCGACTCTACTCACGTGCGGATCTACTTCTGCCCCGGTCGCGGCATGAAGCTCGTTCACGCCATGGCCAGGTCGATCGCCTCGGCGCAGCAGAGGATCCGCATCTGCTCACCGGTCCTCACATCGGGCCCGGTCCTCGGCACGCTCGCCGAGGTGGTCGACCACGGAAAGGTCGATGTTGCCGGTGTGTACGATGCGACTCAGATGGACCAGGTCCAGCGTCAGTGGGGCGGTCAAGCGACGGCGTCGTGGAAGATAGCCGCCTTCCACGGCATCGTGGCGGCCGCAAAGTTCGGGGCGAAACGCTCGACTCCGTACGCGGTCGGCTCGGTGCACGACTTCATGCACGCCAAGATCCTGGTCGCCGACGACTACATCTACGCCGGCAGCTTCAATCTGTCGCACAGCGGCGAGCAGAACGCTGAGAACGTGGTCCAGATCGAGAGCCATGCGGTGGCTGAGCTCTGCACCGCGTACATCGACCACGTCGCGGCGAGGTACGGCGGCCGGCCGCTCGTAGGAAGCTAGCGCCCTGCCGAGTCCTCGGGTCCTGTGGGCGGTTGGGGCCCTGGCGGCTCTGCTCGTAGTCGGGCTGCTCTTGACGCTGCCACGCCTGCAGCCGGCGACTGGAACGCTGCTGGTGGTCGCCTCCGGGCGTTCGGGCGGCTCGATCGCAACCACGTCCGTCAGCCTGCACGGCAGCGCCGGCTGGTCGGCCCTCGGCTCTGTGTCTGGAGCCGTCCCCGCGGCCCCCGAGCAGCGCGAGCTTCTGGCCCTGCCAGTGGCTGTCGGCACCTACGACGCCGTCCGGCTTGGCGCCGACGAGCAGCCGGTGTTGGTCGCGGTCGTCACCGGCCAGGTCGAGCCGCTCCTGCTCGGCCTCGAGGCAGGGCACCTGATACCCGGCGCCGTCTATGCCGGCAACGACCAGGTCAACCTCGGCCTGGGAGAGCTTGCGGGCAAGTTCGTCGCGATGCCGGCCTTCGATCTCACCGACCAGGCCGGGAACCGGTTCGACAACGCGACCATCGCCGGCAAAGACGTTGTCGTCGCGGCCTTCAACACGACCTGCCACCAGACGTGTCCGCTCTACACCGCGCTATTCGCTCAGCTCCAGAGGCAGAAGTTGCCGCCGTCGGTGCTGTTGGTCGAGGTGACGACGGACTCCGTGACAGACACGCCGACCGCGCTCGCGAACTACGCGCGGAGCATCGGAGCCTCATGGACGTTCGCGAGCGGTTCGCCAGATGCGTTGACCGCGTTCTGGGAACCATTTGACGTCGCGCTCGCGAGCGGTGACACCCACGTCTCCACGCTGGCCCTTCTCGATCGCCATGGGTACATCCGGCTTGTCTATCGGGGCGTGCCGGCGGTCGGCCACGACATCGCCCCGGCCCTGGTCACGACACTGAGCGTCGAAGGCCTCCATGAGCTGGCGTCCGGCGGCGACGGCTGGGGGACGCCGCAGGTGGTGCAGTCACTCCTCACTATCAGCGGACCGGAGCTGCCCCCCGCGGCCGGCAGCGGCGCAGCGCCCGCCTTCTCATTGGCGAGCAGCGATGGGCGCCGAGTCAGCCTCTCGGGGCTGCTGGGCCGGCCGCTGGTGGTCAACTTCTGGGCCGCGTACTGTGCGCCGTGTCGCGCCGAGATGCCGATGCTGCAGAAAACGCTCGGCGCACAAACGACGGCTCAGCTCGTCCTCGTCAACGAAGGAGATTCCGGTTCGGCGGCCAGCGCCTTCTTGAGCTCCATCGGCATCCATCAGCCCTCACTCCTCGATTCGGACCTCGCCGTCGGACGCGCATACGGCGCCATCGGCCTGCCGATCACCGTGTTCGTCCGCGCCGATGGTTCGATCGACGCCCGCCAGATCGGCCAGCTGGACGAGCGCGCCCTGGTGGCCGAGCTGTCGAAACTGGGCGGTCAGTAGACTTCGGATCGTATGAGGGGGGTCGCGGGTTTTCGCGGGCTTGCGTTGGTGACCGCGATCTTCGCTTACCTGCAGATCGCGCTCGGCGGCCTGGTCCGCGTGTCGGGTTCGGGCCTGGGCTGTCCTGACTGGCCGCTTTGCCATGGCCGTCCCTATCCACCCGCGGACCCGCATGCGCTCATCGAATACTCGCATCGGGCGGTCGGCAGCGTGACGGGCATCCTGATCATCGCGACTGTCGTGCTGGCGTGGGTGGTGTTTCGCTGGCGGCGTCCGATTGTTGCGTGGCTGGCGACCGCCTCGCTGATCGGCGTGGTAGGGGAGGGTGTGCTGGGCGGGATCGTCGTCGCGAATGAGCTCCAGCCCTGGCTGGTGGTCGTGCACCTGGGCCTGGCGATGATCATCCTCGGGTTTCTCGTCGCGGCGGCCGTGATGGCGGCGCCATCGGCAAGCGGCGTGCCCGATCGCAGCTTTCGCCGGCTCATGGCTGTTGTGACCGGGCTGACGTTCTTGCTCCTGCTCACGGGGTCGACTGTCGTCGCGAGCAACGCCGATCGAGCCTGTCAGTCGTGGCCGCTGTGCGGGGGAGGTTTCGCCCCGGATTTCAGCGGCGCCAACGCCTACACGATGCTGCACCGAGGCGCCGTGCTCGTAGTCGGGATCCTCATCGTTTACGCGCTCGTGACCGCGATCACGAGATGGGGGACGCAATCGGGAATCGGTCGAAGTGCTGCCGCCACCCTGCTCGTCTTCGCGGTGCAGATCGGCGTCGGAGCGGGAGCCGCGGTGACGGACAACGCCTTCTTCAACGGTCTGCACGTGGCCCTCGCCACGCTCGTCTGGTCCGGCGTTCTCACGTGCGCGATGCTCACTCTGCCCCGGACCGACCGGCGAGTTGAGCTTTCCCACCTGGCCGCGGAGAAGAGTTCGGCGTGAACGCTGTCACCGTCCGGTCAAGGCCAGGAGCGCTCAGCGTGGCACGCGATTACATCAGCCTGCTCAAGCTGCGGATCGTGGTGCTGCTGGATGCCACGGCGATCGGGGTGATGATCCCGGCCGCCCACGGCCATCCTCGACTCGACGCGGTCCTGGCCGTCCTCGCCGGCGGCACCCTGGCCGCGGGAGGCGGGCACGCGATCAATTGCTGGTTCGACCGCGACATCGACGCCGAGATGACCCGCACGCGGCGCCGCCCGCTTCCGGACGGACGCATCCCGGCGTGGCATGCGCTGGCGATCGGCATCGCGCTCAACGTCCTGGCTTTTGCGGTGCTGTGGACATGGACCACCCTGCTCGCGGCGGTGCTGGCGCTAACAGGGACCCTGATTTACGTGCTCGTTTACACCATGTGGCTGAAGAGGGCCACGCCTCACAACATCGTGATCGGCGGCGCCGCCGGCGCGATTCCGCCGCTGGTGGGCTGGGCCGCCGTGACCGGCCGGCTCGACCTCACGGCGCTGGCCCTGTTCGCGGTCATCTTCTTCTGGACGCCGCCTCACTTCTGGGCGCTGGCGCAGCTGATCAAGGCCGACTACGCCCGAGCCCACATACCGATGCTGCCCGTGGTCGCCGGCGAGCGGTCGGCGAAGCGTCAGAGCGCGGTCTACGCGGTGCTCACTGCAGTTGTGAGCGTGATCCCCTTCTTCACGGGCTCAGCCGGCGCGATCTACCTCGGCGGCGCCATCGTGCTCGGCGCGGGGCTCGTCGCGATCAGCCTGCTCGACCTCACGGGGCGGCGCTGGACCCGCCGCCTTTTCACCTACTCCCTCGTTTACGTGGCGCTTCTGTTTGGCCTCTTCGCCGTTTCGCCGTTCCTCCCGTGATGGAGATCGTCCGCCTTCATCTGGCCCGGATCGACGCGCTCAATCACGTCCCCGTGCACGGCTTCGTGATCAAGCACCCGCGCGCAGGCGCGATCCTGGTCGACACCGGCGTCGGCTGGCCCTACGACATGCTCAAAGATTGGAAGATCGTCAACCGGCACGCCGTCGATGCGCTCGCGGAGCACGACCTGAGTCCCGCTGATGTGCGCATCGTGATCAACACCCACCTCCACTTCGATCACTGTGGGCAGAACGCCGTGTTCAAGCACGCGCCGTTCTACGTCCAGCGGGCCGAGCTGGAACGCGCGCGCCGCCAGGAAAAGCTGACCTCCGAGTGGTTCGATTTCGCAGGCGCACGATTCGAGCTGATGGACGGCGATTCTGAGATCGCCGAAGGGATACGGGTCGTCGCCACCCCCGGGCACACCGTGGGCCATCAAAGCGTGATCGTGGAAAGCCCTGACGGCGGGGCCATCATGATCGGTGACGCCGCTTACACTTCCGACATCTATCGCGAAGGTGAAAACGCCGACCTCAGCGGCTGGCGGGGCCAGTACGCCGACCGCGAAGCATGGGCCGGCTCGCTGCGGAAGCTGCGCGATCTGCGTCCACATGCCGTCCATTTCTGTCATGACACCAACGTGGCGGAGATGACGCGTTGAGCAAGTTCGGCCCTCTGGTCAGCCCCAAGTGGCTGCGCGACCACATCGGCGAGCCCGACCTCCGGGTCGTCGATTTCCGTTGGTACCTGGTGGGCCGCCAGGGTCGCGACGCCTACCTGGGTGGCCACATCCCCGGCGCGGTGTTCGTCGACCTCGACGCTGTCACCGGCACCGGCGCTGGCCGGCATCCTCTGCCGACGCGACAGAAGTTCCAGGACGAGATGCGCCTCGTAGGTATCAGCACCGGGACCAGGGTGGTCGTCTACGACGATGCGGGCGGCTCGATCGCGGCCCGGCTCTGGTTCCTGCTGGGCTGGTTCGGTCATGGCGCCCAGGCGGTCCTCGACTCCGGACTGCAGGGCTGGGGCGAGCCGCTCGAGACGGACGTCCCCTTTGTGAAGGCCGGCGATTTCAAGGCGCGCGCTCCGAAACGGTCGCGAATCGTCGATTTCGAGCAGGTCAGGCGGTTGTCGAATGCCGAGGGTGCAAGCGCTCGCGACGGCGCCGTTCTCCTCGATGCGCGGGTGGGTGAGCGCTATCGGGGAGAGAAGGAGCCGATCGATCCAAAGAAGGGCCACATCCCGGGCGCCGTCAGCGCTCCATGGATCGACAACCTCGACGCGGACGCCCGGTTCAAGTCGCCCGCCGAGCTGCGGCGCCGTTACGAGGCGCTGGGTGTCGATGGAAAGAAAGGCGCGGTCGTCTATTGCGGGTCAGGCGTGAACGCCTGCCATGACCTGCTGGCCTTGGAGGTTGCAGGCGTTGCCGATGTGCGCCTTTACGAGGGATCGTGGAGCGACTGGTCGCACCGTGACGCCCCGGTCGCCACGGGCAAGCAACCACGTTGATTGGCTTAGGATTCGGCCGTGATTCTTGAGGGAAAGCGGGTCCTCATCGCCGGAATGAGTGACCGGCGCAGCATCGGCTACGCGATCGCGGTCGAGGCGCAGAAGGCGGGCGCCGAACTGTTGCTGACGAGCTTCGGCCGGATGATGAGCATCACGCAGATGACGGCCAAAAAGCTGAATCCGGTCCCCGACATCCTCGAGATGGACGTCAGCAAACCTGATGACATCGCTGCGGCTGTGAAAGAGACCAGCAAGAAATGGGATCGCCTGGACGGGCTCGTCCATTCGGTTGCATATGCGCCGCCAGATGCGCTTGGCGGCCAATTCTTGAACACGAAATGGGAGAGCGTCGCGACGGCGCTGCAGGTGAGCGCATTTTCGTTCAAAGAGCTGGCGGCCGGCTTTCTCCCATTGATGAAAGAGCACGGCGGATCGTTGGTGACGCTGGATTTCGACAACTCCACTCAGGCCTGGCCGAAATACGACTGGATGGGCGTTTCCAAGGCAGCCCTGGAATCGGTGACTCGTTATCTTGCGCGCGATCTGGGCCGCTACAAAATTCGAGTCAACGCTGTCTGCGCGGGTCCGCTGGCGACGCTGGCCGCCAGTGGAATTCCGGGTTTCAAGGATTTCGAAGAGGTGTGGGGATTGCGGGCTCCTCTGGGCTGGGAGCTGCAGGACCGCACCCCGGTCGGCCGTGCTGTCGTGGCGCTGCTCTCCGATTACCTGAACATGACCACGGGTGAGCTGCTGCATGTCGATGGCGGCTTTCACGCGATGGGAACGGACCTGCCTCCGGCGGAGTAGAAACAGCCAGATTCGGTCGGTCCGGCTTGTTGCCACTACATCTAGTGGCACGCTTGTCACAAGCCCCCAACAAAATGTTAGGCTCTCCCCAAATCCTGAATTCCGCTCTCAAGGAGGGACAGTTATTGCGGGAGTGCCTGGTGATCTATGTGGACGCCGCTCTCGACAGAAACGGCCGGGCCGGGTGTGGCCTGGCCGTTTTCATCAGGGGCCGCGCCGTCTATACGGAATCGTTCGGTTTCTCGCACCTTGGCGGATCGGCGCAGCTGGAGGCCCACGTGTGCGCCGGGGCGCTCGATCTCGCCGCGGCCCGATGGCCATATCACCGCGTCATCGTGCGCACCGATTGCGCACCCGTCGTCCGCAGCCGCATGCCTTCGAGCGACAGCTTCCGCGTCGCTGTATTCGAGGTTCGTGAACGATGTCGACGCGGTTGGCGCGTCGTCCGTTATGTCAGCCGTAAAGCGAATCCCGCGCATGAATTAGCACGCGAAGGATTGAAGAGCATCTCGCGCCAGCCTGCTCTTGCAGCGGCATGACCTGATCAAGATTGGTGCGGAAGAGCGTGGTTATACTGCAATTTGTCCGCATCAAAAATTTCTGAATCAGGAGCCGAAATGGCAGCAGACGAAACCGCACAGCCGCCACGCCGCCGTGGTCGCCCACCAGGCAGCAAGTCAACGACGGGAACGCGCCGCCGGCTTGACGGCCACGAGCTGACGCAGCAGCTGAACGGCATGGTCGCGGAGCTCATCAAGGAAAACCGCAAGCTCAAGCGCCAGGTCGAGAAGCTGACCGCACGCGGCGCGAAAGCGGCGAGCGGCGCCGTCGAGCGAAGCCTGCGCACCATCCAGCGCCGCGTGCAAAAAGCCCTCGGCACTCCGAAACGGCGCAAGCGCCGCACCACCACGGCGGCGGCGACGACGACGCGAAAACGCGCGACCGCGACGACGAGGAAGCGCCGGAAATAGGGGCCCCGCGGAGTCGAAGACTCCGTGGGGTACGAATGCTACCTAGGTCCGGGCGCCGGCCCTGACTCCATCTGTTTGGCGGTTCGGTATGCATCGACGATACTGAAGAGCCACAGCCCGGCGCCGCCGAGCTCCATCGGCACTCCAATCGCGGCCCCGATGACGCTGAGGTCCAGGTCGAAGCCGAAGAACTGCAAGCCTCCGACGCCGACGAGGTACGCCACCCCCTTCAGGTTGTGACCGAGGTAGAAATGCCCGAGCCCGGGGACGACCGCAAGGGCGGCCGCGAGGGCCGGACTCTTCCGCGCTTGGCGGTACACGCCCTGGTATGCGCCCGAGGCGGGCGCTCCGCATCGTGGGCACGGCGCGCTCGGATTCGTGAGCAAAGCGCCGCACCGGCCGCACAGCACATCGGAGGCCATTGACCTATTAAACGACTAGACGAGCGATGTCCGGGTCCCTCTCATAATGGACGGCGTGGATCTGGGCTTCACAGTTGAAGAGGAAGCCTTCCGGCTCGAGGTCCGCGGCTGGCTCGATCGCAACCTCCCTGCAGAGTGGCGACACCGCGGAGTGGGGGGTTTTCGAGAGGAAGAGGAGACCGACCTCCAGAAGCAGTGGCAGCGCCGCCTTCACGAAGCCGGATGGCTGAAGCTCGCGTGGCCCAAGCAGGCGGGCGGCCGCGAGGCGACCCCGGTGATGCAGGCCATCTACCAGGAGGAGATGGAGAAGGCCGGCGCGCCCATCATCCTGGGACGCCTCGGGGTGAGCCTCCTCGCGCCGACTCTGCTCGTCCACGGGTCGCAATGGCAGAAGGACACTTACGTCGAGAAGATCCTTTCCGGCGACCTGAACTTCTGCCAGGGCTTCAGCGAGCCCGACGCGGGCAGCGACCTCGCGGGTTTGCGCGCACGCGCGGAACGGCGCGATGGGCACTGGGTCCTCAACGGCCAGAAGACGTGGTCGAGCGGCGCGCACTACGCCGACAAGAGCTTCCTGCTCGCCCGCAGCGACCCTGAAGCCGAGCCGCACAAGGGCATCTCGTTTTTCCTGGTCGACATGCATCAACCCGGTGTCGAGGTGCGGAGGATCCGGCAGATGACCGGCGGTGGCGAGTTCTGCGAGATCTTCCTCACGAACGCCGTGGTGGAAGACCGTGACGTCGTGGGCGAACCTGGCGCAGGCTGGAAGATCGCCATGACTGTCTTCGGGTTCGAGCGCGGCGGCCTGGCCCAGGCGGCTCGGTTCGAGCGCGTCGTCGCCGAGCTGGCCGTCCTGGCCCGAGACCGTGGCGCCGGCGCTGACGTCAGCGTCCGCCAGAAGGTGGCGCAAGCGCAGATCGAGGCGCACGTGTTCCGGCTCAACGGCCTGCGCAACCTTACGAAGGCCCAGCACGGCGATGCACCCGGGCCCGAAGCGTCACTCACCAAGCTCTACTGGAGCGAGATGGACAAGCGCATCCAGGAGATGGCGGTTGGCGTCCAGGGGCCATATGGGGCGCTCGCGCCTGGCTCTCCGTTTGCGGTCGAAGACGGACGCTGGCAGTACGGATGGATGTGGGCGCAGGCCGAGACGATCTATGCGGGCTCGTCGGAGATCCAGCGCAACATCATCGCCGAGCGTGTGCTCGGTCTCCCTCGGGGTCGATGAGCACGACGGGCGCGCGCAGGGCGCACTCCGACCAGATGACGTCGGTCGTCGAACGCCTGCGCGCCAGGATCGGAAAGCCGGCGCCGCCGACCACGGCGACGGTCGAGGCCGGTCACCTCAAGCGCTTCGCCGAGGCCATCGAAGACCCCAATCCGCGGTGGCTCAGCGAAGCGCCACCAACTTTTCTCGTCGCTATCGCGCCCACCTCGATCCATCTGGCCGAAGCCGAGGAGTACGGCAAGGGCTGGCTGAACGGCGGCAACCGCTTCGAGTACATCGAACCGGTGCGGGTGGGCGACCGCATCACGGCGACGGGGAAGGTCGCGGACGTCTATGAGAAGACCGGATCGAGCGGCTCGCTGCTCTTCATCATCTTCGAGACCGAGTACGTAAACCAGCACGGGCGGCCGGTCGCCCGCCTGCGCGGGACCGCGATCAGGCGATGAATTTGAAAGCCGGAGATGAGATTCCGGAGCTGGTCAAGCAACCGACCACCCGCCAGCTTGTGCAGTACGCGGGCGCACAGGGCGACTTCTACGAGATCCACTACGACCAGGACTTCGCGCGCAGCGTCGGCCTGCCCGGGGTCATCCTGCACGGCCTCCTGAAGGCGGCGTTCCTGGGCCAGCTGGTCACGGACTGGCTTGGCGACCGAGGCACGCTGAAGGCGTTCGAAGTCAGCTATCGAGGCATCGACCAGCCGGGGCGGCCGTATCGCTGCCGGGGCCGGGTCACCAAGGTTGATGACGGTCAGGCCCAGCTGGAGGTCTGGGGCGAGGACTCCGACGGCAACAGGACCACAGTCGGTTCGGCGACGGTCTCGATGAAGGCGTAAGGCATGGCGTTTTCGATCGTCAAATACATCCACATCCTGGCCGCGATCGTTGCAGTCGGATTGAACCTCAGCTATGCGGTCTGGATCATCCGCGCGCAGAGAGATCCCGGGCATGTGCCTTTTACGCTGAAGGGGATCAAGTTTCTCGACGATCGCATCGCGAACCCTGCGTATGGCGTGTTGTTGCTCACCGGGCTGTTGATGGTGTTCCTGGCGGGGTACTCGTTCACCACCCTCTGGATCGCTGCCGCCCTGGTCCTTTTTGCGGTCCTGATCGTGCTTGCGATCACCCAGTACACGCCGACCCTCCGCGATCAAGTCAAGCTCGCCGAGGCGGGCGATACGACCTCGGTCGAGTTCACTCGCCTCGCGAAACGAGGTCAGATCGTCGGTCAGGCCCTAGGGGTGATCGTGCTCGTGATACTCGCCATGATGGTCTTCAAACCCACCTTGTAAATTCGCGAAAGGGGACCGCGGTCCCCTCTCGCGGGCTCTCCCCTGGGGCTACTCCTGGCAGCGTGGGGTGGCGCCTGGAAGCGCTAGGGGACGGCCGGGATGAACCCGGCCTTCTGGCCACCCTGGTCTAGAGAATATTTGCTTGTCAGGCTTCTTGAGCAACGGGCGCAGCCTGCTTCAGGAACGGAGCGAGTTGCGTGCGCAGCGCCGCCATGCCACGCATTGCCAAAAGCACTGACGCGTCGATGACGCAGTAGCCGCCCGCAATGACCGAGGGCGGGTTGCCGGACGGGATGTGCGTCCACGGCGCCACCGGGAGCCAGGCCCAGTTGCCGAAGGCGGTGCCGAAGATCTCGAGCTCGCCGGTGGCGATGAAGATCGCGGCGAACAGCGGCCACCGCGGCGAGCGGAGCACGAAGTATGCGAACACCGGCAGGCACAGCGCGCCCTGGAGATCGACGCGCCCCGTGATCACCGGCAGCAACGTCAGCCCCAGCACCGCCCATGTGGTGGCGCCCGCAAGGACGACATGAGCTACTCGCTTGCCGTACCGGAGGACGACGGGCGTGCCCGCGGCCAGCAGGCCGAACAGGTACACCATGCCGTGGCCCGGAGGCACGAACAGCGGCACGTTGTGCAGTCGATACCGATACACGCCCCAGACCAGCGACCCGAAGATCTCGAAGCCGGTCGCGACGACTACGCACGTCCACACCTGCAGGCGCTGCTCCTTGGGTGCCTTCAAAGCGGACAGGTAAAGAACTGCGAACGTGAGCACGCCGAGCGCCCACTGCTGCCAGACCGCGGTGATGCGGCTGTCAGCGAGGAGCAGGAGAGGCGTGTAGGTGAGCAGGTAGGCGTGGAGCCAGTAAGGCTTGAGGCGAGTCAGCACCGCCGGAAAATAGTAGCGGGGCCGGTTACGAGCCGGCCCCGCTCCGGATCTCTAGGTGAGCGTTACTTGACGGTGCCGCGCTCGTCGATGAGGCTGCCCTGGAGGTGCCACAGGCTGTCCGAGGTACCCCAGGTGATGACCTGCTCTTGCATGATCGGGAAGTGGTCACTGGAGGTGGTCTTCACGCTGACGCCGGGAAGCAGGAACGGGTTGGTCTCGTTGAGGCCGCTGGAGGCGATGCTCATCACGTTGGCGCGGGTCATGTTCGATCCCGCCTGCTTGAGCACGTCGACCATCGTGTAGGCGACGGCCACGCCGTAGATGTTGAAGCCGTCGAGGACGTTGCAGGTCGAACAGTTGGCGATGGCGGTCTTGTACAGCTTCATGCCGGCGTCGTTGGCCCACTGCGGGTCGGTCGGGTCCTTGATGTAGCTAACGCTGGTCACGTTCTTGAGCGCGGCGCCCGCCTTGGCGGCGAGTCCCATGTAAACCTGCGGGTTGGAGACGGAGTTCAGGTAGATCGTCGGCGACCAGCCCAGCTTGGTGATGGTCACTAGGGCGGTGATCGCGGGCTTCGGCGTCGCGAACACGAACACCGTGTCGGCTCCCTTGGACTTCATGCTGACCAGCTGAGCGGTGACGTCCTTGAAGGTGGCGAGGTCAAAACTCTGCTTGTCGACGATCATCGACGCGTTGGATCCCAGCCCATCGATTAGGCCTTTCAGGTAGTCCTGGCCATAGTCGTCGCTCTGGTACAGAACGCCGATCTTGGCGTTGGGGTGGTTGGCGAGGATGTCCTTCGCGTAGATCCGGGACTCACCCTGGTATGGGGGCTGCCAGCCCAGCGTCCACGGGTTCGACTTGAAGTCGAGATTGAACGTGGTCGCGCCCGTGGCGACGAACAGCTGAGGCACCTTGTTGGTGTTCATGTAGTCGCGCACCGACGTCTGGGGCTGGGTGCCGAGGCCGCCGAAAATGGCGAAAACCTTGTCCTGCTCGACGAGCTGCTTCGTCAGCGAGACGGTGTTGGCCGGGTTGTAGCCGTCGTCGAGGATCTTGAAGGTGACCTTGCGGCCGTTGATCCCTCCGTTGTTGTTGACGTAGGTGAAGTAGGCATTGGCGGCGTTGGAGATCGTGCCGTATGCCGCCGCCCCGCCAGACAGGGCGTTCGTGTTGCCCAGCAGGATTTCCGTACTGGTGATGCCGACGTCGGTCTGGGCTGCCGGGGTGTTCGAGCCGCCGCAGGCGGCAAGGGTGAGGACGAAGGCTGCGATCGCAGCGAAACGGGTCCCGCTCTTTGCCATAGAACTTCCTCCCAATTTCATGAAGATGTATTTAAACAGTCTTTCGGTCTGAACGGCGTTGGCCTGCTCGCCCTCCCATAACTCACGGAACAGTTTGGGAGGCGGGCGGCTTCTGTCCAGTATCCCGATCGGCGACCCCCCGCAGGCGCCTGCGGAGGCGGGTGTAGCCGGCGACGATCAGCCCGACGATTCCGTTGGGGGCGAAGATCATGATCAGGATCAACACCACCCCGTACGTAACGGCCGGGCCGGCCTTCTCCACCGCCGAAGCGATCTGGCCGGGGATCCAGCTTTGTGATGGCACCCACTGGTTGGACTCGATCGGCAGGTAGTAGACGAAGATGCCGCCCAGCAACGGGCCGGCCGTCGACGCCAG
>Ga0207646_10000718_pt1 | contig 43050 bp, 78 predicted proteins | sample KBSK5502metaG_FD_184343 | JGI IMG/M metagenome (GOLD analysis project Ga0207646, IMG submission 184343) | Corn, switchgrass and miscanthus rhizosphere microbial communities from Kellogg Biological Station, Michigan, USA - KBS K5-50-2 metaG... | ecosystem: Host-associated > Plants > Roots >... | reverse complement strand
TGAGGTCATTATGATCCAGCCGCGACTCGATGAGCCGACCTCCAATGACGCCATTGCTGAGATGATTGAGCGTATCGAAGAGTGGGCCAAGTCTCTCGGTGCCAAGAGGATCACACTTATCTCTAAGCGTCTCGATCCTAAGTGGCAGAAGAAGTATGACTTTGATGTGGCGAGATACGTCCTCACAAAAGAGCTTGCTGAATGAGACACTTCTGGATTAATAAGCCGTAAAACCTACGCGAGGCACTTATGAGTAGACACTTAATCAGCATTGAGATCCAGCGTGAGACGGCAGAGAAGCTCCTTAAACACTATCAGGAGCATCATGATGTGAGAAGTCCTCTCACACAACAGATTATTGATGCTATCGAGCTTGCACTTGGGAGAGACGACGGATGAAGAACTTCATGGGCAAAGAAGAGTTTCCCTGGCTACAAGATCTTGAGGACTACACAGACGTTATTCGTGAAGAGTGTCAGTCAGTGGTCAGTGAGTTCCAGCCGTGGCCTGAGACTGAATATCACAATGGTCTCTGGCACGTGTATGGGATCTACGACTATCCGTTTGGGCGTGATGAGTACAAACACGCTGCTCCTCTTACAGCTAAGATCATCAAGAAGTATGTGCCTAATCATGGCGCTGCTGGATTCACGCTATTGAAGCCCGGCGCGGAGATCTTCCCTCACCGTGGTCTGATTGGGGCGATCCTACGCATTCATCTACCACTGGTAGTGCCTCCAGGTGACGTAGCCTTCAAGGTGCGTGACGAGATACGTGAGTGGGAAGAGGGAAAGGCGTGGATATTCAACGACAGACTCCATCATCAAGCTTGGAACCATACTCAACACGATAGATACCTCCTAGTCTGTGACTTCAAGCGGCAGGCTCGGCCATGAAGTATGACGTTCACATTTTCAGCATGTATCGAGAAGAGACCGCGCGATTTCTACCACAACTAAGACACCGGATCAGTCAGTTCCTCAAGCTTGTGAATCGCTCACCGCAGTATAAGGTCATGACATCTGGTCTTATGGCTCGGTTTGCTGTTGAAGACCCTACTATTATGATGGCTTTTGCCACGGACAACGAAGACAACATCGTTGCGCACTGTATCGCGGAGATCCTCGAAATAGACGGCGTGAGAGTGTGTTTCGTCGGCCAGTGGAAGTCAGAAGTCCCAGGTGTTCTTGACAAATCCCTTTCAGTGCTGGATAATTGGGCTAGGTCCAATAACTGTGCTCTGGTGCGCACAGAGTCATTCTCTTGGCAGTTTAGTGAGAAGTCTGCCACTCGACTCTTACGCAAATACGGGTACAAGATCGTGGCCTACAGTTTTGAAAGGAACATAGACGATGGGCGGCAAATCCAGCAAAACAAAGGTGACGCAGCGGTTAGACCCCTCGCAGGTAGCTCTTAATAATCTGGCGCTTCAGTTAGCCCAGGAGCAGGCGCCTTATCGGTCGGCGGCTCTACAGGGTCCGATTGCCGGCGCTATCACTCCAAACACTTCAATATCACCGCAAGCTCTACAGGGCTTGAACCTCGCGTCAACCGAGCAGCCCTATGCGTCACTGAAGTATGCTTCTCCGTATTCAGCCGCAGCCGCAGGGTCACTCCTCGGCCTAACTGACATGAGTAAGCTGACTGGAGCCGCAACTGACTATTACAACAAGATCGTAGCTCCAGGTGCGTTGGCCTCATTAACAGCGAGTGGTCTAGGTAGATCCGGTGCTGTTGGTGAGACCGCAGCGAAGTATGGAGCGCAGATAGCTCTTCCCCTTGAACAGCAACGAGAAGCTAATGTCGCTAACCTGGCTAATTGGGTAACAGGTCAGCAGGCTCAACAGCTTCAGATATCACAAGGGCTACAAACAGGCTCTCCGACATTTGGTGGTGGGGGCACGACTACGACACAGCAATCTCAGCCGTTCAACTGGGGCGGTGCGATTGGAAGTGGATTAAGCTTGTTGGGTAACTCGTCGGCAATGAGTGGATTGAGTACTTTAGGCGGAGGTCTCGCAAGCATCGGAAGCGGTATCTGGGGTGGTATAAGCTCTCTGGGTGCAGGCATAGCGGGCTTGTTCTCCAGCCGTGACTTCAAGGAAGGCATTCAACCTCTAACCCGCGATGACATTCTTGACATGGTTGACAAGACTCCGATCTATCGCTGGCGCTACAAAGGTGATACCAGACTTCATACCGGGCCGATCACGGAGGAATCACCTAAGCTGATCGTCTCTGATGACGGCAAGATGTTGGATTTGGTAGACTACAACGGCTTCCTGTTTGCTGGTTTGAAGGCTCTCAATCGAAAAGTGGACTCACTGGCTCGATTGTCGCCGCAAGCTCTATAAGGATTACTATGGCTGGCTTTGATTCAGATTTTCCTGGGACCTCTGAGGCCCCCGAACTATTGACTGGTGCTCGCGAGTCCTCACCCAATGTGATTGCCGACAAACCTGGTCAACAGATTGCGCCGACTACTCTTGGTGGTGGGGGCATGAGTGTGTTTCAGAGTCTTGCAAACCTCGCGGCCTCGTTCATCGGAGGTGGAATAAGTCGTCAGGCTCCACAAGCCTCAGCAAACATATCACAGACCGTGGCCCGAAACCTCGAACAGGCTAGACAACAGCGAGCAGGCGATCAGTTGAATGCGGCTTCTACCCTTCTTGGTCAAGCCTATGAGTCTGGTGATCACAAGGTCATCTCTGCGGCCCATAAGTCTCTCGGTGAGATGTTGAAGGGCGCTGAACCCGAAGTACAGAAGCATTTCGCTGATCTAGCTATCAAGGCGGGTCAACAGCTTGGTCAAAACGTGAAGATGAATCAGCTTGCAGAGCAGTACAAAGATGATCCTGTAATGTCAAAGGCTATACAAATGAACGCTCAGGGTGTTCCTCCTGCTATTGTTGACGCGTGGATCAGGAACCAACGAGCGCAGAAAGAGGTTGCGTTTAAGAGCCAGCTTACAGACGCCGTGCTCCAGAACAAACTACTGCCGGCTGACAAACAAGATCCTCGTCTCAATGATCCAGAGCTTCACAAGATGCTTGGATTGGAAAGTAAAGCCGAGCCTCCTGCTGGCCCTAGTACGGCTTTCGCGGCTCAAGCGGCTCTCGATGCAGTTCAGCAAGCTAAGTCAGCCGGCCAGCCTGTTCCTAAGCGCATACAAGATGCTTTCCCTGGTATGAGCCACGACCAGATTGCAAAGTCCCTACAGACTAGCATCAAAGCCGATCAACAGCGTCAACAACAGAACATTGCCTTCAGGATAGACACTGCTGAGACCGCACGAGAGAAAATCAAACCTGAACAGGCCGCTATGTGGGTTGATAAGTATGGTCAGAGTCTGTCACCCAAGGATATCGTTGGCAAGAGCGCATCCGAGCTTCCAGAGGGCGCCGTTAAGTTGGGTGGACAGACTGAGATCAATGCTCTGCGGTCAGCACGTGCTTTACCTGAACTTGGTGATCGTTTGATAAAGAATGCTCAGCCGGTTCTCTCGAAGTACAAAGGCCAGCGTATGGGTGATATCTTCGACGTACAGGGAAACAGGTTGGTCATTAAGTCCAAAGCCGCTGCTGGTGACCCTCAGTTGGCAAGATTCGCGGCTGATATGACTGACTTCATGATTGCGGCTCCTCAAGCTCAAGGCATCCCCGGAGGTCGTGAGACGGTCGGCTTGTTTAATCGCTTAGGTACTGGATTGCCAAGCTTTCAAGATACGGTCGAAAGCGCCTCTGCAAAGGTCAATGAGCAGATCCTTAACGTAGGCTCTCGTTGGTCAAGTCGTGGTATTAACATAGCTGGTGGTAGACCTCGATCAGTCGGTGGAAAGACTTACATCAAACAAGGAAATCAGTGGGTGGAACAATAATGGCTAAGGGCGACGTTGTTACAGATCCGAATATCCTGAGTCAGCTTGAGGGCGAGCAGAGTCCTATGTCTGATACATTGAACGCTGTCCATGAGCAAGTTCAGAAGCAGAAGCCCGCATACACTACGCCGGCTGAAGAACTCAGACGAGGTAATCAACCCATAGAGCGTGGAATGCAAGCCGCTGGTGAAGAGTTTCAAAAGCCTCTTGGATCTTTAGGGACTATAGGTGCTGGTGTTGGCGAGGCTTCTGGAACCTATACTCACAATGTCTTATCTACCATACCCGGCTTAGGTGGGCCAAGCGGGGTCGTACCTGCTGCCGGTGCTGCCGTAGCTAGCGCGGCGGGCAATCTGATGGGTGGAGAGTTTACAGGCCGTGTAGTTGGACAATTGATGAAAGCCGCTCCTGAGATCCTTCAGGGCGTGAAGGGCTTGATTCAAGGTACTAACAAAGAGCAAGTCATTGGTGATATCGTCAACAAGTATGCAGGTCGCGCAGCCGGCTACGCTGAGAGAATCAAAGACGTGGGCCAGGGCGCTGGTCTCTATGAGCAGGCTGAGAAAGTACAGGGGGCAATTCCTCTGCGCGGAGTGACTGATAAGATCCGTGATCTTGTGTCCAAGGAAGCTCAAGCCTCCACGCCAAGTAAGCTACTCCTGGGTAAGCTGAACAAAGAAACTGGTCAGTGGTCTGGTGGATTACTCACCAATGCGGTTGACACTTATGGCAACAGACAGGGATCACTGCGTTATCTCATGTCCGAGGAACAGCGTCTCGGTCAGCAAGCACGAGATCTGTTGAAGTCTGCTAACCCGGACTCGAACGCGGCAACTAAGCTCAACACCGCACGTCAGATTATCTTGGACGAGATGGACAAGATCTCTCCGCTGGTCAAGCAGGCAAACCAGAACTATCTCACTAAGGTCTACGGCGATGAACTCGTAGACAACTTGTGGACTGGTGGAAAAGCGGTCGCAGGCAAGATCCGCTCTCAGCTTGAAACTGATCCTGTCATGAAGAAGGCGTTTGGCATTCAGAGTGAGCAACAGATTAAGGAGTTCACTGATCTGATACAGAAAGCCGCGTCTGCTGGCGATCCTCAGACTAAAACAGAACGACTTATCAACATCGCGAAGTATGCGGGCGCCGGATACATGACACACTACTTCATCACTCGATATCTCTGGCGCTCAACAATGGGAGAGGGACACTAAGATGGATCTTGACACAGCTATAAAATTAATCAGTCAGCTTGGGTTTCCTATCGCTGTCTGTGTTTGGTTCATGTGGAGAGACGCAAAGTTTATGTCAATCTTATCCGTGCGGCTGGATAAGATCATTCTGTTACTGGAGATTGCTCTCAAACAGCCGATCATCAGGGACTAAACAATGGCAGTAGGCGCAAGATGATATTAGGTGTGAAAGAAAAGGTTGTCTACACCGCATCCTTTTTGGAGGGTGAAGGCGGCTTTGGAACAAAGAAAAAGGGCAGAGGACAGGCTTCTATCTCAGCAAGTCAAAAGCAGCGTTGGCCTCTTGAAAGGCTTCAAGAATGGTGGGGCGGAGAAATTTATCCCGATAGAGATAGTTGGAGATGGGAAGCTAATGGATGGCTTGCTCATTTGATAATAACTTGTATCAAACCTTATATGAGTCCAAGAAGACTAGATCAAATCAATCGGCTACCGATGTATGTGTCTCGAAGAACGGCACACAGTCCTTTAAGACAAGAGGGCTATAATCGGCGGTACTTTAGACAGGATCGAGGTTCACTCTAATCGCTGTCGGGGCCAGATACCGCGAAGAACCAATAGTCGGCCAGTGGGACTTGCCGATCAAGGGCGTACTTCGTGGTTATCAAGATATCAAGATCCCGCCTGATGGTCTCTTCGATTCTTCCAACGCGGATATCGAGGATGGCACACTTCAGGGACGCCGAGGTCTAACTCAGCTTAGTTCTCAAGTTCTTGGTGCTCGTCCAATGGGGTCCTTGAACTTCTGGGATAACGTGACGGCAGATTATATCTTTGTAGTGACTACAGCCAAGGCTTGGGTTTACACCGTATCATCTGGCGTGTGGGCGGATCTCGACGGAGGCTTGACTGGAACTGCTGATAACCCAGTGAGCGTTGAGCAGTTTGCTTTTGGCAGTCCCCTAAAGAATCGAATCTATTTTGTCAACGGTGTTGATCCACTTAAGACCTGGAAAGTTGGAGATGCAACAGTCAGTACGGTTGTTTCTGGCACAGGAAATCAACCTCCCATCATGCGTGATCTGACGGTCATTGCGGATAGGTTGGTCGGCATCGTTGGCTCACACGCTATTCAGTGGAGCGAGCCACTAGATGATGGTACGGTCTCAGGTTGGCCCTCATTGAATCAGAGAGTCTTTGGTGAGACGGCGGCGCCGTTGATAGCTATCAAGACTATGGGAACAGTCGGCGGAGTAGCCTATAAGAAAGATTCTATCTGGCTTGGAGAAGTCACAGGCTTGCCGGGCGGCTCTAGTTTCAGATGGTCTTTGTTCGATTACGTGGAAGGTCCTGCTGGCTCTAATGCAGTAGTCAACGCAGGTGGTCGTCATTACTACATGACTCGAAACGGACGTATCGGATACTTCAACGGCTTCATGCACAAGTGGGTCGTAGACGGTGCGTGGAAGACGGTTAAGGACGAGATAGATCTGAATGCGCCTTTTCGTGTTCATGGGATCTGGATACCACAGCTTGAAGAGGTGAGGTTCTACTATCAGCGAGCCGGCCAGTCGATCACTGATGGCATGGTGATCTTAAGGCTTGAGAACAAACAGATGGGTCGGCCTTACGCTGCTTTTCCCGGTCGCATGGGCAAATCGGTCACGGCTGGCTGTGAGATCTACGATAATAACTTTACTACGTCCGTGGCTTTCACGTCTGACACTCAGAAGCTCTACACGATCTCCGGGCTTACTGATGACGGTACGGCGGTCAGCGGCTTCATTCAGACTGGTATGATCCTGCCTAACCAGCAGCAGGGTATCGACCGTGTTCTGCCCATTGAACCGTTCCTTGAACGCGGTGGTGGGTTTGGCACAGTAACAATGAAGGCTGTCACCTCGAACATCTTGGACAACATCAATGGCGTGCTCAGTACTGGAGCCTCAATCGACCTAACACTTACTCCACCTAAGACAATCGTGGGCCTTGATGCCCGTGGTAGGTTTATAGGTATGAGACTTGAGTGGACAAGCGCATCGACCATCAAGTATCGCGGCGCCGTGCTGAGAGCACAAGAAACCGAGTCCTAATCATGAGCATGACCGCACTGAACCCCGGTCTGATCTTCCCAGAAGACCTATCAGGTCCGGCTGGCACAGGTTCGGGTGATAATGAGTTAGTCTTGTGGCGAGCTATCAAGGCGTTACAGGCTCAACTTGCCGGCGCCAATTCCCCTCTCGTCGCATTCTTTGGTGATGGATCTCCCAATGGTACAGAGTTCATCGGCAATAAAGTATCAGGTTGCGCGGGGAACGTGCTGATCCTGGGTCCTCAGTTTCAGATCACCACAGGCGATCAGGTCTTGAATGTGGACGCAGGAGCGCGTCAAGTCGGAGTCAACACCTGTACGCCGACCTTTGCTCTCGATATCAACGAGCAGAACTGTGACTCTAAGGTAGTAGCTGTTCGCGGCCCAACCTCAGATGTAGACGAAGACTTCTTCCCTAACTTTTGCCCGACCCCGGTAGCTCGTATCAGGGTCCACAATACCGGAGACTGCTCTGGCCCTATGCAGTTCTTCATCGCTGATGCCACACATACGTTGAACGAGGTGATGGAGCTGAAGGTCAATAAGCAGGTCGAGTTCTTTGGTCAGATACAGATCGACGGTGGGTCTCCAGGTTCGGGGAAGGTGCTGACCTCGGACAGCAACGGACTGGCAACATGGCAAGCTGCTTCATCGGGCGGATTTACTCAAGCTGTTCGGGTTACAAAGTCAGCCAGTCAGAGTATAAGCAACAACACTGACACTGCTCTCACGTGGAACACTGAGACCTTTGATACTAATGGCTTGCATGACAACGCGGTAAACAACTCTAGGCTAACTGCTCAAGTGGCGGGAAAGTATCAGGTGAGTGGTGGAGCAAGGTTTGACACTAACGGCACCGGAAGACGACAGCTTTACATAAAGAAGAATGGCACATCCATCTACTCGTTGCTTGAGCCTGCTGCACCAAATGCTAGCGTTCCAACTGTTTATGTGATTACAGGACTTGTTGATTTGGCAGTTGGTGACTATGTTGAGCTTTGGGTCTTCCAGAACTCAGGTGGAGCTTTGGATCTTACCGCAAGCTTTTCAGAGACTCACTTTGAGATGGCGCAGGTTAGCGGCTAGGGCTTAGATGACATCCTATCAAGCGCGAGCAGAGAAGCTCTCAGCTTTTCGATCTCGGCCTTTAGCTTCTCATTCTCTTCGTTGAAGGTCTCGACTTGAGCTTGGAGCACTGCAAGCTGGATCTGCATATTGCCCAACTGTACTGCGAGTATCTGATCTGCGTTTCTAGCCATGTTTCTCCTCATAGAACTCTGACAGCTTCTCGGCGGGGTTTTGGAAGTGACGTTGACTCAAACCGTTCTCACATTCACGATTGTTGCACTGACGACCACCGACCTTCTCGCTGTGCTGTGAGCCGTGGCCTGGTGCAAGTCTGGGGAAGTAGTTATATCCCTGAACTTCAGCGTTTCTTCTACGTGTCATTTATCACCTCAGCAAGCTCCCTCGGAAGGGACGAAGACCACCCCGCCCGCCGTTTATCCTACGGTGAGGTGTCTCAGTTATAAGACAGGTCGGCCCATCCAGTTATACGGATCAACCGGCTTCTCTTGCGCGTAATCAGAGTCCATGCCAAGTTGATCGTCTTCAGCCTCATTGCCAATACCGGCAGTCTGCATCTCTTTGATCATCTTGTCAGCGAAGGCCATAGCAGATCCGACCTCAGCCGTTCGATGCCATTCGCGGCCCTTGATCCACACGTAGTCAACCAAGATCGAGTCGTCAGGGAAGATCGGCGTGTCCGTAGCCCCTAGAACAGCCGGCAGAGAGTAGTAGTAGAGAGTGCCGGTGTAAGCTTGATTGGCTCGTGGCCAGACCTGGATCACAGTTGCGACAACAGTGTAGAGATGGGGTCTGTCCCGGCTTGAGTCAGGCAGTTCTAGGATCTTGAAGAGAGACCGCTTTCTCAGTCGAAACTCATTGGTAGTAGGTGTAGAGGTGCCAGGTAGTGAGTCGATGACAAGACCATCTCGGTAGTCGAGGATGAAGTCAGAGGGTTGTGCGATTGTGTTTGCATTCGTGGCCAAGCTCCACGGTATATTCTTTACCATCTGAGACCAAGGAAACTTCTTGGCGAAGTAGTCAACACCCTCTTGTAGCCAGGTGATCGAGAGAGCAGCAGGAACAATCGTGCCGGCTGGTCGGTCTTTAGCGTCTAGTACAGCAGAGTCAAGTCGGTCAAGAGCGCGGTTGAGGATCTGATCGCGCTGTAAGCGGTTCATAGCCATAGACAGATTTTACGCCTTTGTTTTGCGGTCGTCAAGTTCAGGGTGCGTGGTTTCATATTCCATCAACGCAAAAGCGCACCAAGCCACAGATGATAAGTGGTGCTGACCATCAACTGGATCATAAGCCTCACCTCGCCAGTAGGCCCAAGCATGACGCATCATGGCAGCAAAGATCCGACCCCAAGACAGGCCTTTCTCCCAATTTCTGTCACCGTATTTGTTGGCGCCGATGGAATAGACGCGAGCAAGCTCTTCAAGTGGTCTTGCTGGTATTAGATCGTAACGCAGCTTTCCAAGATCGTTCTTAGCTCCATCACTCATTGATAATGCCCTTCTCTAGTAGACATCGTAGTGCCTGATTCTTTCTCTAAGCCAATGAATATGTCGGTTGTCTCTAGGAAGACAGATTGTCAAGACCGTATTATTGGCTTCCCAAAAACAGTGAGTAACACCCTTGTATATAACATCAGTGGTCTCATCGTCAGGAAAGATTCGTACCGTCATCTTTGATAAACCCTTTCTTCTTGGCTCGCTTGAAGAGAGCAGTGGCGATGTCCTCTACCATCTCATCTCGCAACTTCTCGCCCTTCTTGGTAAGCTTGTTGCCAATAGGTATAGTCAGGTGAAGCATCTGCATCTTGAGATACCGCTTGCCCTTCCACTTTATTATAGTTTCGTATCCACCCATCAGTGAAACCTCAGCAGGCTTGCGTTGATGATTGCGGCGCCAAGCCAATACAACGCACGCCCATAGTTTTTGTAGGCGATGTCAACGACCATAGCAGCGATTGACTCAACAGCTAGCAGAAAGGGAAATAGCTCATTCATAGTCCGTGTTCTCTCAGGTAAGTTTTGACGGCTTCCCGGTTTGGAAGACCCAGACGCTTCCCGGTGGATCTAAGTAGATGATACTCGGCGGAACGTTCATCACTTCCCCACTTCGCACGAAAGATGACCTTAGCTCGACGACACTGTGCGTTGTAATCCTCTTGGCTTTTGTATCCCTTGGCCTCAAATGATAGGGCACCTGAGTCACGCTTACGCCAGTATCGAATGTAGTCACGACCGCGCTTTCTCACGATGATATATGGTAGTCGAGTCTTGAGTGATCTTCGTGTTGGACAATCTTCAAAGCACAGATCACAACACCCATCGAAGCAGGGGGCAGGAGAAGTCGCTCAACATATGTTCCATTCTTGTTGCCGATATCATAAGACTTCTGGAACGAACCGCTGCCGGTAAAGTATTGCTTCTTATAAGATCCATCTGGCTCGATAGCCTCAAGGACATAAACCAGTTTTTCATCATCATGCCCCATGACGTACCAATTAGCTTGTCCATACACGTCTCTCATTCTGACACGCTTAGTAACGCGAGCACCAGGAGTACGAGCACTGCCATAGCCGTGAGAAGCGAAGATACGAAACGGTAAAGCGTTGATAGAAAGATCGAGCGCCACGACCGCGCCAAATTCCTGGGTGCCCAATGACCGAGCGAGATATTCATCGGTGGTGATCCTTTCAGGCAGCGCAGGAAGCAGTCCAGAAAAGTTGTGCCAGTGATGACCGGAGAGAAGGCCCTCGATGCTGGATGCTACTGGCCTTAGGATCTCAACCATTTGTTGAATCCGATCCAGATACAACTCATCAATGCCTTTCTGGAGGTCATCATACATTCCAAAGCCACGTTTAGAGGCACGTAATGCAGCCTGATCAGAAGGTGACGGCGCTTCAATGTAATCCCCCATTCCAAACATCAAGACTCGGTGGCCTTCCTTCTTACGCTTCTCAATCCAATTAACTAAGCCAATCAGCCGAGGATACTCTGACTCACTCTGTACGTCGCCCCAAGGGATCATGAAGAGCAGTTGATCCTTAACAAGGACGATGTTTCTTTTGTGGATGATCATTGTTTGATGTACCTCAGATAGTCTTGGATGGCCTCGCGGATCTTCTTAGGGTCATTGGTGGTTTGATAGTTGCGGCCCCAATAGTCGGCAAGAGCATCAGGGCTGATAATAGTCGGCAGGGGTTCTTTGACAACAAAGTATCTGAGACGCGCCATAGCTGTTGCAAACTGAAGATTCCAGATGGTCTCTTCGTGGGCACCTTTAGTAGTAGTGAGGCCGCGAACCTTTAGCCGTATATTCGGCCAGTTGATATTGGGTTCTGCGGGCCGGGAAAGAACTGAGTTGTATAGCCAGTTAAAGGTTGGTGCCTCGATCATGTACACCGAAAGCGCCGGCCCTCCGCCGAGTTGCTTTAGGTATCCCCCCATGTCTGATTCGTGGGCTACGGTAAACATTAAGAGTTCTTCCGCAATTCGATTGTAAGGGATCTCTGGGTCAAGCTGGAATAAAACTGGCCGAACTACCAGCAGACGAAATTGTTGCGAGTCGATTGCCATATCTACTAAAGTTCTGGGTCTACTTTTTGTCAAGTAGTGCTTGCGCGTCATCACAGACGGCACGAAGTTTTTTAAGATCGTTAGCGCCGAATCTTTTGATGGTTCGATTGGGTTGAAGGATGAAGACCCCAAAAACTTGCTGCTCACTGAAGATGGACACAGCAAACAAAAGAGCGTCACTGCCAACGAGCAGATAAATCTCTTTGCGGTAGGTGTGATCTTCATTCTCGTAAACAATGGCCGCTACGTGAGCACCTTTAGGACAAACTTTCTCTCCGGTGCCGACAGGCTCAGCCGTGATTGATTTATCAGGAAACTTTTTAACTATCTCCTGGGACAATGCTGAGGTCGTCAGACTCAGGCTCAAGGCCAATGTCAAGAGCAGCCGCAGCGCGTTTCTTTTTATCGTGTCGGTCTTCATGGGAGTATCTTAGCATCCTCGCTTCCTTGATTGCAAGAGGTAGATAGTCTCGGTGGGCGGGGTCCATGCGCCAAGCATTAGGACCCAAGACAATATCGGCCTTCAACAAAACCTCTCCGGTCATAGTGTCATCATTGTCGGTGATACGCCAGACAGTGTGACCCTGATCGGCCAACTTCTGTAGTTCTTCCCACAGGGCAACGTCACCGATAGCTACGATTGTGAGAGGCTTACTGGTTTTGCCCACGTCGCTGATTCCTTTCTATCTCTTCTTTGCACAGCGCACAACATTCAAGCTCGCGGTCCCAGAGGGTTGTGTCGAGGAACTCCACTTCAAGTAGTGTACCACAACGCCAGCAGACAACGACCTCTTCATCTTCGTTAAAACTTTCCATGTGTACCGTCCGGGTAATAGATAGCCCACGACGCTGTGCTGATGATCTTCTCGCCCTCGATCTCCCAAACACGCTCGACTGATTGCTTGAAACGATCTTTTATTGGCAATACCACACCTAAGCCCATTTGTTGAAGCCCTGTTGATTGAGCAATCAACTCACCATGCGGCACCGCAACCTTAACGCCGTCATGCGCCTGTGCAATCAATCGGTTCGGTGGTTGGCACAGATCTATGATCGCAAGGTTAGACATGTCAACCACGAGACCCTGAACCATATGATTCCATCCTTCTTTTGCTCGGCTCCAATAGTCACCAAAAAGCCTTCGTCTTCTACCAAGGATAGTTCTAGCTTCGTTGGTACGAGCACATTGGTCCCAATACTTACGGCGTATAGAGATAAGATTTGGCTTAGAGTCGAGGAATGCTTTGCTAGCTTTGAGAATCTCATTGTGCGTGAGACCCGACTGAGCCAGGATTCGATAATACTTTGAGCCAAGGATAGCTCGGTGGTCCCGGCCATAGAGAAGACCATATCGAGCCTTCGCTGCGATTCTGCGCTTGTCGTACTCGCCTTTCCAACCATAACGCTTTCTCCATTCGACTGCTTCTGGTTTGTCTGAGGTGTGGATCTCTTTGGTCAAGATAGAGGGCAACTCCATCTTTGACATTCGACAACCGGTGATTAAGTGGACATCGTAGTTTTTGTTGAATGCGTCCAGGTCATCTCTATCATGCGTATACGCGGCGACAATCTTACCTTCGATAGCGTCAAGGTCCCAGACAATCCAAGGCCATCCCGGATCAGGCCAGATAACGTCTCGTATGTCGTCTGGAAAGTTTGTGAGCGGGGGATTGGTCGTACTCCAGCGACCACTGGTTTGAGTGGGGAGCATATGAGGGTAGATACGCTCTGGGGAATCGTCCTTTTCGGGATCGTAGACATGGCTAAGATGTTGCTGCAAGACCGTCGCTTCTTCATTGTGTTTCAACCTTATTTGTAAGAGGCTAGACTCAAAGCCGCGAAGTTCGAGACGCTTGTGTAGCTCGATGAGATTGTCAGCGTTGGTGGTCTCGTCTAGGCGGGTTGCCATTTAGCACATTCCTCGCAGTACCAGCGCATTCGTGGAGAGCCTTTCGGTGGGACAATCCGGTACGCCTTCAACACGTGACCCTTATCGTCAAGCCTTTTAACAGGCGAGGGACCCTTTGCTTTCTTGTCACCAGTTTTAGCCATGAGGTTTCACATTCTCCACTAGCTTTAAGAGACCCTCGACTTTGAAAAGGTGATGACCCACTTGAGGATTGGAAGCCAGATTGATAGGCCAACCAACAATAGCCTCAGCCCTCGCCCGCAGCTTTTCGACTTTGTGCAGTCTGTCGAGATATGCCTCTTTAGATCGTGCAGGGTTGACTCGTATCCCGCGTTCCTCAGAAGCCATGATAATAGGAATAAGTTTCTTTTGAATCTCGTAAACATATTGACTACCGGGATCGCGCTGTAGCTCCTTCTTTAGTTGCTCAAAAGCCTCCCACGTAGCGAAAGCGTCTGCTGCTGAATACATCTTCGGGTTGAGCCGGTCGAGGTGTTTCCACTTGTTGAGGGATGAGTATAGAGACCCAAGGAAACCAAGGTCATGATCGAAATCACTCCAAAGAACACTGTGCGAAAACATCGTGTCCTCAACCAATATCCTGAAAGCGTTCGGTGGTAGCATTCGATGAAGAAATGGAATGTCAACCACAGCGTTATGCATAATAACAGTGTAAGCATTGTCGGTATCAGTAATTCCACCGTTCAATTCCTCCGAGACACGCAGAGTCCTACCATCATAAAGGCTGTAGCAAATGAAGTGTCTAGTGGTTGGGACAAACTCGGTATCGAAGGCTGAGGTAGTAGGCCACACAGAGGGTGGGCCACTCTTGATAGCCGGCAGTTTAACGGGCCATTTTCCATTCAGTACTTTCCTGATCTTGTGCCAGTCACTCTTGGTCACCAATCTAACAATAGGATCACGGAAAGTATAAGCAATGTGATAAGAAGCAAGTACGACAATATCAGCGGGTGTCGGAGTAAAAATCTCGGTGTCAACAACACGAGGCACCCCCAAAGGGCGATAAGGTAGAGCATATCCTCTCCAGTCTGAGATTTTGCGGTACTTGTCCATTCCCTCTTGTGTCATCGCGTAGAGGGCATACTCACCTTGAACAGAGATGATCTTAGTCTTAGCCGGCAGTTTGAAGTGTGCTTTGTGACAGTGTTCGAGAGCCTCTCGAACAATCACGGACTTCAAGGGCGGCAGCGCGTCACGGTGTTTGTATCGGCAACGTAACGCATTGCCAAGGCTGACTTGCGCTCTCTCAAGTCCCGCCTGAGGTAGATACGTTCGCTCCATCTCCAGGCCAGTCTTGCCAATAAGCGGCTGAGGTGGAAAAGGTTCGTAGCTAGTACCAGTCCAGCGTTCTCCACTCTCCTCTGAAGCTCCTGGGTTTTGAGCATAGATGAAGACCTCCGCTTGATCGTTGATGATGTCCGGCACGAACCCCTTCCCATCGCCGTAGAAGGGGCAGCCGTGACATGCGCTAGGTTTAGGAATCATCAGGGTCGTAGGCTACTTCTCTAAATAACTCGTTAATGAGGTAGTTATTCCAGATGTAGAGAAACCAGCACCAATGACATCTAGCGTGTGGTTTCCTCTTCGCCATGTACTTTGGGTGCTTTGGACAACGCATTAGCACCCTCGGTTAGGAGTTGCTTGAGCCTCTCGTGGATACAGTTGGTCGATCTTAGCGACGATGGTTTTGGTAAGAGGGCCTTTAATACTGAGGCTCTCATACTGGAATCTGATCGACAGCAACTCGTCTTTAGTGAAGTTAACGTCGCTCGGCTTACGCACTACGTTTGCCATGTGTTTGTTCTCCTTTCAGTCGTTTGAATCTGTGATTGGAAGTCTCGCCGTGTTTGACTATCATCACAGCGAACTGCTCTGTATCTTGAGTAATGCCGGTGTTGACGACACGCCAGGTGTGTCCCTTCCAAATGAATAACTCTCCCTCAGAGACACCGGGGTTTTCCGAGGGAGAGTATGCGATTTGATCAGCCATTGGACTAGCTGGCTCGCACGGCGGAGATAGTAACAGGCATATTCTCGCCGTCACTGGTTTGGATTATTCGCAGGCGGATAGGGAAGTCTCTGAGGTAGGTAATCAACTCGCCCACGTTGGAAGGATCTTGACCGTATGCTGCGCGGAACGCTTTTGCTGCCATGATGTAGTTCTTGTAGCTTCGGTCGGGCTTGTCGGTCTCGGCGCCGGTCTCGAAGTCCACTGCATTACGACGAACCCATGACAGACGAAAACCGATCTTGCCGGTCACGTCGCCAAGCTGAACTGTTCCCCATAGACGGACCTGCGGACGGCCAGTCTTGTCTTTCCCAACTGTCGGAGAGAACGGCGGAACGGTTGTATAGGTGCCCACTGGCAACAACAACTCACGCTCTGCCGCCTTGGTCTCTTCCTCGTCGATTGTGGACTGAAACAGATCGTCAAGGGTCAGTTCAGGTTCTTCAAGCTCGCTGTTAATTGCGTCTTGTGCGGCTTGAGCCTCCTCAGCACTTTGCACACTGCTTCCATTCAATTCTTCACTCATCTTAGTATCACCCCTTTCTATAGTTTGTTGCCACTCAATAATCGAAGCTGGCACATAGTAGTCAACTGATCTCATTATTACTGAACTCGGTCGGTGCCAGGAACAACGAAGCCGGTAAGCTTGGTTCCGGCTTCAAAGTTGGTGATCGACACACCGATCTCGTCCACAACTTTGCCGAACTGGTTCACTGCAAACTCACGGTGCTCTGGCTTTCGTGGATCAAAGGTATGAGGTGATATCGTCTCGTTGCTGAACTCAGTAATGAAGTGAAGCAACACATGAGACACAAGACTGAGTAGGTGCTGATTGCGCTCTACATCGCTTCTAGACTGATTCTCATCCATTGTCGTTTCTCCTTTCTTTAGGGTCGAACAATTTTGACTGTTGGACCGGGTTGAACAGGTAAGGGTCGTGCTGGTGCAGACTTTGGAATGCTCATGTCTTCACCGATGATCTTAGCGTACAGTGCCGGCCAGTTCTGCGGGACTTCAGCCGGGATACGTGCCGCGACCTCAGGCGGGACTTTTATGCCGGCGCCCCAGATCTTACCACCAGGACGAGTCTGCCACGTTCCAGTGGACCGACCATCAGGACCAGGCAGTGTGATCTTGGACGCGAGGACAATGGGAAACTCTCCCATGATTCGGCGGGCCATCTTACCGGGAAGATCAGGGAACACGTGAGAGGTCCCACCACGCTTGTTGTCTGGGTTGTCTTTCTCTTCACCGTCCCAGATTGTGAATACGGCGTGTGGCACAGAGGAGAAGCCGATAATGTCGAGGTAGTGCTTGAAGGAAGCGTGGGCGCGACCGTATGCTTTACCCGACAACTTCTCTTCAAGCTCCTCGTCTGTAGCTCCAGCAAACTCAGGGCTTCCGCCAAAGACTTGTTTCAATGCGGCAAGCTCTTGGAGGAAGTAGAACTCGTACAGTTTGTGAAGACCGTCACCGGCGAATGTAGTGATGGGACCGTGTTTGAGAGTTAAGATCTCCAGGGTCAACTTTTCTATCTCGGTGACGACAGCAGAAGGGGAAAACTTGTTCAGGTCATCGGATTCCCAAACGTAGGCGTGGATGCCCTCTTCGCTCGCGGGGATGGAAGAGTGACCTTTCTCACCGGGGTAGCTGACCCAATGAATTGGTCTTTGCCACGTAGCGATGGAGGTCGTCTTGAATGAGTTTGGCGGACCTACGATTAGAGAGCGAGAGACACCCTTTTTCCAGGCGTCTTTATCGAGGACTTTGAAGGGCATTCTGTACCTCTAGATATTGTTTAGTGGAGATGAAGTTAACATCATGTTCAAGCTCTTTGTACAGCCGATGTCGAATCTCATATGCCATTCCATACTCAGGACGATCAGATACTGTGAGGCACAGAGCATCGGCCAGTTGAAAAGCAAGTATCAGTCTTTCTTTTTCCATCATCGTACTAAAGGGACTCATCGCGGGGTTTGTAAAGCATCGACATTTTCTCTGGATCTCGGTTAGCTTCGTGACATGCGGCCCAAAACTTGCAACGGCCATAGCGAGTCGTACAAGAGGGCAGTCTCATAGGTAATTCTTCGAGTGGTTTGTCTCTCAAGCTGTGAATGTAGTCCCATTCTGTTTGTGCACCACGATACCAGGATTGTAGTACGTCTTGGTTTAGTCTCGTCTCGTGTAGAATACTTTTAGCAGTCGGAGAGAAGATAATCAAGTGGCGCCGAGTGTGAGTTACGAGACGACCATACTTTTGCTGCGCTCTGATAGCGTAGTCCCACAACTGCCAATCGACCTCGGACTCAGCCAGATTGCGCTGGATATACCGGGCTTCAAGTTTGAGGCTGTTCTTGTGATCGGTGATGATGAAGTCTTCACCGCGCTCTGTTATCAAGTCTGCGGTTGCATCGTCCCACTCGCCAGGATGAGCATCTTCTCGACCAAGCTTGACCTCAGTACCGATCACTTTCTCGTGATCGAGGATATAGCGCAGTCCGCCGTCTTTCTTTAGCATCGCAGCTATGCCCTTGCGTAGGAGGGCTTCGAGAGTGTCAAGAGGCCACTCGTCTTGCTCCTCGTATTCCATGCTCAGTCGGGTGACTGCTGCGAGTATGGCTTGATCTGACTCCGTGCCCTTCAGAGTAGTCTCTATGGCCTCGTGTATGGCGTGTCCCATAGCAAAGTAAGGGGTCCAGTGACGAAAGGGGGTCCACCTACGATTCAGGTGACCGTAGGTAGGGCACAGGAGCCACTCTGAGGTGATGGTTGGGGAGATGGGCAGATCAGACATGGTTCAAAACCCCCCGACAAACAAGGTAGGCTTTAAGCTCCTGATACGATCTCGACCTGGGTAATGGTAGAGTGGCCTCAAGAGCTTTCGATGGCCTATATTCAATGCTACGGCTCAAATTCGGCCTGTTGCCTAGTTTTTAGGCGTTTTTACGCTCTTCGCCTTAGTCTCGACGATCTGTACGCCTTCGACCTCGCTGATCCGATTAAGAATCGAACTGGCCCTCTCAGGACTGTCCGCGCTTACGTCAAACTGCACAGTTACGGTGTATCTTAGCATAAAATGATCTCCTTTTACTCTGGGGTTAATTTGGGTTCAATGTACTAAAGGCGCCGGGGGTGCGCGGTGTCAAGTGAGGCGTCCGCAGATACAAAGATTCATCCCCCCTCTAAGGGGGATTGATAATATATCATATATACCGGACAAGACGGCGTCCAAATCCTTTAGTGGAGTATGACATTCAAATTTAGTGGCTTTACCGTTTACCCTGGGCTTAACAAAGAGACTGAATACCCTCTCTGGCTTCGACTCGTTGGAACGAAGAATAGCCCTAATAGGAGAGACTGGCACAATGTTTTGATTGAGGTTATAAGACTCGCGGTGTTCGTCTTTCATCATAAAGAATTCTTTACGCCTGAACAGTGGAGCACACTTCGCAAGGTGGTTAAGGGAGAGTATAATGACACTGATAGAAGCAATCATTCTGATCTTAGTGTGGAGGATCACTAGCCCAACATTCTGGAAAAACAAAATCCCTCTGCGTCGTCTCTTCAAGAGAAGGCGCAAAGAGCTTTTGAGTATGGATCTCTGATATTGACATTTGATCTCTGATAGCCTTTAGTATTCTGACCGCACTAAGAAAGCAGCAACGTCTGACTTTCGAGGGCAGCGATATGCCTTAATGAAAGTCATCACAGCTAAAGCATTCAGCGAGCTTAATCTTAAAGTACCTTGGGCAGTAGACAAGCTAGTCCCTGCGTATGGTATCTCTTTGATCTTCGCTGACCCCAAAGTCGGCAAGTCAATCATGTCGGTTCAGTTGGCGCATTCTCTCGCGACTGGAGCGTCGTTTCTGGATCACGCTGTAATGCCTCACTCACCAGAACGAAAACAATGGCGAGTGTTATACGCACAAGCGGATCTGCCAGCGATGGAGTGGGCGCACCAGTTAAAAAGTCTAGACCGGGTAGAAGGGTGGGACACGGTAATCCTAGAACCCGGAGCACTTCAGCAGCCGCAGATTGTAAGAGAGCTACAGACAGTATCAAAGCCATACGACTTCTTAATCCTAGACGCATTGCTGTCACTGTTTGCATATCCAGACATAAATAGCAACAAGGTCATGGGACATGCGCTCACAGTAATACGCTCGTTGTTCGCCGGCCCGATTTGGCTCATTCACCACAAGAGAAAGACTCAAGCTGGTATCCCAGATCGTACGCAGCAATCGATCATCGGCGGTGTAGCTTTAGGTGCCGGTGTTTCGACACTCTATGACCTCTCACCCAGACAACTAAAGATCCTCGGTCGTGTTATCAGTGCTGATCTACAACTGAAGCGCACGGCGTCGGGACTTTGGTTTGTTTCCCAGGACGAGCCTCTAGGTATGGATTTGTAATGTGATCAGTTGACATGCCTATGAGCATCATCGCGAGCAACAGTAAGCCTCCGAAGATCATGCGCTGTATGGGTGACGTGTGCTCGATCTCAGACGGTGGTTGATAGTCTCTCATTTTATTCTGCCTTTCATGTCATCAATCCAATGATCGGTGACGGTTAAGAAGTTGGGTTTTAGCTGCCTGAATATCCTCATCTCAATCAGCGGGGGATAGTAAGAGTGTATCGTTACGCTGAAGTCTTCACGCGACAAGCCCTCGACAGTGTGAATATACGGTGCTCCAATCATGAGTGTAGAACCACTGCCGGCTATTCGTTGCTCACTGCGGACCTCGATACGCTGAGGAGCCTGTCGAGTCTTCGAGAGGCGACGCACAACGCTGTGATCAGTGGCGTATATCACCTCTTTGATTGCTCCAGTGTAGACGTATATGCCTGCCATTGATTTGCCGTGGTCGTGGATCTCAGTAGCTTCACACTTGTCCTGAGTCTCACGGCGCCAGACGAGCAACCATACGTCGGGCAGGTCAGTTGACAATCCATCGTGTATCAGGATAGTCGGACGTGTAGGGAAGCTTTCACGGCTATGGCATGGGTCTATAAGTGTATCCACCAGTGCTGGATACTCAGTGCCGATGTACTTGGATAACGCGGCCAGATCCAAGCAAGTCTTTTTCCTCAGCTTCATGAAGTTAGGGACAATGTGCAGGCGGAGATGTCGCCGGATATGCGCTTGCTGTGCTTCAATCTCAGTGGGAGTCATAGCAATCCCTTCAGTTCTCGGCGTAGTTGATGCAAGTACTGACGTGATCGGATAGGCTTCTCGCCGGTTAGGTGTCGATAGATGGCTTTACCCTGCCGTGTGTTCAGGACCTCAGTGAGCAGGACACTGGCTTCTTGGTTCTCCGGTGACTTTGGGATGTAGGCTGGATCTGCGTCACTCTGACCGTCCGGGTAGGTCGGTATGCTCACTTCACGAAGCTCTTTACGCAGTCTATCACGAGTGTTGCGCTGTGCTCTCTGTTTAGCCCAGAACTTTAGATTGTGGTGGTACAGTCTTCCGTCTCTCTCGCGCTCCAGCATGAGAACGGCGAGGTTTTGAGCCTCATCAGAGCCATATGACTGCTTTACCTGCTCGGTGACTTTCTCGATCTCGTCTCTAGCGTCCATAGAATCTACCCTCCGCCTTCAACCGATAGACTAGCTTTATTCTGCGCTGGAACCAAGTGTTGACAGGCCATGCACCATTAAGAGTTGGGGTGTCGTAGGTACTTGGGACTACAACTGCGGCTCCATTCCGCTGTTTTATTGATGGCTCGGTTGCTGCGCCCGCCCCAGGCTCGGATGCTGCGATATCACTCTTACTGCCTGCCAACGAGTATATGTCTTGTATGTTAAGATCCACGATTCACCTCTTCGATCTCGGCGTGTATCGCAGCACTGCTCATGTCCTCGCCGGCTTCCCTGTTGCGCTCATAGGATCTCTTCAGCCGGACGAACCTCTCTAGCTCGAAGAGACCCTCTTCTGGTAAATAGGGCGCGTACTTGTCGAGGAAAGCTTGACACTGTGTCGCGTCATCATACTCACTCAGACCATTCCAAGTGATGTGACCGTTCTCAGGATTACGCAACATGACGCCGCCGAGTCTTGAGTAAGTCGAAGCTTTCGGTTTGTTCCACTTCTCGCCGGCCACTTTAGGGTTTAGAGTCTGGCTTACGAATCGGAACCCTTTGCCCTTCTTGAACTCCAGCCAGTAGCGGATTTTCGTACGCAGTGTGAATCCATAAGGATAATCATCAACCACGTACGCAGTCTCAACACTGACATGGCCCTTTAACGCTTCCATGATCTCACCTCCATTGACGCTTGTTATATAGCCACTCTGTTATTTTCAGATCTCCTACATCACCTCTATGTCTTACTTGCGAATCTCGTGCCATTTGAGATTTGGGAATCCATACACCTTTGCCGGCCACTTTGACGAAGATTGCGTCAGCAGTTTCGACAGTACAGACGACGTGACTGACAGTTTTGTACTGACCCCAAGTGGATTTGAAATCACCATAATACTCCCGTTGATATTCCTGTTTGCGCATGTGACCGTCAGCGTCAAAGTGTTTATTGTCACTAACTAGCTTATCAGCCAACGACTCCAGACGCTCGACTGCCGACTGCGCTTCTCCCCGACTGAAGCCACGTGATTCTAGGGCTTCGATTACTACCTGTTCAAGCTTCTGTATTGGCTTTGACTTCATCAGTGTATGTCAATAGGGTCGTGGGGTTTTAACTCAGCCCGGTTTTGCTGCGCGAGAAACAAACCGATGAAGTAGCCCTGTTGCAATAACTGTGCCGCAATCCTCAGCGTGGCTTCATTCTTCAAGCCAGCCTCGCCTATGGTTATCGTCAATGCATCGGCAATCAGTTGGCTAAGTATCTCGTTGTCGCCTTCACGCGGGGATATAAGTGTTTGCTTTGTATCCAGCCCTTGAACAGTCTGATAGAACATCTCTCGCGTTTTAGTGACTATCTCGTCTATCTTTAGCTCGCGTTCAATGATATCGTCGTTGTCATTCTCCATATTGATCTCTCCAGTCTTGGATTGCTTCAGCCTCAGTCTTACCCCAACCGTACTCACGCTTCTCTTCGTCACCGTCGATATAGGCAATCCAGTCATAACAGCGGTCTGGTATTGGCGGGAAGACGTAATCAGTCACAAGCTTTTTGATCATCTCACTATAACCTTTGTAACATACAGGACATCGAACTGCGATACTTTCAACTTCTCAATCGCGTTCCAAATGTTGTAGGCTTCGATTGATACCTGCCGTCGCTTGAAGTCATCGCAACTTTCACACTCTTTGCAGGGCGTGAAATTCTTGTTGCTCTCGTCATGTTTGTCAAGACTGTGACCACAAACACACTCTTTTTTCACGTCGAATGTAAAGATGTAGTCGTGGTTACGTTCGCGGGTGGTCATCGTCTTTCACCTCGTTACATGGCCGATGATTGTCTGGCTTGATACAGATAGCGCAGTACAATCCGAAGCAATCGTTACATCTAAACTGTTGCGAGTGATTACCACACTCATCACAAGCTTGAAACATGGTTGTCCTTTTTGACTCTGCGCGTAATGCCCGACCTATCGCGTAATAGTCTTTCAATTCACTGTTAAGAGACCGTCGCTTTCGAGGCTTCTTGTAATTCACTTACTTATGGCTCCCTGGAAATATCGCATGATTGTTTACTGTACCTCCACGTGCATGATCCCATATCAACCATTGCGCTAGGAACGTACTGATACCAAACTTCCGTGCATAGACCCGGATCTTAGATTCGACCTGCTCATACGTTCCTTTTGACAACGACTTAAAACCCTTGTGTCCGAGGAAAACTTTCTGTATCCAAGTATCGACACAAGCTAAATCCGCGTCAAGAGGATACAGCAAACAGGCAGCAAAAGAGGCTTTGGCGCGTCCTAGACCCTTCACTTGTATTAGTCTTTCACGGTATTCGTTCCATGTTTCGCCTGCCCACCGCAGATACCACCCCTGACCACTCGTATAGATCTTGTGGTAAATGTAGTTGATATAGCTGGCCTTTGCCGGCACCATTTTGAATGGCGTCAAATCTGCCGGCTTAACACTACCTCTAGAATCCAGCACAACATTCAACGCTTTGACACTATCTTCAAAAGGACTGTTGGCCGACAGTATCGCAAAAGCCAGTCTAGTAAACACTGCCTCTCGATTGCTTGTGTCTGGGGTGATAAACTTAGCGTTGACACGATAGACTTCTACGTTGTCAGTCATATATTGCAGCAGTTTTCTCTCGTGTGTCCTGAATGAAGTGTCAAGTACCGTCTGAAAGCTTAGTTGTGTCTGTTTAGTCTTCATAGTCCGAGATACCTCAAGACAATCGCAATGACCAAAACAATCAACGAGATTTTATTTAATAGGTCCATTATGTTGGATATCCTGCTATAACGCCATCGGGTTCAACCCACGCGATACCGTGCCATTGTCGGGCAATCCGAACGGCTAAAGGTTCGCTGAAGACCCTTATACTTTCGGACGATCTGGAAACACAATGCGAAAACAATAGCCTATTTTTCGTGTCATACAAACTCTCCGTGTATATCGAACCATTGTACTAGAACTGCCTCTTGCTTGTTCAGGGTCTTGATTGCCTTGGCGAGTTTGCGAACCTTGGCGCTAAGATTCAGGCCCTGTACTTCAATGGTTAATAACGCTTCATCTACGCCATTCCATAACCCACGTCCGAAGTAGATACTAGCACCGTCCGGGAAGTACAGATAAACCAGCGATTGAATGCCGTTGTAGTTCTTGTCCTCTGTCAGAATGCGATAGAGTGTTGTCTTCATGTGATCTTAGTCCCTTTTTCTGTTGGTGGAGAGTAGTAAGTGTGCCTCAGATCAATCGGTTGCTTCATGTCGTCGTATGGATCATTGATACCGATATCCTGCAAGAATCGTTCCTTGTCTTCGTGCGTGAATGAGTTTGCAACAGCCCTGGCAGTAATTGCCCAACCATCGTGCATAACTCTCTTGCCTGCCTTTAGACAGTCAACACGTGCCTGCTTTAACTGCTTAACCAATACGTCGTAGTTCATCGTGATTTCACCTCATACTCAGTCACGTAGTCGAAGACACTATCCTGATCAGTGATAGCATAGGCATACCCTTCCCGAACATGGTCTCTCAACTCGTCATCCGACCTAACGAGGAAAGATCCCAAATCAAACATACGCTTCCAATCAGGCGCCTTGTTGACGTGAGTGTCTAAAACAGGCAAATCATCTTGCTTGACGATTAGCTTATCTTCGGGCCAAATCAACAGTGGTATGCCCATCTCTTTAGCGCGTCGTGATACCAGTTCAAGATTGCGCCTTCTATTGTGCAAATCTGTCACGTTATTCAGTTCCATGATTGTCTCTCCTATGACTGCGGTTAGTGGTTAATGGTTGCTCAATCCCAAATCACACGGCCAAGACTGTCACGTCCCTTCTCTAGTCCCATATCACGCATTACTGAGTCTTTCTCTCGTCTGGCAATGGCGATTCGGTGAAGCTTGCGAGTAGTCGCAGCATATCCCTTACTATCACCAAAGGATTCACCAAGCCTAACGTAACTCTGGCAATAGTGACAATCATCAAACTTACCCTTATGCTTTATCATTTGACACCTCGATTGATTGGTTAGCTGTTGCCTGCCTCGGACCCTTCCACGCACAACGAGTTACTTCAGTGCATCGGTTGACGGACATACTATCTTTAATCAGCGCAACGATATCACCTTGAATGCCGTCAAATGCGTGTTCTCTTTCGTTAGGACACTTGAACCAGTTAAATAAGCGCATATCAATCCCCTTTGCCGCAGTCTTTCAGCCAGTCTCTAATGAACAGTATGATCGTAATGGTGATTATGACCTCAGCCATGTCACACTCCTACCAGTTCGCTGCCAACTCACGACTAATCCGGTTCAACCCGTTGTGCGGTATAAACTCATAAAACTTCTGATGATCTAGAGACTCAAGCAAGTATAGATCAGGCAAGTAATCCTTGACTGCCTTGAATGCTACAACTCGCAGTGTCATAAACCCAACCCGAACCGTATCCCCTTCGTTCCACGATTGTTTTGAGCTAGTTATCATTGTTCTCACCTCTATAAGGTATACGCCGTTGAAGCGTCGTCCATTTTGAGAATAGTGTCACGATGGCCCTTAGTCGTCAGAACCCGTACAACGTAGGTCTGCAAGTCGTGGTCAACGGCTAGTACCTCAACGAACTGCCCGTGTCGATAACTCCATACTTTCATCATCTTAGTGTCCTCCCAGTCACTAAGTTAGAATAGCAATCGCGGTGCCAAGTGTTAGTGATAAAAAACCTAATGATATCCACACCTCGACTTGCCACGTTTTGTTACTATACCGGGAAATGCTGCGACGTACACCAAAGTTTGTCACAACTCAGGCAGCTACACCCGCGACACTGAAAGTATTTTCAGTGTGTACATATTTGTGATACAGAATTGTACAGTGTCCTAACTCTGGGACAATGCGCTGTACATTTTTGTAGTACAAACTTGTAGTACAGAATTGTACGTTGTACATTATTGTACACTCTCACCGCAAGCAAGTATCGTGCCAAGCCGCCCCGGTACTTCCAGGAGACCAGTTTGCGCAGGTCCGTATGGGCCAGTGGACCGGGCCGGTGTACGCCCGCGTTGCTCCCTAAGACCTCCAGGGTGGTCACTGATCAGCCATATTGAGAGTCTCAAGGTCCTTAGAAGCGTTGCGGCGGCTCGCGGACTCGCCGCTGGCTATCCTTATATGTAGCTCACTGCGCCCCACGGCTTGACATTGAGGCTAGTGCGCCCGTTAATAGAGAAGATGATAGAAATGACACAGCCAGACTTTCCACGGATTCCAACTCTGGAGTCACTTAATGAGCAAGATGGTACGGAGGTGTACGTCCTGGGGCCTCCTGATGAGATCCTCAACCACAACACAGAGCACAACGAAGACTGCCCTTGCTTCCCGGAGATCGAGCTTTACTACGACGAGGGTGGTAAAGTGGATCTTATTGTGGTAAGTCATAGATATCTTCAGTAGGAGGTTTTCAATGAACAAGTTTATTTCTAGTCTCGTTTCACTACTCATGGTTGTTATTCTAGCGTCTGGGTGTGCGCTGTTAAATCCCACGCAAGCCGCGCAGATGACGCCTGACCAGATCAAGGCATATCAAAGTGCTAACATGGACGTGATCGTATGCTTGAATGTGGGTGGACCACCGCCTGCCGGCAATGCAGTGTTCATGGTGCTCCCCAAGGGAGCACAGCTTCCGGTGTTCGGTGATGGGTGTCATATCGTACCTCAAGCTCCCTCGTTGTTGGATCAGCTTCCGGCTGGCTCCACGATGACACTGACCAGATAATGATTGGCGAGGCAATCTACTGGATCGTGGTAGTCTTGTATCTCGCACTGATAGGTCTAGCGTTCATCCCACTGGCAGTCATTGGCGGGATCTACGCGATCAGTGAGTATCTATATAATAAGGTCAGAAGGAGGCACGATGACAGGTTATCAGGCAGTGGCAAAGGTGTTTAAGATTTTGGCTGAGTCGGGAGCTTACAGAGCAACGGGATATCTCAGTCCTAAGCTAACCATCAAGGCCACGTTCGTCAACAAAGAGTCTGTGTTGATTACAGTAGGCCGTCCGAACTACGCCGAGCGCAAGTTCATCAAGCTCGCCAAGAAAGCCGGCGAGAAATTCCCCATCAGAAAGATTCAACTCAAATGGCCAAATCCGTAAACGTTCGTGACGCATCAGAACTCAGTGAGGTAGCTTGGGCAATGGTCGATGAAGCACTACGCTCAGGAACCATAACACTCGAAGCTAGTCCAAGGCCGATAGTCTTAGACGGCCAAGAGTTGATTGGCCTAATCAAATGGGTTGCCACTGTCAAGAAGAACAAGCCTAAGTTTCTTGCCACGCCTGAAGACTTCACGCCGGCTGTGACTGGAGATCAAGATGAAGAAGAGACGAGCTAAACCTGGCGATCTGATTGAGATCATGACGCTTGATCACGCCACGATGGACAACGACGGCTGGCTTGGCACTGGCGATAAGATTGATGCTCCTCCAGTGATGAAGGTCGTGGGCTACCTCGTCAAGCAAACTGCTCGATATTATGTGCTCGCGGCATGGCGCGGTGTCAGCGGCAAGGGCGACACAGATTTCTCTACGCTGCTATACGTGATCAAGAACCCCTCAACAAAGATTTGGATACGCCGATGACGATGGCAGACTACGTAGTAAAGGACCCGAAGATGATTGTAGTGATCCGCAAGTGTGCGAAGTGTGACAAGCTCACCAACCATGAGATCAACAAGGAAGCCTGGGGCAGCAAGGTATACGGCGAGGCAATGCGAGTGATGCAAGAAGAGTGGTTCTGTCCTGATCATATACCACAGCCTGTCTACACACCCTTCGACTACTACGATGATTGAAGATGAAAGTAGAAACCTTATTCCCGGCCTGCAACAAGACTAACAATCCAGACTGTGACCGCAAGGATCATCCGCACTGGCATATCTTACCATTGCAGCAGGAGTTACTAGACAGCACTGAAAGGTTTATCGCACTAGTAGGAGGTTATGGCAGTGGAAAGACTCTACCCTTATGTATCATGGGACATCTTCTCTCAACAACTATACCGGGAAATATGGGCATCATTCTCAGACGATCCCTTCCCAAGCTTCACGATTCAACTGAACGGATCTACCTCGAAGTCCTTGAGCGGTCTGGAGTCGATGTCAGATACCGAGAACTTCGAGACGGCTGGCCCCACAGAATAATATATCCCAATGGATCGGAGGTAGCATTCCGTGAGACAAAAGATCTTGGGCGTTTCCTTGGACCTGAGTATGGATGGTTCTACATTGACGAGGCTCAGGAAGAGCCTGAGAAAACATTTAAGGACCTTGTTGGTCGGCTACGACTACCCCGCGCATCTCGATACCTACGAGGTTTCATTGCTACAAATCCACCCTCTAATCAGCATTGGATCGCAAAGAACTGGCCTAAAGAAGGTTCGCAGACCAAAACAATCGAGATCCGCAATGGTAAGAAGGTCTCGACGACGTGGCGGCTCATCCGCAGTTCGACCTATGACAATCCGTTCCTCAGACCTGATTACGTGGCAGCCGTTCTTTCCCAAAACACTCCTGCTGAGGCACGACGAATCATAGAAGGGCAGTACGGATTTGTCCAAGACGGCGAACCCGTATATCCGTCCTTCGACTTCATGAAGCACGTTGGAGATCCACCGCTGCGTCTGATGACTCTCTACCGCACGTGGGACTTTGGGTTCCACAATCCCGCAGTCAGCATGAGTCAGATCTTTCGATGCACAAAGGGAAACATACACATAGTTTTCTTGCATGAGATTACGCCTCAGAACGTAGAGGCCGAGGCTCTGGCGAACCGAGTGCTCGCTGAGACTTCTCTAATGTTCCCTACCCACCCAAAGTCTTTAATAATCGACGGGGGCGATGCCGCTGGCGCACAAGTCAACGATAAGGGGCCTGGCCCAATAATTAGGCTCGCAAAGCCCCCCTGGTCTCTGAGATTCCGCTACAGAAAGTTCCCTGACATTGATCCTGGCCTGGACCTCACTAGAAAGCTCTTGCGCATTAGGTGCCAATGCGGTTATTATCTATTCATGACACACCGGCGCAACCGGGTCATGATCGAGTCGATGGCAGGAGGCTATCACTACCCCAAGGAGCGCGTCGGCAAAGAGAAAGGTCGCAAGCCGGTCAAGGATGGATTCTATGACAACATTGCTGATACTGTCCGATATACACACGAGTTGTTCTACAGGCCCATCATGAATGGTATGGCAGACGTGAATGATCAAGTATCAGATGTTCTCGGTATTCAGATGGGCAACGACGATGAGGAACAGAAACCTTGGCAGTGGATGGAGAAAGTAAACTAATATGGCATTGACTCACGAGATCACCCTCCGCAACGTCAGAGATGACGCCGGCAAAAAGGCTGTTGGAGATCAGTTAAACTCTCTTGTCACCCGAATCAGAAACCGAAGGCTGTTCCAAGTAGAGGTCTGGCTGAAGAACTACGCAGCTTGGAGAGGCACCTACACCCGCAGTTTCTACCGCAGCGACGTGTTCAATCACTACGTACCAGCATTCCGTAAAACCGTCGAGAAGTTTGTTATCAACACTGCGCAGATGGTTGTCCCTACTAATGAGTTCTTTGAGGTCTATCCTTTAGACACGCTCGATGACGATGCTGGTAAAGGTGCTGAGTCCGTCAATCAATACTTGCTATACCTCATGCGCAAGCGGATCAAGATCTATTCTCTCGTCAAGGAATTGGTACGTACTTACTCATTATACGGTCGAGCAATCACAAAGCAGCACGTCAAAGTTGAGAACGACAAAGTATGGCCTCACAGTCGATCAGTTGACCCGTTCATGTTTACTGTGTGGCCTGAGACTGTAGCCAGTCTCGAACAAGCGATGTTAGTAGTAGAAGACGCGATAATGCCCTATGAACAATATAACTCGATGGCGAAGACTGCAAAGGCTGAGATTGTCGGACGTGATGCTTTGGCGTCCGTCAGTTGGCCGCACTATATTGTACGCCGGCTTCAGCAGTCCGGCATTGCTTCACCGCCTTCAGAAGCGGTTGGTAGTAGTGCAGTCAGTGGAACAGTGTCAACACAATCGCTCGATACCGCATCTCCAGGCCAAGGTTACGATTGGGTCTATATGTCCGAGGTGTGGGTCAATGAAGGTGACTACTGGCAATACTGTTGGGTCATCTGGAACCTCAATGCCGGCCCGAAGGTCGTCAAGATCAGCGACAAGAAGTTTGCCCGACCTAACTACAGGTGGACAGTTGCGCGTAAAGCTCCAGGCGAACAGTACACTACGTCGCAGGCAGATGATCTCGAACCGCTTCAGATCCTCTTCAACGATCAAGTGAATATGTTCATGGAGGCTCAGGCGATTGGGTTTGCTCCACCCACCGCTGTAGATCCAAACTTGGTGACTCGTACAGGTTCATTGGTATTCAGACCGCGAGCGAAGTGGCTAGTACCACCGGACGGTGTTAAGGTTCTCGCAAACACTGCCGATCAAAGTCAACGTACCGCTTTATCGGGTATGCAGTTTACGATGGGCCTCATGGATCAGTACAGCGGCTCTTCGGGGCTGGCTCAGGGACAAACCCAGAGGAATTTACCAAGAGCAGGGTTTGCCGTATCAAGCTTGTTAAGTCTTTCACTATCTGATGTGCGTGATGTTGCGCGTGAGATTGAGGACGAGATTCTAACCCCAATGCTACAGGACTTGTACGACCTTACTGTTGAGTTCGTTCCAAGCGCACAGGTCTTCAAGATTCCTGGCACACGTGACTTCCCGGTTGGTGCTCGTCTGACCACCAAAGATCTCGAAGGTGACTTTGAGTTCAACTGGACCGGTTCACTACAGTCTCAAGAGTATCAACAGCGAGCACAGAGACTCACGCAGTTCTTGCAGGCGTTTGGCGGCATTGCTCAGTTTGTTGTGCCTCAGATGTCTCAGCTAGGCTATCAGATAAATTGGGTCGGTCTCTTGAAACGTATCTGGAGAGATGGTCTCGGTGAGCGCGGCGCCGACACACTGATCCGAAAGATGACGCCTGATGAGATACAACAGATGCAACAGACGCAAGCCGCAGCACAGGCTCAGGGCGGTCAGGGTGGTCAGCAGGGCGCTACTGGTGGACCAGGCTTCAATCCACAAGACCTACAAGCTCTAATCACTCAAATGTCTCAAGGCAATAACGAACAAGAAGGCGGAGGTATGTAATGGCTAAGTACAACTATCACGTTCAGATCCCCACTCACATTTTCCAGGCTCACTTAGATCGTCTGGAGAAGCAAGCAATCGAGAAGATACGAACTGACTTCGACATGAACAGTCACCTGGCAAACGTCGGACGCCTTAAGATGATTGAGGAGTTGCGCAACCTGCCGGAGACTCTCATGACGATACAGGAGCACGACGATGCCACTGCCTAAAACTAAAAACGTTGGCAAGATAATGGAAGAGCTTAACACCTCTAAGACCAAACGCCCGCGCAAACAGAAGGTCGCTATTGCTCTCTCACAGGCTCGTAAGGCTGGCGCCAAGATTCCATTCAAGAAAGGCAAGACTAAGTTCTAAATGATACCCATAGACCAAGCAGCGTTCGACAAACTGATCAGTAATTTAAGGGCTGGAACTTTCACTGTTGTTGCGACGAGCGACTCAGTTGAGATCAGGGGCATATATGTCACCTATTCGTTGGCCCGTTAATCGTGCGGAGATTGTGGCCGCAAACACTGAGGACCTAAAACACCTTTGGGCTGACTTACCACAAGCACACACTCCACATCAGCGAACCGTTATAACCTGGCTTGAGATGGAGTTAGAGGAACGGGGGATCATCAAACACTAATGGCACTAACGATAATCACAGACGGAAATAACGACGGAAAGTTTCCCTGTAGCACTACAAAAATCTTACGTGTGATTGTCTGCGGGGGTCGGCCTCCCTTCGTGTGGAGCACAACCAAGGGCATAATCACTCAAACACCTCCAGGACAAACAGCTACTCTCACGGCTCCACCAAACCCAGGCAGCGGTGTAGCAGGAGACGCTTATCAGTCTGTGGCGATTAAGGTTGGTATCGGAACTGCCACAGCTAACTGTCCTGCGTTATGTTCTTGTACTCCACCCGCCGATCCGGTTTGTGTTGCCAATCCAGACTGTAAAGATATTGAGGGGGGCAATACTAAGTTTGGTTGTAATGATGTTGTTACGACTACGGGAGATACGGTCTGTGGTGGATCTCCGCTGACAGGCTTTGGATCACGCACGTTTGTTGACGCACCAAACACCCACTGTACGTCTGGAGGCTGTGGCGCTCTCACAGCAATCGCTACCGACACTGCAAGCTATCTAGCCACACACCCGTTTGAGGGCACTATCTCAGACCTAAGAACTGCTCCTATGATCGCTGCCGGCTGTAATCCTTGTGCTGTGTCAATGCTCGGCGCTGTCGTAACGGTTACTGATTCAACGGGCACCTCCGTATCACGGTCTTTGGGACAGAAATGAAATACATAATCATTCAACACGTAGACGGTTCCACTCGCAAGATTGTCGAAGGTGAGGAATACCGACTGCTAAGGGATGAGATGGTCTCTGGCAGTGAGGTTAAAGGTCATAAGTGTTCCAAGTGTGGTGGACTGACTGAGGATATCCCTGCCGGCTGACTTGGCCGGATCACTCGCGTCTGTAGGTCTTGCGGACAAACCAAAACTGTTCTAATAATGAGGAAAGGATAAACCAATGGATACGCCCCCCTTTACGCTACACAAGTATTTTGAGACCTACAGGGAAACCAGCTACAGAGAACACGTTGTAGGCTCTGTTCCGTCTGGTCTCGATAAGGAGATCCACGAGATTCAGCACCTAGAGGCTATCACGGTAATAAATGAGTCGGATACACCGGTTCGTTGGCGCAGCGACGGCCAAGATCCAACTCTAGGACACGGTGCCCTATTGAAGGAAGAGACTTTTTCTAGGCGGGAAGTCTTGCAGCTTCGTCTAGTCTCAGAGGGTTCTCCTGTGACTCTCAGGCTCTTGATTCATGAGTATAGAAAGTAGATAATGGCTTGTATGGATGTTTCAGGCGGCGGGTCAACCGCAGGATCGGGTGCTGGCTCAGTAAGCTCTAGTGGCATGCTTGGGTCGGACATGGGAATGCACGTTGCGGCTCCTAAAAAGAAGCGCAAGAATCACAAGCTTCCTACGACCAAAAAAGACGCCAAGCTGTCAATGAAGCACCACCGCGAGTCTGTGGCCTTCAACCTATCACACGCCAAAGACCATCTTGACGAGGCCAAGCAACACGTGATAGGATTGAAGAAAGTGACCAAGCTTGAGAAGCAACTCTCGTCTCTAAGGAAAGGTAAAGTGAAGTTCTAATGATGTACTCTCCCGGCACAAAGAAGTCTGAGTCGAACATCTCGATTCCAGACACCGATCATAACCAACAGATCCAGCCTGATCCTTGGGCTGGCGAGGTTGTTGGTGAAGACGAGTATGTAAAGGTCTCGAACTACATCTCGGCTGAGGGTCAGGTAGGTATTCCGGTGAAGCAAGAGATTGGAAGCCTTGAGAGTTGTTCCCCTGGACAGTCAATGACGTTTCAGGGCAAGGTTGAGGGCGTTAGTCCAGAACAATCTTACTACGGCGTCTACAAATCGGACAGCGATCAGCCTCGTGATGATGAAGGCGATTGTCTGCCGGAACAGAAAGTAAAAGGGGTAAGTTAATATGGCTATGTCAACACCGACGATTACTAATATGGATACTGCGGCTTTTCGCGGCATTCATCCGTCTGGCGATCAGGACCCTAGACACGGTTTCAATGAGGGTAAAGGCCCCAATGAGACCTTGGCGCGACCTCATCATGTCTCGCATATCGGCTACCTCAATGATCAATCCAGTGGTCGAGCGATCATGACTTACTGCGCGGAGCACAACGCGCTCAACATCGACTTAATTAGCTAAGAAAGGGGTAAACTAAAATGGCAGCACCCACAGTTACAACGATGCCCGTAGCGTCCTTTTTGCAGCTTCATCCTCCGTCAGGCAACTCGGATCAGGTTGCAGGGCCTAGCGGCGCATTCCAGAACGCTCATGATGTTAGTCATCTTGGATCGTTCTCATACAGAAGCGGCTCAGTGACAAACAAGGCCGATGTTCATTACTGCGAGCAAGACAATGTAGTGAACTTCGATCAAGCAGTGGTCTAGATTGAGTACCCCTGCCGAGGTTCGCCCCACAACCCTTGACATTTCTTGGGCTGCTGGTATTTATGAGGGAGAAGGTAGTTGTGGCCGAGCCTCTCGAACAGAGCAAACCAGGATCACTCAAAAAGATCCCTGGCTCCTTCTTAGGTTAAGAAGTTTGTTTGGAGGCTCTAAAGTTTTGAGGGACAATAGAGGTTATTATTATTGGAATCTCTATGGCCCCAGAGCACGTGGGTTCTTAATGACGATTTACGGGTTTTTGTCACCACGAAGACAGAAACAGATCAAAACCTGTTTTGGAAGGGGTCAATAAACGTGAAAAGTTCTTCTGTAGGACAAGATTCTGAAAGTGGAGATATCAACTGGCAGACCGACCCGAAAGCCGGCAACAGTGAAGGTTCTCATTCGGCTGGAGTCCCCGGCGTGAGTGAAGACGTTCGCCGGATCAAAAGCGGAGACATTCAGGATTGGCAATGCTACCCTTCGACCGCAACTCAGGCCGAGGCCGATGCAAGTCCAACCGGAATGTCTTTTACACCAGATGTTGATGGTCATCAGGACGACAAAGGCTATGAGCAGCACGAGGTAACGGCTGAACCAAATACTCAGTCGATTCCTTATGGTCCTAAGCCCTCACCGGCAGCGAGGTAAGAATGGATCTATCAGAACTCAGAGACGGCCTGAACGAGCTACTTGACGTGCTTCAAGCAAAGCACAGTCAAAGGGACTCACTTCAGGTTTCTCTTGACGCAATGGCTCAGGTTCTCAGTCAACGTCAGCAACAGCTTGACGAGTTGAATACTCAGTACGAGAGTGAGCACAAGCGTCTAAGTTTGGATCTTGAGCAGCTTAGACTTGACACTAGTGCTAAAACAGACGAATATAACAGACAGGCCGCTGCATCATTGAAGGCGGCTCAAGACGCTCTCGCATCGCTGAACGAACAAAAAGCGATCAACGCGAATGCCTTGCAACAGTTATCAGAGGAATACTCAGCTAAAGAGAACGAAGTTATTGCCCTTGAACTTCGTATCAAAGCGGCTGAGGCAAAACTAGCGGAACTAAAGGGCATCTAAAGGAGCGGTTAAAATGTTTGGTTGGGGTCCTTCTATAGACATTAATACGCACGAGACTCTTGTTGCGTTTGTAAAGGGCGTCAAAGTGATGACTCTTCGTGATCCTGCTGACGGCCCTAGTGAGATTCCAGGGCAATATCAGTCACCGGGTATCCCGATCTACGTCAATGCCTCTACCGGTGACGACCTGAATAGTGGTCTTGGCATTATAACCGCCAAAAAGTCGATCAACGGGGCGCTTGCGGCTGCTGTAAGTGGTCGTGGCGATGTTATCCTCGTGCAACCTGGAACATACGCCGAGAATGTGCTGGTCACGAAAGACGCAGTTACCATTATCGGCTCTGTCAACGGTGGATATGAGCGACCGGACGTTCAGCCGGCGAGTGGAGTAGCCCTCGAAGTAAAGGCCCAAGGCTTTGTCGCTATTCACATGAGATTTGCTGCAACTGCGGCTGATGGGGTCATACAGCGCGGCAACGGGTTCAACTACATTGACTGCGTGTTCGACGGCGATGGCACGGCTAATAAGGCCGGCGTTCGGCTGCAAGGCTTGAACACTAACCACAAGCTGACGGCATCTGAAGGGCGCATCCAAGACTGTCTGTTCCGTGGCTGTGCTAAGGGTTTGATCTTTGACTCGGCTGCTGGTCCTGACAACGGCGTGGGTTCGACCGATAACTACATCGTGAAAAACCGCTTCTACTCGAATACCATCGACATTACCGCTGAGAAGTCTGGCGCCGGTGGAGACTATTCAGTACAGCTTGTTAATATCCTTGAGAACAGCTTCGAGGACAAGAACAAGGCTGTCTACATCGACATCATCACCAACGAAGACGGTCCTGCGGGTAACCAGAGCGGCACGATCATGGGCAATCGAGTGGCAAAGACCACGGCAGTTGACAACACGAACATCAAGATCAACGGCACGAAGATTACCTATGTTGGCAACTACGACGCAGTTGGGATTACTAACGGCGGCGCGTTCTAAGTGACGCATGGTCGATAAGCCTCTCCCCAAGTACGCACGTCCAAAAGGTGAAAGACCTCCGAGGGCGCTTGGCTCAGTAAGGGTATTCCCCCCAATGACCAAGCTGCCCAAGGCTCCCAAGATCAAGGTATCCAAACCAGCTAAGTTACCGCGAGCCACTGGAGGTCTGCCGAAGCTCGGCGGAAAGCAACGGGTAAGATCAGCACAGCGTTTTAGGGCGGGGAAGACGGCGTTTTAATGGCAACCATAGACTACGTGGTTGAGTTTCATGGAGACAAAACCAGAGCCTCGGTCATTTTGTGGGCCAATATGAAGTCGGGTGATGTTGGTCGGTCTTTGGACATCTCCAATCAATCAGATCGTACTATTCAAGTTACTGGAACTTTCTCTGGTGCCTCTGCTACACTTAAAGGCAGTAATAACCCCGGCCCAAGTCCTCTCTACGACACTTTGCGAGACCCTTTCAACTCTCTTTTAGTGTTCACGGGCGAAGACCTCAAACAGATCCTCGAAGTACCCCACAGAGTACGTCCTGAGATCTCTGGCGGTGATCTGAACACAAACTTAACGGTTAGAATCTGTGCTGTCTTGGTAGAGGAGTAGTTTGTGGATATTACTCACATTCAAACGGCCCATACTGCCGCTGGTGGTGGGTCATCAGTGAACGTCACCATTGCCAATACAGTAGGAGGTAATTTTCTCGTGGCCTTCGCAGCGTGGGGGATTGGAGGAGGAGATGTTGAGCTTACTTCTGTAACTGATAGTGGTGGTGCGGGAAGTGACACCTTTGTTGCAGTTCGAGCCTCACAGTTATATGTTGCTAATCTTGGACGCTTGAGAGCTTATTATGCCAAAAACATAGGATCAGGCCGGACTACAGTTACATTTAACTGGAGTGGCAATACAACCAACTTCGCGAACTGTTTTGTAAGTGAGTATTCCGGCGGGGATTTAGTTAACCTCTTAGACGGCTCGAATAGTGCTGCTGGAATCTCCACGACTATTGATGGGGGAGCAGTCACTACTACCAAAGCTAACGAGTTGATTTGGGGAGGTTCAGACAATCAGAGCGGTGGGACTACAAGTGCTGGAACTGGTTTTACCATCAGAGATAACATTACCAATGCCACAGTTGTTGAAGACAAGGTAGTGAATGCTACTGGAACCTACAACGCTACAGCTACAAGTTCGGTGTCAGGATTTTGGGGAGCGATGACCGCTACGTTTATATCGGCTAGCCAACCTGCGGCGGCGGGCATTAAGATTAGAAGGACGCTTTCCAGTGTAGGAACCCGAATCGGCTCTAGGCAGATTCATAATTGGACAAAAGGCTATCATCGTGATAAGAGTGGTCTATGGCTACGTTAAAACAATCAACTGCCTACACTAGAATGTTTTTGATGGTCGATTCGACCGATCATGTGACCGGGAAGACTGGTCTAACCGTTACGTTGACTCTTTCCAAAGCTGGTGGTGCGTTTGCTGCGGCTGGTGGGGCAGTTACGGAAGTCTCAAGTGGGTGGTATAAAGTGGCTCTCAATACCACAGATACCAATACACTTGGAGATCTGGCTTATCACGCCACAGCAACCAATGCAGATCCTACAGATTTTGTGGATCAAGTCACTGCAAATATCTTGGGGGATACTCTCCCTGCCAATCTGACTCAGGTGGATGGTGTGGCAAACGCCTCGCATGCTAGTGGTATGGTGCCTGCTGATGCTCGTGATATTTTAGGCACAGCTATCTCTGCTCCTGCCACGGCTGGAATTCTGGACGTGAATGTCAAGAACATTGTCAATACTGCGGCTGCTGTGGACGCAAATAACTTGCTGAAGGTTGACGTTGAAGACTGGAAAGCACAAGTAGTGCCAGCACCAAGCGTGACAGGAGTTCCAAAGGTTGATTTGACCGATATAGATGGTTTGGCGACGAATGGAAACAATGCTACCTTGAACCTCAAACAGCTTAATGTAGTTAACAGCGCGGGTTCGGCTATCGTAGCAAGCTCTACTGGAGGTGCGGGAAGTGGGATCAATGCCTCTGGAAACGCGGCTGGAGATGGCATAAAGGCTACGGGCGGAGCAAGCGGGAATGGTCTAAATGCTCTCGGCGGTGGAGTGGGATCAGGAATTAGGGGTCTAGGGGGTTTGTTTGGGAATGGGGCCACTCTTCAGACACAAGGATCAGATGGAACAGCAGGACTTTTGTGTAATCAATTTTCGGGAGGCAACAACACGGATGGTATCAAAGCAGTCAAGAATGGAACCGGCTGCGATATCAGAGGAGATATTTGTGGTACGGTTACTGCTGCGACCACGGTAACAAACCTTTCGAGCGGAGAAAGAACCGCAATAGCTGATGCTCTGCTGGATCGAAATATGGCCTCTGGGGTTGACACCGGGACTGATACCACCATCAGAACCGTTCGGCAGGCTTTGAGATTCCTAAGAAACAAGTGGTGCATAACTGGTAGTACGCTGTCAGTGTTTAAGGAAGATGACGCAACCCTGGATCACACTTCGTCCTTAGCAACTACGGCAGGTGCGTCGCCCGTAACCTGTAATACTCCGGTGTAATATGCCAACAATCGGACCTTTATCGCCAATGTGGATGCTTGGTTTGTCGGCGGGAACAGCCTCAACCCCTCCATCAGGATTTGGTTCATCAATGTTTGTTTTGGGTATTGGCATTCCAAGCACAGTTGTCACAGCGATTTTCCCTTATGTGAACATCTTGCGTAGACGCAGACGGTAATGTATTATCAACCCAAACCTTAAAGGAGGTTAGTTATATGCCTGAGAACGACAAACCAAATGTGGATGCTAAAACCGGCGAGGACAAAGGACCGGCTCCCGCGATAGATCCTGCACAGTTGCAGACTGCGATTGATGAGGGTCTGGCGCGAGCAATGGAGTCGCAGAGACAGCGAGAGGCTGAAGTCTCTGCTCGACCAACGGCGGTTGAGAACCCACTGGCTCCAATCATCGACCCGATTATCAACCCTCGACTGAAGAACATCGACACGAAGGCGAACGCGGCCTATGACGCCTCAATCTTCTACGCCACTCACCCTGAAGCCGTGGAGCATCAGGCCGAGGTAGAAGGCGCCTTTAACACGATGATTCAGAACGGAACACCTCTGACGCACCAAACCATCTGGGAATGGTACAAAGGAAAGAACGAAGACAAGTTCTTCCAGAAGCGTGTCGAGGCTGATAAGAAGAAACTAGAAGCGGCCAAGGAGTTCACCACCGTTGACGGCGGTGTCCGTCCACAGGGCGGCGAGCGCAAGCAGGCTTTTGACGCTTCCGATGAGGAGCTTAAAGGCGGCTTGAAAGACGTGGCCTTTTGATTGAAATCAACCGTGAAGAGTTGGCTTGCTCAGCAGGCTTCTTCAACGGCGAAGGAAGCACTTGGATTAACAAGCAGAAGAAAGGGGCTCCTTCAGTAAGAGTGGGGATCTCTCAAGTTGAGCGAGAGCAACTAGATAGATTCGACAAAGCTACTGGCGAGTTAGGCAAGGTTTATGGTCCCATTAAAAGTAAGCAACCAAGACGTAAACCTCACTATGTCTACAAGACCAGTGGACATAAGGCTCAAGCTGTGATAGCCTTGTTGTGGAATTGGTTAAGTACGCAAAAGCGCGAGCAAGCCAAGATAGCTATACTCGCCTGGAAAAGAGATAAACGAATCATTGGACGGCCTCGATCTTGTCAGTCGAACAAACCGTCTAACAGTGTTGTTGAATGAGTGATATCGGTTATGAAGGTCTCAGCCGATGATGGGAAACTTGTTCAACCGCTTGGTCATAGCGCGATTGTGTTATACCAGGCGACGACCTTACCCTGACTAGAAAGATGGTGTATTTTTACGGCTGATGTAGCAACAACCTTTAGTACCTTGTCCAACGACGCACCGAACGTATATATCGCTCGTGAGATGTTTCGTCTTTCCGAGCGTAATCTGCGAATTGGTAAGTACGCAAAGTTGCATACGCTCCCGCAGCGGATGAGTAAGACCCTCCGTGTGGTTCGATATAAGAGGCTTAACTTGCCGTTCTCGACCCTCACTGAAGGAACGCCTCCCGATGCAGTGGCTTTAGCGACTGAAAACGTAGACGTGACTGTTGAGCAGTGGGGTATCGTGGTCCTGTTGACAGACGTGGCTCTGATCACGACTGTCCATCCAGCATTGCAAATCGCTATTGATCGTACCAGCTTGGCTATCGCTGAGGTTCTGGAACGTGAAATGGCTAACGTGCTTTTGTCTGGTACTCAGGTCTACTTTCCCGGCAGCGCAACCTCGCGGCCCACGATTGGCGCATCTGATAAGATGGATACGGCTACCGTGTTGAAGTCTACCGTTGCTCTGAGAAACCTTGGAGCCGGTGAGCAAGAAGGTGGTTTGTTTGGCGGTGTCATGTCTCCTCAACAGGAGGGTGATGTACTGTCTGCGGATCAAACCTTCAAAGACGCGAGTAACTTTGCCAATGTCCGTGCTTTGCAATTTGGTGAGATCGGGATCTGGATGGGAGTTCGATGGGCGAGAGGAAACTTTCTGCCTATCTTCAAGGGTGTTCCCGCGCCTGATACTACGGCTGCTACCTTAGAGAAAGCTCAGACCAGTGAAGTTGGTGCTGGTGGTGCTCTCGATGGTAGTCTGCTTGTGGTAGTGGCTCGTGATATCACCACGAACTTTGAGAGGAAAATCAGTCAGACCCATACGGTGTCTGATGCTGATGGTCTTTTCAACGTGACTGCTCCTACGAGTACGAACTATGTGTACGACATTTATCTGTCGGATACCTCTGGTTTGAACTTTAAGAAGCTCTATTCACGTGTAGCGGCTAGCTCTGTTAACGCTATTAGCGCGGCGATTTACGCAGCGGCAACACTTGCAACTCCTCCTTCGGCTCCTGCTAACCAGCGGGAAGTCTTCGTTGCTTGGGTGTTTGGTTTGGATTCGTTCGGTCGCGTAGAACTTAACGGCATGTCCCTTGAGTCCTATATTACTCCTCCGGGCGCGTCTTTCTCCAATCCTCTCGCACAAGGTCGGAAGGTCGGCACCAAGATCATGTGGAAGAGTTTTATCATTGATAACAACTTCTTCGCACGTATCGAAAGCGCCAGCGCCTTCTCTGCTCAATTGCCGAGCTAAGGTGTGCATACACAGTCGTCGGACCCATCTCGACGATTGCAGTATCCACACTTGACGCACCTCAAGGCACACCCTTTAGTATTATAGGACTCCAATGGCCCAAAAAAAGTACAAAGTCGATCCGAAGACCAAAAAGCGTGTCATAGCGCGTCCTGGCCGCAAGACGCTCACTCCCGAACAGCGACAAGCCTCCAAAGCCCGTCTACAGCAGAACCGAGCTACCACCGTTTTCCTGCACATGCCGCATTATCGTCTGGGTCAAACCTATGGACCCGGTAAGGTCGTGGTCTCAGCTACTCTCGCTCGTGAGTTTCAGTTTGAGGAAGAGAAGCAGCGTGAGGCAGACACGGCTTTCTATGGCACTAAGGGAGTTATTGTTGGCCCTCCTCGCACAATAGGCAATCAGAGTGCACACAGCACCCATCAAGTTCCGGTCGAAACATTCGACACTACTCTCGACCAAGACTCTAGTATAGCAATGACGTTCAAAGGATAAGGGGGTTTTCATGGCTAACAAAATAGTGATTCACAAGGTCTCGGCTGATGGCGAGCAGATCAGTCAGGAGATCACGCTGGAAAAGCGAGACTACGACCTGCTTGATAAGGGGATGACTCTGCGCAAACTCCTTGACAAGTTCTTTGCGTTGGCAGACGAGCGCACATTCGAGGTTAACAAGCGTGTGATGGCGGCTGGATACTACCAGCGGAAACTCGCTGCGGTATCACCGGAAGCTGCTATGTTGGTAGCAGAGATCTGGGATATTCTCCACGGTCGTAAGCCAGGGCCGGCTGTTGACTCAGTTCTGGAGCAGGACAAACTTGAGCGCGAGGCTGAGATTGCTCGTCTCAAGGAAGAAGCTGCTGGTCGTGATCTTCCTCCTGATGTGAGTCTATGAGCGCAGAGAAGGTCTCCGTTGTCGTCGTAGATCCTTATCATAAGGTCTATGGCATGTTGGTGCCAGCGCTGATCCAGCGGCTTCTTGAGGCAGTTGAGGCTTTTGGTGATGGCTCTAACACCGTTGTAGAGTTCATGACCCGCCTACATGCTGGTGATAAGGGTGCGATACTTCTCGCTGCTGTGACACCTGCCGGCAAGGTCAAAGGTTACGCTGCTGCTGGTACGAATGGCTCTGAGGTCATTATGATCCAGCCGCGACTCGATGAGCCGACCTCCAATGACGCCATTGCTGAGATGATTGAGCGTATCGAAGAGTGGGCCAAGTCTCTCGGTGCCAAGAGGATCACACTTATCTC
>Ga0207646_10000717_pt1 | contig 43100 bp, 41 predicted proteins | sample KBSK5502metaG_FD_184343 | JGI IMG/M metagenome (GOLD analysis project Ga0207646, IMG submission 184343) | Corn, switchgrass and miscanthus rhizosphere microbial communities from Kellogg Biological Station, Michigan, USA - KBS K5-50-2 metaG... | ecosystem: Host-associated > Plants > Roots >... | reverse complement strand
GGAGCGTATTCGCTGCGCTGGCCGTCGTACCGCCGAGCAATTCCTCTGGGATCAGGTGATTGAAAACCTGGTGAGCAAATTAGAGTTCCTGGCACGTAAACAAAATATACAACTTGCGTAGGGGCCAGATTTATCGCGCCCGTACCGTGCCCGCGTCACACGTCTTCTCTATCCGCCGGGGTAAGGGTGCGATAAATTTCGTCTCTACCTTAGAGAGGGCTCTCTTCATGGTTGCAGATTTGGCAATCTTCACCGTGGTACACCAGCCGCGCCGCTTGAAACTCCCGGCACAGCCTATTCCACGGGGAGCCTCAATAGAGGATATCACTCATTGTCTCTTTGACGAGCGTATAAACGAACGCTACTTTAGAAAAGTGGCGCAGTGCAGCTATTATCCCGCCACGCGCATGTTTCTTGACCTGGTGCAGCAGGGTATGCGCCTCTCAATCGGCTTCTCTCTCTCCTTACTGCGGCAGGCTGCTGCCTGGGACCCCGTTCTGCTCGATCTATTTCGCGAGCTGGTGGCCGAAGAAAATGTAGAGGTGATCGGTGTCGAACCGTATCACAGTTTTCTCTTTTTGCTGGACCTTCCGGCTTTCGTAATGCGCATGCGCTGGATGGCCGATGAGATCGAGCGCATCTTTGGCAAGAGGCCGGTCGTTACTGATACCGCTGATATGTGCATGTCGGCCACGCTCTACGATGCGCTGGATACTGCCGGTTTTCGCGGCGCCGTGATGGATGGTCGAGGCTGGGTGATGGAGTGGCGCGAACCAACGCATCTCTATAGTTACAGCGATGAAATGCCCTATCCTGTCGATATCAAAGCGCCGCGCTCCGTTACAAACAGCAGGCGCTCTCCAAAACAATTAGCAGTTGAGAGCGAACGAGAGCATGGCCCTTTCCTGCTTACGCGGCACCTCGGATTGAGCGATGACATAGGCTATCGTTTCTCAGATCGAAGCTGGTCCAGGTATCCCCTCTATGCGGATACCTACGCCGATTGGATAGTCAGGACACGGGGTGATTTTGTCTTCCTTGGTTGGAGTTTTGAGACCTTTGGAGAACATCAACGCTCAGATAGCGGTATCTTTGAGTTCATGCGGGCCTTACCGGGGGAACTTGCTAAACGCGGCGTGGCCTTGCAAACGCCAAGCGCACTCATCGAACGCTATAGTACAGCGGGCAATGCGTATCACCTCCCACTACCTATCTTTCCGACAACCTGGGCGGGGAACGGCGGCATGGAGTTTTTCCTGGGCAATAGCGCCCAGCAGACTATTTTCCAGCTTTTGGGCCATGTCTATGATATGGCGAAGCTGACCGAGAATCCTGACCTACTCGACCTCGCCTTGTGGCTGGCTCAATCTGACAACCTGATTCAACAGGCAGAGACTTCCTCGTACCTCACCCCCGGCGAGTGGTCTTCTCTGGACGCGGACGGCATTATGCATGAGCGGCAGCAGGTTTGCATCAACGCGCTGTATGCTATGGAACCATATCTGCCAGCTCGCCTGATACGCCGGGCCAGGCGTAGGAGCGCTAACAAAATGCCTCGCCGCAGAAATGAACCCACTGTGCTGGAGTCGAGCTTTATGGCAAGACGAGAGATGGAAGATGTCTACAGAACCGTATAGGATTGATGTGCACCAGCACGTCTTACCACCTGAGTACGTTTCTGCCCTGGCCAGGCTCGGCATCACAGGAGGCGGAGGGCGTCCCTTCCCGACCTGGGATGTCAAAAGTACGCTTGAACTGATGGACCGCCATGGCATTGTAACTGCTATCACTTCTCTCTCGGAACCGGGCGTGTATTTCAGCGATCGCGCATTTGCGCGGGACCTGGCGCGCCGCTGCAATGAGTATGCCGCTCGCCTGGTACAGGAGTATCCCGCCAGGTTTGGGGCATTTGCCGTATTACCTCTTCCTGATATAGACGCCGCCCTGCGCGAACTGGAGTATGCTCTTGATACGCTCAAATTAGATGGCGTGATACTACTTTCGAGTGTCGAGGGCACCTATCCCGGTGATCCGGCGTTTGACGAATTATTCGCTGAACTCAACCGGCGCAGGGCTGTCGTTTTCCTGCATCCTACCGTTCCAGCAATCAATGCCGGGCTAAAGCTTAACCTGCCCCCGTTTCTCTTTGAGTTTGCCCTTGATACAACACGGGCTGCAGCCAATCTATTGTTCAGTGGAACGCTTGAACGCTGTCCCGCTATTCGCTTCATCCTTGCGCATGCTGGAGGCATCGTCCCCTACCTGGCATACAGGATTCCTCTGTACCAGGAGACGCTGCCAGGTGCTCTCCAGGGAGTTATGAACTACCTCCAACAGTTTTACTACGACACTGCCCTCTCTGCCACGCCCCGTGTCTTGCGTGCGCTGCAAGAGCTGGTCGATGCGTCGCACATACTCTTCGGCAGCGATTACCCCTTTGCCCCCGAGACCATCACTGCTTTTAGCGTGCAGGGTATCCAGAACTACGATGGGTTTGATGAACAGGCACGCAGAGCGGTCGAGCGGGAAAACGCGCTGGCACTATTCCCTCGTTTCAACGCGCTGAAAGAGTGATGGTTGAGACCCGGTTAAGATTTTGGGAGTTTCGTCCTATTTCTAACCACCCCATGCACGAAAAATTGACGGCCTTCAGTATATTCAGGTAGACTCGATAGCAAGCAGCCCTCTAATGAAATAGAGACATCGATGTCAGGTTTTGAGATGGGAGCAGTTCTGCCAAAAATCAAGAGTTACAGGGAGTGTCCACGCGCGTAGGGGCGGGAGTGGTGTGGAGTAGGGTGGGGATGCTTGCATCGCCCCGATAACGGATCACTTCACTCGGCTTTTTGATGGAACCGCACCCCTATGCATGAGGTAGGTAATGCAGCAGTTTTATCCTTTTCAGTCATTTCAACAGTTTGATGATGTTGACATGATAGAAGGAGAGCAGGTGATGGAAGATTGGTCTGTTCCTCAGGCCGATTCAACTTCACCTCACATCGTGATTTCTGGCCAGATACCGGTGATCACCGCCGAGCAAATGACGCTTATTTCGGGCATCACTTCCCGGGAGACAGATGCGCTTTCGCTTGCCGATGCCCTAAGATCTACGATGGGTGCTAACCCCGCTGGACGCGTGGTAGTTATCCCTGGTTCAAGGAAACGTAAGAAGGCGACACAGGATAAGCATGCCTCTACCCGGCGCATGAGTCCGCGCCTGCGCCATACGCTTATTATTATCGCCATCCTGCTGGTAGCGATCATCACCTTGATCTCCCTGTCTCCCTTATCTAATGGGCAGATCAGGTTTCCCGTCTTTTCACTTCTCGGTAATTGGGTGCATGCAGATCAATTTGGCTGGCGAGTTCAAGCACATGATACTATTGCAGCAGCGCCGGTGCAAAATACTAATTCTGCTCCACCCCCGATGATATTGCCGAAAAGCCAATATGTGGCTATCGCTCAGCAGGACGCTGCAGCCGTGGGTATTTCACCCGACTATTTTGTGCGGCAAATAAATACAGAAAGCGGCTTCAATCCGAACGCCGTTTCTTCAGCAGGCGCTGTGGGTATCGCCCAGTTCCTGCCGGGCACGGCTGCCGGGTTGGGTATCAATCCCTGGGACCCGGTTCAGGCGCTGCGGGGCGCCGCTCAGCTGATGGCAAGCTATAACAAGACATACGGCGGGGATTATGCGAAGGCTCTCGCAGCCTACAATGGAGGGTCTGGCACCGTCCAGTCTGCCGTCAATAATTGTGGTGCCAGTTGGATGAACTGCTTACCCTATCAGACCCGGCACTATATTTACGTGATCATGGGTATATAAATAGGGATAGAGAGGCGATAGCATTCAGCACCCCCGCCAGTGTATATTCTGGCGGGGGTGCTTTTTTCTTTCGAGCTTGACATTTACACCCTCTTCAAGTTACAATTTTAATATCTCCATATGGAGATATACCAGGCAACTGATAGCCCTTTAAAACGAGGAGCACCCTGAAATGTCTACGACCGCTTTACAGAGCGAAGAGGCTCTGCTGGCCCGCATTCGCAAGCAGCAACTGATCGAGTCTATCGATCACATGAGCCCGGTCTACCTGGAAGGGATAAAACGCATTCTGACCGTCTCGGCTGACACGGAGCTGATCAGCGCCCCTGCCTACTATCATGCAGCCGTGCATGCGCCCTCGCTGAATACTTTTGGTTCGGCTATCTCGATCATCCAGGACGAATTGGGGCATGCGCATATCGCCTACCGCCTGATGCGTGACCTGGGTGTAGACACGGACGAGCTGATCTTTGAGCGCGATCCACATAATTTCAAGTATCCTTATGCCTTTGATGTTCCCCTGGACAGCTGGGTAGAACTCATTGTAGCCAATGCTTTCTATGATCGTGCAGGCTATACCTTACTTGGGGATGTGTATGAGAGCACCACCTTCGGCCCGTGGAAGCGTGCCCTTGTCAAAGTTGACAAGGAGGAAACCTTTCACCTGCGTCACGGCGAACAGGGAATGCGCAAGCTCAACCAGGATAACAGCGGTCACGAGGCCCTGCAGGAGGCTGTTGACTGGATGTTCCTGTTGACGGTCGAATGGTTTGGACTGCCCGATGACTTGAAGAAACATGGCGAGCAGCTCGAATACGGCTTTAAAGGCCATAGCAACGACGAACTGCGCCAGATTTGGATGTCAACTGCTGTACCACTGTGCAACGAGTTACAGCTCAAGGTTCCGGCGCATTTCGACGAAGCCCAGAAAAAGTATGTCATCGATTGCGCCTTCCCCGCGCATTTCGACGCCAGGGTGAAGCGCTGGCTGCTCGAAGATGGCCCCTGTACCTGGGATGATGTGATGAAACGCTGGAAGGCGCGTGGCCCCAAAAACGAAGAGTTTGTTGGCATGGTTCAACGAGGTAAGCGCGAGATGCTGCGTCTATTGGAGCAGGAAGCATGACGACTACTTATCCCACATTACAGACCGGTGATACTTCTTGCCCCGCGCTATGGGATGCCCTGCGTGATGTAATGGATCCCGAAATACCCATCAGCGTAGTGGACATGGGTCTGATAGTGGCTCTGTCGGAGCATGCTGGCGTCGTGGATATCAAACTGACGTTCACGGCAATGGGATGTCCGGCGATGGAATTTATCATGGATGATATCCGTGCTCGCCTGCTGCAAGAGCCTGGCGTGCGCGAGGTGCGCATCGAAATCGTGTGGGACCCTGTCTGGACCAAGGCGCGGCTCACAGAAGAAGGTATCGAGATTATGCGTACCTGGGGGGTTTCAGCATGAAAACAGTGACAAGTACGACAAACAGCGCGTCGCAACGGCGTACAGCGCTTAACGAAACTCGTGTATGGCACGTGTACGCACGGCGCAAGTATGAAGAGCCTCTGCATGAGATCGGCAATGTGATGGCCGACGATGTAGAACTGGCAAAAGTATATGCACGCAGCATCTATGACGAGTTTAGCTGGGTCGAAATGGTGATTGTGCCCCGTGATTGCATTGTTACGGTGATCGAATCGTGATCTTTAAGGTAAGGAAGTATCTTGAAATGGGTCCTGGCAACGCTGCTTCGCAGCTACGGACTGCGTCCGTCAGCCAGGACCAAAGGAAGTACGCATATGGCCACTACCCATGTAGACAACGCGGCTCTTTTTGCCGTCCTCTCGTCGCTGGCTGATAACAAGCAGGCCATTGGGCGGCGCTATGCCTACTGGTGTAATGGAGCGCCTGCGTTAGAAGCTGCTGTCGCCGCCGCCGCCATGGCGCAGGATGAGTTAGGACACGCCCGCACGCTCTATCCCCTCCTTGAAGATTTCGTCCAGGCCGAGGCAGACCGGGGCCAGGTCGAACCTATGACCCGTACGCTGCATTACCACCTTGCCTTTCTCGATCGCGATTTCCAGGGGTGGTCCGATTTCGTTGCCACCAATTTTTTGCTGGATAACGCTCTCACTACGTTCTTCGAGGCGGCGCAAAATTCTAGCTACGAGCCATTGCGGCAGCGCGCTCGTAAAATCGTGCAGGAAGAACGTATTCATGCGCTGCACGCAGATGGCTGGGTGCGTCGTCTTGCCCGAGCCGGAGGAGCCGTGCGATCCACACTCGTCGCCTCCCTCGAGCGCCTCTGGGATGAGACTCTTTGCTGGTTTGGTCCAGGTGACGACCCAACGATGCACCAGCTCTATCGCGAGGGGATCATCGATGCAACACCTGATGAATTGCGCAGCCGTTACCTGCAAAAGATCATGCCTGCATTAAGCAGCCTGGAAATTGAGTTCCCAGCATCTTTTAACACGGTGACAAAACGCTGGGAACTTCGCCAGCCGCTCCCGTGGGATACATGGTATGCCATAGCAAGGCGATATGGTTCATCACTATGAGATATAATACAAACGAGCCGGAGGCAAAGGCACAGGTAGCCTGCCCTTTTTGCGGCTCAACCGACACCGAGCTTTTTTCTTTGTTCGGTCAGCAACTGCTGACAGTTCAATTTTATTGTAACGCCTGCCATACACCCTTTGAATGCATCAAAGACGATGACATTCTGGATGACTATGCAGCACGAAAGGAAGGCCAACCGTGACCACGACAACAGAACGAACGCTGGTAAACTTTACTGTGACCGACGGCATTGCCGTTATTGAGCTCACCAACCTGCCTGCCAACACGTACAGCTACGAGATGATGAGCCAGCTCGACGAGGCTATTTTGCAGGCGCGTTTCGATGAAAGTGTGCATGTGCTGGTGATTCGCGGAGCAGGTGATAGATTCTTCTGCGCAGGTGCGGATATCAACATGCTCAATACAGTCACACCGACCTTCAAGTACTATTTCTGCCTCCATGCCAACGAGACATTAACGCGCCTTGAACAAACGCCCAAACTCGTGATCGCAGCTCTCAATGGACATACCGTCGGCGGTGGGCTGGAGATAGCCCTTGCCTGCGATATTCGTATCGCCCGCCGCAGCGCCGGGAAGGTTGGCCTGCCAGAGATTAACCTCGGTGTGCTCCCCGGTACCGGCGGCACGCAGCGCATGGCACGTGCTCTGCCCAAGAATAAAGCCATCGAATTGATGACTGAGGGTAAGTTGATCACCTTCGAGGAGGCGCAGGACTTAGGTCTCATCAACTACATCTACGAGCCTGAGAACTTCTGGGAAGATGTCATGAACTATGCTCGCCAGTTCTGCCCGCCCAATAAGGCCTCCAGGACGGTTGGACGCATTAAACGTTCCGTACAATCTGGCTCCGAGGTCTCGCTCTCCGAGGCTCTTGCGATTGAACGCGAGTTGCAGCAGCTCTGCTTCCAGAGTGAAGATGCTAAGGAAGGCCTCGCTGCCTCCATTGAGAAGCGCAAACCAAGTTTCGCAGGGCGGTAGGGGCGCAATGATGAAGATGAACAAATTAATTGGGGAAAGGTATCCGTAGGGGCGAGGGAGGTGAGGAGAGGCGGGGAGGGCCTTTATGGTCGCCCGCGTCCTGTTCCCTGTGCTCACCTGATGAATTGTGACAACCGAATAGGGGAATGAGAGAAAATGCCCGCCCGCGTCCTGTAGGGACAAGGGGCGGGGTGGAGTGGATGAGGGGGCCTTGTGCTTGTCCTGGTTGGGGTGCGACCTTGGTGCTCCACGAAATCCCCACTGGATCGCGTTGCCACCAGGGACAAGCACAAGGCCCCCACCCTGCCCCACATCCGCCCCTTGTCCCTACAGGACGGGTAACGCGCATTACCCCATTCGGTCGTCAACATTCATTAGGGGGCACGCGATCACACCCCCAGCACTTTTAAATGCGGACACCATCACATCTACCGAGAGGGCCGATAAATCGGCGGTGTGCACGATAAATCGGCACCTGCGGATGGTTGGAGTAATTTGTTGATGTGCATTATTGCGCCCTCTCTACCCCCTTGATTATCAGTATAAGGATGTGAGGAAATGCGAATCAAAGTTGTTCTTGAATCAAGCAATGAGGGGGACTACACGGTCTATGTACCTTCGCTGCCTGGATGTATCAGCGAAGGAGAGACGGTTGAAGATGCTCTGACAAACGTTCGAGAGGCAATAGAGCTGTATCTAGAACCTGTTGAGGACGATTGGGTTTTGGCTGAGAAAGAATAAATGTCAAACGTACATGTACGCCTGCACAAAGATATCCTGTGGCTGATTCTTGATCGGCCGCCGCTCAACATCCTCTCCATAGAGATGCTCGATCAACTGACCGCCGCCATGCGCGATGCAGTCAAACATGCCCCCCGTCTTATAGTCATCACAGGCGCAGGAGAGCGAGCCTTTAGCGCGGGCGTCGATATTCATGACCACCTGCATGGCCGCGAGAAAGAGATGTTGCGTGCTGTCTATGATAACTGTGCGGCGTTCGAGGAACTGCGCGCGCAACATATCGCGACGATCGCGCTGGTTAAGGGCTATGCGCTTGGGGGAGGCTGTGAACTGGCCGCGCTCTGCGATACCGTCATTGCCCACGAGGACGCAACCTTTGGGCTGCCGGAAATCTCGCTGGGCGTTTTACCACCTGTTGCCGCTGCTTACTTTCCCGCGCTCATCGGGCAAAATGCCACTATGCGGCTGATGCTGACCGGCGAAACAATCGACGCTCGCGAGGCGCTGCACCTCGGCCTCGTCCATCAAGTCCTCTCCTCGCGGCGGTTCCTCCCCGACGCCGAAGAACTCCTCATTATGCTGGCTACTTGAATACAACTACTTTTCACCCGTTCCCCGTTTATTGGTGTGAGGTAATCTTGTGAGTGCCCGGTTGCTCCCGGGAACTTTTTGGCACAAAGAAACGTCTTGACACTATAGGCCCTTATTAAGTGTCTTTTGCATAATTAAGCAGTCAAGTGAAGAGTTGAAGGAGTTACCATAATGCGTACAGATAAGCGCCGATCATTTTTCTTGCTAGTCTCACTCGTGGCAGCGCTCACTTTTGTGCTTGCGGCCTGTGGAAAGAGCCCGGGGTCGGGATCAAGCTCGACCGGGTCTGCTCCCTCCCCAGTCCCGACCGCTACCAGCGTGGTAAACCCCAATGGCTGTCCCAACAATACAGTAGTCAGTACTGCCCCGGCTCCGGCTACCCTGGTACTGAAACTTACTGACAGCAGGTCGACCGTCAATGCTCATATGGGGGACGTGATTGAGATTCACCTGCCCTTTGGCCAGGCATGGAGTGGTCCCACCGCTTCGCAGGGCATCTTGCAACTGCAGCCGCCCGCTGGCTACGCCTGGAAAGCCGCAAGCGCCTGCGTCTGGCGATTTACCGTTCAGGGAACCGGCACAGCGCACTTAAACTTCTTCGGTAAAGCCATCTGCAAAAAAGGGCAACTCTGCCCGCAGTACGTTATGAGTTTGCCGTTCACCATCTCCGTGAAGTAATACTGTTGTGACGTGGGAGCGCGATTTAGACTCCCAACGCTCCCACGTCAGTCCTCTTTTCACCCGCAGAACAATTACGCAATGTATGCCATTCTTCCTCGCGGAGTTGCGCTAGTAACTGCAGCAGGTGTTGTCTTTCAACAGGAAAGAGATCCACAACCAGGACAGGCACAGGCTCACTCATCTTCTTACGCCTCCTTCAAGACAGCACTTGCTCATACTACTAACTAGTAGTACAATGATAAAACCAAACCCCATCAGAAACCGTCGTAAGCTCGGAAAGGAGATCTGCCTACCTATGAGCACGACACAGAAAGCTGCAACATTGTACCAGTTACAACAGCTTGACCTCGAACTGGAGCGTCTTTACGCTGAACAACAGGCATTGCTAAATCTGCTTCAGGGAGACCCGGCATTAAAGAAGCTACGTGCGGAGGATACCACAGCGCAGCAGCAGTTACAATCCGGTCTCCAGGCGCAGAAAGAGGCGGAGTGGGCGCTGGAGGAACTAAACCGCCGCCTGCATACGCAAGAGCAGCGGCTCTATAGTGGAATGGTCACCAATGCGAAAGAACTGCACGCTTTGCAGCAGGAAGTACAACACCTACAAGCCCAGCAGAACCGCCAGGAAGAGTTGACCCTGGAAATGCTGCTCGCAACAGAGTCTTTGCAGGAGGATGCCAGGCGCAAGGCTGAGGCATTACGGCAGGCGGAGGAGAAATGGGCGGAAGAAAATGCTGCAGGGACGGTACGTCGCGAACAGTTGGAGGCGAAACAGCAGGAATTGCAGGCGAGGCGAGCGCAATTTGTGACCAGCCTCGATGGTGAACTGCTTAAGCGCTACGAGGCTCTGAGGCGTAGCAAGCAGGGTAGGGCTGTTTCTAAAGTTGAGCAAAGTTCGTGCCAGTGGTGCCGTGTGATTTTAACCCCCAGCGAGATGCAGCGTGTGCGTATCAGCGGTGAACTGCAGACATGCAGCAACTGCGGACGCATTTTGTATTATGACCGGTAGCCAGGCCTGTAATCAGTAGCTCCCACATGATTTGCAACCCATGATCGGCACATGGTATAGTATCCTTTGGGCCATTTTAGCCTGCTGACGAGCTTGATGGGCTCGAATCGGCATGCGCAACTAGTGAGAGTAGAGGCAGGGTAGAAGAAGAGCATCGGTGATTTTGGCTGGTTGCGCAAAGTTAAATAAATCAGGAGAAGTGAAAGTGGGATTTACACGAAAATTACTCACCGCCGGCCTTGTGGTCGGGGGAACGCTTGGAGCGGTAACTCTTTTCAACAGGTTTACTGAGAGCCGGGTGGGCGAGCTCGATACAGTTTTGAAAGGTGAGGGGCGCCGCTATCCCTGGAAGTATGGAGATGTATTTTACCAGGTGAAGGGTTCTCGTGACGCAAAACCGCTCGTGCTTATTCATGGCTTCGGACCCGGGGCGTCTTCCTACGAGTGGCGCAAGAACGTTGATGCGCTGGCGGAGCAGTTCCGCGTGTATGCGCTTGATCTGCTGGGCTTTGGTCTCTCTGATCGCCCGGCGATTGACTATACTGCGGAGACCTTCGCGGATCTGATCGGTGATTTTATCCGAGAGGTGGTCGCCAGGCCTTCGGTGGTTGTTGCGCATGATTTAAGCTGCGCCTATGTGATTGCGGATGCCTATCGCCGTCCGCAGTACTTTGAGCGCCTGGTACTGTTATCTCCTCCCCCAACTCTCCTGGAGGAGAGTGCGCCAGGTCCCATCAATGGAGTGCTGAAGTTTGTACTGCGTACACCTATCATTGGTCAGTTCGTTTACAATATGTTGGCTTCGCGGCAAGCGATTCAAGGCTACTATGATCGCCAGGGCTACCACAATCCCGGGTTGATTACCGATGAACTGGTGGAATATATCTACAGCAGCGCCCACCAGTCGAATAGCCGTTACGCGGCAGCCTCGGCACTCAGCAACAGCCTGGTTATGGATGCGCACGAGCCGCTTGCGCGCCTGGAGATGCCTATTATGGCTATCTGGGGGCGCGAGGATTTCTCGGCAGGTCCATCCGAGGCCAGCGAGGCTTTCCAGCGTGTAAATGCTCGTATCGATGCCTGCGAACTGGACAAGTGCAGCCAGCAGCTCCAGGATGAGCAGGCGGAGAAGTTTAATACGCTGGTGCGTGAGTTCGCCGGGACACCCGTTCCACGATAGACGTATAGAAATCGCAAAGAGGGGCAAGGCGCGCTATATGCGTCCTGCCCTTCATTTTCTTATGTTCCCCAACAACGACCTCGCGATGACCACGCGTTGGATCTGATTCGTGCCCTCGAAGATTTGGGCCACTTTCACATCGCGCATGTAGCGTTCGACAGGATAGTCACGGACGTAGCCTGCGCCGCCCAGTACCTGCACGGCATTGGTCGTCACTTCCATAGCCATGTCCGTGGCGAAACACTTGGCCATAGAGGCATGCATGCTCGCGTCCTGCCCCTCGTCTAACTTGTAGGCCGCCTCGTAGACGAGCAGGCGAGCAGCTTCTATTTTCATCACCATGTCTGCCAGCATAAACTGGATGCCTTGAAAGGCGCTGATGGGCTGGCCGAATTGCTCGCGTTGGCGGGCATAATCGCGAGCGATCTCGAAGGCCGCCTGTGCCACACCCACTGCGATGGCCCCGATGTTGATACGTCCTCCATCCAATGATAAAAGGGCGATCTTGAAGCCCTGGCCCTCTTCGCCAAGGCGGTTAGCAACCGGTACTTCACAGTTCTCAAAGATGAGCTCGCGTGTTGGCGAGGAGTGCAGGCCCATCTTGCGTTCGGTTTTGCCGAAAGAGAAGCCAGGGGTGTCTTTCTCTACCACGAAGCAGCTAATACCTGCGGAACCTATGTTACCACCGGTACGAGCCATCAGGAGGTAAATCTCGGCCTCACCGCCATTGGTGACCCACATTTTTGTGCCGTTGAGCACATAGACATCATCGCGATGCTCTGCCCGGCACTGCAGGTGGGCGGCGTCTGAACCCGATCCGGCCTCGCTGAGCGAGAATGCGCCGAGTAGTTGACCTGAAGCCAGCCCCGGTACCCAGCGCAGGCGCTGTTGCCGGTTGCCAAAACGCGCGATCGAGCCTGTTATCATATTGTGTACTGAGAGACCAACAGCAGTGGCCATCTCGCCTTTCGCCAGTTCCTCATAAACCAGCGCTCCAGAGAGGCGACTGAGCGCGCTTCCGCCATATTCTTCAGGTGTAGTCATGCCCATCAGGCCAAGCCCGGCCATTTTATGGTAGACCTCGCGTGGGAAGTGATGCGTTTCGTCCCAGGTCTCGGCGTAGGGAGTGATTTCTTGTGCAGTAAAGCGACGCACCAAGTTACGAATATCTGATTGCTCTTCGTCGAGGTCAAATCTCATGACGTGCTCCTCCGTGACTTATGTCCCTATATGCTATAGTGGTAACATATGGGAGATGGTCAGTGCAAGAGCTAAGCGGAAGAGCTGGCGTCACCCCCTGGATCGGAGAAAGCGGAGCACTTCAAGGGACCGGTATAGAAGACAGGAACTTACACCACCTTCTCCCCGCCTGTCGCTGACAGATATGCTTCCTCCAGCTTCGGTACCGTCTCGTAATTTTGAAGTTCCTGCGGGGCTATCCAGCGCATCTCGGTGGCCTCCCAGTCCAGTCTAATAGCATCCGGGGTAAGCACCTCGAAGAGGAAAGGGTGGACATACCAGTGCCGGTTGATAGCAGCATCTTCGTCCTCTACGACCGTGCCGCGCCTGAGCATACGTACCTGTTCGCGCTGCAGGCCTGTCTCCTCACGAATCTCGGTAAAGGCCTGCTCGTCGGGCGTTACCCCTGTTTCAACGAAACCGCTAATGCCGGCCCAGCGCTCATTATAACTTCCCACGCGCTGGCTGCGACGCACAATCAATATGCGCGGCTGAGCCGTATCGGTTCGCAAGAGAAAGCTGGTGACAACATGCGTCTTGCGCAAAGGTTGTTGCGGATTTTCCGCAGATTGGTTTTGACTCATTCTATTGCTCCTTAAGAACCTGTGCTGATCAGGCTATTGAAATGTGCCTTGACAGTAGAGATACCACTCCTATATAGTATGCTTGGCGGATACTAAGCCAATTGGCATACACTTATCATCATTGATTATATCTTTTTACAGCAAAGGCCTGTTCGCCTTTACTATTGGAGGTAGGCCGAGGTGCCAGCTATTGCTATCGTAATCGCCCTGATCTTCCTGGTTTTTGGAGCAGTCGTTGCTCTCGCTGCCGGGTACTGGATCGGGACGACACGGAATAAACAACACTTTGAAGAACGTTTGCGTGTTGAAAAGGAAACCAGTGAGCAAAAGCTCATGGATCTCCAAGGTCAGCAACGCGATGCGCTGCATGAAGCGCGTGATGAGACCGCTCGCTTTCGCGCAGCTATGGAACGAGATAACACGGAGCGGCGCACCGAGCTACAACGGCAGGAGCGACGCTTGCAGCAAAGAGAAGAGTCACTCGAACGCAAGATCGAGGCATTTGAGCAGCGGGAGCGCAAACTCGCGGGTCGTGAGCGCTCCCTTGAGCAGGCGCAGGAAGAACTGGAAGTTGTCAAACGCGAACAACTCAAGGAGCTTGAGCGCGTCTCTCAAATGACTGAAGAGCAGGCCAAGGAAGTCTTGCTGACACGTATCGAAAATGAAGTGCGTTCAGAAGCCGCACGCCGTATTCGCGCCATCGAGGAAGAGGCACGCGAGGAGGCCGACGCCCGTGCGCGGGAGATCATTACCCTGGCGATCCAGCGCTGCGCGTCAGACCAGGTTGCGGAGGCGGTCGTCTCTGTGGTGCCGTTGCCAAACGACGAAATGAAAGGGCGTATCATCGGGCGTGAGGGACGTAATATTCGCGCGCTGGAAGCCGCGACGGGTGTTGACCTCATTATCGATGATACACCGGAGGCCGTGATTCTCTCCGGCTTCGATCCCGTACGCCGCGAGGTGGCGCGCCTGGCGTTGACCAAGTTGATCCTCGACGGGCGCATCCACCCGGCCCGCATCGAGGAGGTTGTTGCCAAGGCACGCCAGGAAGTGGATACCATTGTGCGCGAGGAGGGTGAGCGGGCCGCAATGGAGGCCGGCGTACATGGCCTGCAGCCGGAACTGCTCAAAATCGTGGGAAGGCTTCACTTCCGCACAAGTTACGGGCAGAATGTGCTGGCGCATTCTATTGAAGTCTCCATTCTCGCGGGCACCATTGCGCACGAGCTTGGAGCGGATGTGAACGTGTGTAAGACAGCGGCGCTGCTGCATGACCTGGGCAAAGCGATAGACCAGGAAGTCGAAGGGCCTCACGCGATCATCAGCGGCGAAATAGCCCGTCGTTTCGGTAAGTCGCCCAAGATCATACATGCAATGGTGGCCCACCACGCGTCGGAATCCGAACCGCAGAGCCTGGAGGCGGCCATCGTACAGGCCGCGGATGCAATTTCAGCCGCGCGACCTGGCGCTCGCCGTGAGACGATTGATCTTTATATCAAACGCCTGGAGGCGCTTGAAAATATCGCGAACTCGTTTACCGGCGTGGAGAAATCTTTCGCGATCCAGGCCGGTCGCGAAGTGCGCATTATCGTCAAACCCGAAGAGATCGACGAGTACGCGGCGAGCCGCCTTGCCAGCGACATCTCTCACAAAATCGAGGAGAGCCTTGACTATCCCGGGCAAATCAAGGTGGTCGTAGTGCGCGAGACTCGCTCAATCGATTACGCCAGGTGAGCAGGGAGCTTCTCATCTGGTAACTTAATTTAAGTAGGATTGGAGGAACCGCAAGGTACCCCCTGGGTATCTTGCGGAATTTTACAAGTAATCATGACCAACTATATCGATCTTCATACCCATTCGACGGCATCCGATGGCGTCTATTCACCAACCGAATTACTTGGTAAAGCCAAAGAGGTTGGGCTGCGCGTGCTGGCGCTAACGGACCATGACACAACAGGAGGACTCGAAGAGGCTGCGCAAGCGGCGCGGTCCTTAGATATAGATCTCATCCCCGGCATTGAGATCAACACCGATGTAGGCGGCGGGGAAGTTCATGTCCTTGGCTACTTTCTAGAATCCTGGCGCCCTGAGTTTCAAGCTGTGCTCAAAGTGCTGCGCGATGCTCGTGAGCGACGTGGACAGCGCATAGTAGAGCTGTTGAACGAACACGGCATTCATATTTCCTGGGAGCGTGTGCGCGAGATTGCGCAAGGCTCGGTGGGCCGCCCGCACGTGGCTGAGGCGCTGCTGGAGGCCGGCTATGTGCAGAGCATTGGCGAGGCTTTTGATAAATATATCGGCAACGGGCGCTTTGCATATGTGCCGCGCTACAAACTCACGCCGGAAGATGCTGTGCGTCTCGTCGCCAGCGCTAACGGTTTACCCGTAATAGCTCATCCACTCGAGTTGCCGGGCCTGGACGAGCTGCGTAAGTGGCTGCCGGGATTGTGTGAAGCGGGCATGGTGGGATTGGAAACCTACTATGGGCAATACACGCCGGAGAACGAGCGTGTATTGCATGCCCTGGCCGATGAGTATAACCTCATCCCCACAGGCGGCAGCGATTTCCACGGACCTGGCATTCACCCAACACCCTTGGGAGGCCGCTATGTCCCCTACGAGGCAGTTGAACGGCTGCAAGCGGAGGCGGCGAGACGACGCGGGAAAACGCCTCCCCCGTTCAAGTTGCCCACGCCTGTGCAGGAGAAATAGGGATAACCAATCAATCCTCCTGGTCCACCAGTGGCATAGCCGGCTGCTTAGCGCCTTCAGCACGCCCGGCCGAAATCGCCTCCCAGGGAATGCGCGCAGTAGATTGAATATCGCGCAGGTGCATGTCGTCGTTGTAGCGGACCAGCCACCAGCGCGCCGGCCTGTTGTTGTACGAGCGCCTGGACCAGTGGGTAATAGAAGTGTTATACGTGTCAAGACCTACCAGCGGTAACTGGATCGTACTCATGCCGAAGAAGTAGAGAAATGAGACGCCAATCACGCCGCCATGACATACGACCACGATGGTTTTTCCCTCGTGCTGGCGTGTAATGCGGTCGAGCGCCATGGCTGCACGCAGCGCGAACACTCCCCAGCTTTCTGAATTTGGCGTTGCGTGGCGGAAAGGCGTCTCGCGAAAGTTAACTTCGCCAAACTTCGCCTTGTACGCATCTATGGGCATCCCATCTGCGGCCCCATCGCGCAACTCCTGCACCTCGTCGTCGAACACAATTGGCAGTCCCAGGGCCGGGGCGATGATCTCAGCCGTCTGGCGTGCACGGATAAACGTGCTGGAAATGAGCACATCGGCAGCTATCTCCCCGGTTGCCGCCAACCGGTCGCGCAAGTGTTCGGCCTGGGTTATGCCAAGCGGAGACAGCCGTGTATCACCAATGAGATTATGTATTGCCCCCAGGGCCTCACCATGTCGAATTAAGAACAAATCAGTCATTTTACCTCCGGTTTTTTACCTCAAATCACTATTTACCATTGTAACATCCCCATGAGGTTTGTGACTTATCCCTGGGCAAAGTTTAATCAGCATTTAACAGTCCTTAACATATGCTCATGGGAGATTGGCTGCGCCTGGACGCTTGCTATGAAGTGCGGTGTAGAGCCAATCTGGTTATTATGAGTGTGAAGAGGCCTGACCGGATTAAGGCACCGCAATATGGAGAAGAATTAATGAAGGGTTTGGGCAAGGTTCAAAGGAACGTGACAGTTCCTACCTGATAGCAAGGTCCAGCCCTGATGATTTTTGCCAACCGAATCGGGGAAGGATTGGGAATGTCTGCCTGCGTCCTGTAGGGACAAGGGGTGGACGTGGAGCAGGGTGGGGGCCTTGTGCTTGTCCTGCTGGCATGACGAGTGGTCTGGGTTCCGTGAGGCCAACCGGTCGCATCCCCACGAGGACAAGCACAAGGCCCCCGCATCCACCCCACTGCGCCCCTTGTCCCTACAGGATGCAGCCCCTTCCCCCATTCGGTTGGCAACATTCATCAGGGTGCCTGTTCAAACTGTCAGGTACTTTTCTTCACATTGAACCTGCCTTAGCAAATTAAAGCATATCCCTGCTCGTCCCCTTATCTTTTCGTCATATTCCTGCCGCCTCGTGGTACAATTATTGCTAGCGTTCCCTTAACGAAAGGCTTGACTGATTAGAAAATAAGCTCTTTCTTTTTGAGCGTAGCCCAAATAGATTAGGAACTGTTCCATTCCCCCCAATTATGGTAAACTTACATGTTGTGTAATGGTTGAAGTCACACATCTGTTTGTGCACCTCGTTTATTCTGATGCATGTGTCGTGAAGTTATTTGGCTTGAGATCGTCCTCGCTCGCTGGTTCATGAGAGCTTAGGGGGTAATGTGATGCGCCATCTGGATGCTTTTCCGCGCTTCCTGCTCAAGCTGCCGTTTATGGTACGCCTGGGTGTCGCGGTGCTTTGCGTCGCGTTTTTTCTCAGCCTGTTTATGATGGTTTCTCCAGCTGCCCGCACTCCCTCGATGTTAGCGATCCCGGTGGCCCTTGTCGGCTGGATGTTCAGGAAGCGCGGGGTGTTCATCTGTCTCGCGGCTATGGTGCTCGTGCTCTGGGTCTATTATGGTCTCAAAGCGAAGAACATGCTCTTGTCCCATTCGATGATTATCTCCTTCATCGCCGCTACACTCGCGCTCGTGGTGGTTGGTTTTCTGGTGAGCTTGCTGCGCGACTCGCTGGACGTAGTGGACGCTGCTCGGCTGCAAAGTGCACGCGCTCTTGAACAGGAGCAACAGTTGAATTGGGCGAAAGATCAGCTCATCCTGAATGTCAACCACGAGTTACGGACACCACTCACAGCAATCTCTGGCTACATCGAGATCCTCTTAGAATACAATGAGCGTCTTGATGCCGAGGCGCGACTGAAGTACCTCAAACATGCTATGGATGGCTGCGATGACCTGCAGATGTTGATTGGGAATATTCTGGATGCGCTGCGGATCGACAGTGGGGGGGAATACCTCAACCTGCAAGGATTTTCAGCCCTGCAAGCGGTACGAGCATGCCTCAAACTTACTGACCCCGGATGGCTGCAGTCACATCATGTTCGCCTGGATATCTCTGAAGAGCTTGTTATCCTGGCAAATGAACAGTACTTCCGCCAGGTTCTGCGTAATTTGCTTTCCAATGCCCTTAAGTATACACCTGCGGATACTGAGGTGCTCGTCAGCGCTGGACCGTATGACGATGCCGCCCAGCCGAGTGATCCTGCATCACAAGTCTGTATCAGGGTGAAAGATGCTGGCCCCGGTATTCCACCAGATGAGCTTTCGAGCCTATTCGGTCAGTTTGTGCGCCTCAAACGTGATATTTCGGGGCAGGTGCGAGGAAGTGGATTGGGACTGTATCTTAGCAAACAGATGGTGGAGGCCATGGGAGGGCGGATTTGGGTAGAAAGTGCTGGGATACCGGGTCAGGGGAGTTGTTTTTGCTTTACGCTTCCTGCTCTTCTACCTCAGACATCAATGAACTCGAGCTTGCGAGAAAAGACCCTCCCATTCGTGGAGGTTTCCGGTACCGAATGAAATCTCAGCCTTCTACGTGGCTCGCTCATCCGGCTGTTCGCTCCCTTGTCTCATGTGATACCATTATGTATAAAACTGTACAATCTTTTTTCGTCTATCAAAGGAGCCTGTCTTGGAGCGTTTGACCACACACCTGACCCTTGCCCCCGGTGCCTCGATTGACCTGCACATGCATACCAACTACAGCGATGGACGCTGGCCCGCACAGCAACTCATAGATTTCCTCGTAGCCGAAGGCTTTGACCTGGTAGCTGTTACCGACCACGACCGCGTGGACACAGTTGAGGGCATCCAGCAATTAGCCGCCCAGCAACACCTGCCCGTGCTTGCAGGGGTCGAGATGAGCACGGAATGGAAAGGCAAAATGGGCCATGTCCTGTGCTATGGCTTTGATCCCGAGCAGAACCACCTGCGTGAAATCACACAGATGGTAATAGATCAGCAGTTGGAGAATACACATCAAGTGTACGACGAACTGCTCCGCAAAGGCTATCAATTCCCGCGCCAGCAAGAGGTGCTGGCCGACAATGACGGCAAACTGCGCAGGCCCGCCGATAATGGCCGCCTGCTGCGCGAACACGGCTATGCCTCCGACTGGCCAACCACCATGCGCATGATCCGCGAAGCAGGTTTTCGCTCAATCATGGCGGATATGGCAATGACCGTCGATGCCGCGCACCGCAGCGGCGCCGTCTGCCTCATTGCTCACCCGGGCCGCAAGGAAGGCAACTTTACCTTCTATGATCTCCCACTGCTCGACGAGGTACGCGCAGATGTCCCCCTCGACGGCATTGAAGTCTATCACCCCTACCATAGCCCTGAAATGGTTCAGGCCTACCTGGAGTACGTGCGCAAGCACAACCTCCTGCTCAGCACCGGCTCCGACTCGCACTCCATACCCGGGCGCATGCCTATGAAATACCGCGCCGAGATCAGCCGTGACCTCCTGGAGCGCGTGGGAGTACTGGTAGCATGATCAGGCATACCAGCTATACCAATCCGCCCTGGGTGCCTTTTGCAAGTACCAATCGGTGGTTGTAATCCCTATTGGGTAATGCACCGTCCTCATTACCAGGCCGCCAGGATCCTGAAAGCTCCTGGTGGGTAATCCCTGCTCGGCCAGCAGCAGGCTGTCGTGCCAGATGGGGGCTGCGCCATCTACCCCGGTCACATTGATCATTGGCGAGTTATCATTGTTACCCGCCCAGACACCCATCACGTAATCCGTGGTATAGCCGATCGTCCAGTTATCACTAAAATTCTGCGATGTTCCCGTCTTCACTGCCGCCGGGCGGATGAGGCCAGGATCTCCCTGGTAACACTGTGATTGCGTGTTGCTGTACAGGTAGAGCGCGCTGCACGCACCAAACTCGAAGGTACGCGCAGTATTATCGCTCAACACATTCGTCATCATGAACGCCACCTGCTCGCTAATCACACGTTTCCCATCAGGTATGAACTGGTAGATCAGGTTGCCCTGCGGATCGGTCACTTTATCAATGGCATGCGGTGGGATGCGCACGCCGCCGTTGGCAAAGACCCCATAAGCAGAGGTCTGATCTAGCAGGTGAATACCTAGCGTCCCCAGCACCATTGTGTAGTTCGGCGTCCCGGTATAACTCTCGATGCCCATCGCCTGGGCCGTCTGTAACGCAGCCTGCACGCCTGCATGTGTGAGTACCTTCACTCCCGGCACATTGAACGAATTCTGCAGCGCGTAGCGGTATGAGATCAGGCCGTGGAAACGCAGGTCGTAGTTCTGCGGCGAATAGGGCGCAAGGCCGCAGCAGAGCTGAATAGTAAACGGTGCGTCCATCACGGGCATCCCCGGGCTCATTCCCTCCGCAAATGCCGTAGCGTAAATATACGGCTTGAAAGACGATCCCGGTTGGCGATAGCCCTGCGTGGCCACATCAAACGACCCGTACCGTGGATTGGCCGGGTCTATGTTACCTAGCAAGACGCGAATTGCGCCATTATGGAAATCGAGCAGCACCTCGGCGGCATCGGACATACGATGCGCCTTCGCCAGTTCCGCGATGTGCTGCTGTGCGATTTTCAAAACCTTATTTTGCAGTGGCAGATCAAGTGTAGTCGAGACGACCAGCCCTGCACGCGCCAGATCTGCCCGTTTGACATTGAGAGACTTCGCCAGCTCGTTTAGCGCATAATCGACAAAATGCGGCGCGAGGTCGTTGTGTACCACTCCATAGTGCAGGAAGCCCGGCTGATAGGCCTCGTAAAGTGCGGCTCTCCTCTGTTCAATTGTAATATATCCCTGCAGGTACATCTGGGTCAGTACCGCTTGCATGCGTTGGTAAGCAGCTATGGGATGCAGAAAGGGATCATAAGCAACAGGTGAACTTGGAATACCCGCCAGCATCGCCGCCTGCGCAATATCAAGCTGGGAGGCCGCGCTTGCATTAGCCGTGTCCTGCAAGTCGAAGTAGGTAAAGGCCGCAGCGTCTGCTCCATAGGCTTGCTCGCCGTAATAAATGGTATTGAGATACATAGCAAGCACATCTTGCTTGCTATAGTTGCGTGTCACTTCGGGCGCCAGGATAATCTCTTGCAATTTGCGTAGGATCGTATCCTGGTCGCCCACGATGGCATTTTTGATTAGCTGCTGGGTGATGCTACTGCCGCCGGAAACAATACGTCCATGCGTCAGATTCGTTAATGCCGCCCGCACAATACCCGTGATATCGAATCCTGGATTTGTCCAGAAATACTGGTCTTCCATGGCGACTTCTGCATTGACCAGGTTGGGCGAGATTTGTGAGAGCGGCACAGTCGTCTGCATGCCCTGGTCAAGCATCTGGTAGATTAGCGTACCATGCATGTCGTACATCTTCAGGTTATCTTGTGGCAAGATGTCTCCCAGCGTTAAAACCTGCTGCTGGTAGCGTTCCTGCGTGGCGAAAGCCACTTCTGTATAACCAACGAATATACTGGCAAGCACAATTATGGTTGCCAGCACTCCAAGCGCCGTATGCAGCAAAAACCATGCACTCCTGCGCTCGACGGCTGCATATTGCTCGTAGAAGTAGCGCAAACGCTTGCGTTTGAGGTGGCGTCTCAGGTGCCACCCGCTGGGATGCATCTTTTGATGAAGAATTTCGTAGTATACCCCCGTGGGAGGTTTCACCGGCAGGTCATTGAGCCGTTGGGCTGCCGCCGCCTGGCTATGTTCTGGAAGCTTTGCCGGCCTGCGTATATCACTGTCAGCCGCCGGGTGTTTTTCTTTTTCCACAGCTCGCCTCTTTCTCTACATGCTTCATTCTCCACCCACGGCGTTGCAAAGGAACGTGCATAAATAATTTTTGCGGAAACGAATTATTATTTTGATTTATAATTTTAAACACATAGTTATAGTATAATATTTTAGACTGCAAGGAGCAGATTCCAGGGAAAAAGCGCAAAAATCTATCAATCGGAGCATTTTTTGCCCGTTAAGTTCCATCTAGCAACGCGTGAATGGGATACAGCTAATGAGGTATTAGCACTAAAGGACACACCACCTTAGATTTCAATTGTAACATACTTACACTAAAAAATACAATGACCAAAGCGGGACTATATCATTTGTGTTATTGAAGAGCCTGGATACTGGCGGCATCGCAAACGATTTTGTGAACAAGTTAACAGTATTTTTCCCGCGCTTCATTATCGGTACTTTGTTGACGAGGACTGAGTATCCTGGCGTGTCCTACCCCATAGCAGGCCAGGATACTGGTCTTTATAGGGGTGTATGTTGTGTGAAGGAACAAAGGTATGTTTCTGTGTGGCTCTGTTATGCTGATCAAGGCCGGTGCCTCTTGTAGGTACCGGCCTTGATGTCTTTCGCTCGTACGAGTCGCTTGGTAGGGTGTAAGGGAACGTGTGCTAGTACTTATTCTGGAGATAGCTCACCGCGTTGCGTCGTCCCCACTCAGCACTGTTGATGGTGTCTCTACTGTCAAAGCCCCAGCGTAGAGCGGCTATATCGAGCACAATGGCAATGAGTACAATGATGAAGAGTTCCATCATGACTTCTTTCTTGGACTTGCTTGTCCATGGTTGCTAAGCGAGATGACAATGGTGTTTTGATGTGCGATGCACTTGAGTGTGTAGCTCCATCTCACTAGACTCACGCTCTCTATCTAACTACTTAATGTTGTTTTACTGGTTATATTATACCATAGAATAGATAACCTGTCAAGTATATTTTGATGGTTAATTTCTGTGTAGAGGGATACAGGGAGGCCTCCATGCTCAAAGTCCCTCAGTGTTACTAGCGCTAAAAACAGCGAGAGCAGGAGGGGTGTGAATAGGGCATATGACACTTATCGCGAGTGACGCTCTGACGTATGCTTGAGATAGACCTGCTCCACGAAAGAGACGTGTTCAATCACGCAGATGGGGCAGGAGAAGATACTGTAGCATTCATATAAGGAGAATACCATGAGTCAACCATTTACATTCCAAGCGGTGAACAACCGCAATCCTTTGCGTATCGGACAAGTCCTCTGTACGGTCCTGGCGTTACTGGCGTTTGCTTTGGGGTCGCTGCTCCTGAGCCTCCTCTGGTTCGGTGTCGGTGTCACCATCACCGGAAAAGTTCCCGGCGCAGAACCAGAACTAAGAGGCTTTGTCTTCATCATCGTGTGGCCTGTGACCATGCTTGTGGTCTGGGTAATGAGCACTGTTGCTTTGCTCTTGGGGAAGCGCTGGCTTCTGGCCTCATTATCCTTACCAGCTGCATTTGCCATCCTGCTCGGTGTCTGGGCGCTGGTGGCATTCTTCATGCTCAATACCTCTGGTGTGATGTTCACGGCGTTGTTCATTCTGCTCAACACGGGTGCGATCTGGCTTGCCAGTTGGTTTCTGAGAAGCACGCCAAGGTAAACGGGTAGCCACAGGAGATGTGCTAGCGGTCAGTCCGATCAAAAGCTAACCGGACTGACCGCTAGTGATCAGTCCACAGTTTGCATTTTGCGGGGGCCTGACACCCGCGAGGGGTGTCACTACATTTCTGCTCACAAACCTATCTGGACTGACTACTAGTTTCTACCCCTATTTTACACTCATCTTTCACCTGCAACTCAAGTCTTAAAAATAGTTATTGTATATTAGATGGCGTCTCTGCCAGCGCCGCCTCGATCAACGCCGGCAGTATCTCATTCGTCAGCGCCTGGACCTGGTACAGGCTCTCGGCCCAAGGGATATCCTGGTGATCGCGTACACCTTGCACCTCCACGAGTTGCAGCACGCTCTCATCAACCAGGCTGCGGAAATAGAGGAAGGCCCGCACGGCATCAGCCACCGGCACGTGCGATTCGCGTGTAATCGAACCATATTCCACGCCCAGCTTTAATGCCTCGGAACGCAATTCTTCCCTCGAGGTGCCGTCAGCCAGCGAGTGCAGCAGCAATTCCAGCACGCGCCTACCCAGGCTGCGGTAAGCCTCGCGTGCAGATTCATTGAAGTGCTCGTACCACGGGAGTGTATTCAGCGTACCATCGGTGAAAGCAAAGCGCACGCGCCCCAGCACGCTCTGCACCAGCAACTGTGCAGCGGGCTGCGGCTTGCGCTCCACATCCTGCCGCAGCCGCGCCTCGATATCCGAGCGCCGGAAACGACGATGGCCCCCATTGGTGCGCCGCGATGGCAGTTCATTCCGATCAGCCCACAGCCGCACCGTAGCCGGGTGCATCCCCAGCATATCAGCCGCCTCGCGCAGGCTCAACCACTCGCCCTCTAACTGCGATGGTGTCATAATAGCCCCTCCTCGTGCATACAGGTTCCCTACGTAGCTTAGACTGGGCTACAGCATTCAATGAAATCGGTGAGTATTTGCCTGATTCATTCTATGGGATATGGGGGGTGACGTCAAGGGGAGGGGAAGAGGCATCTTATTCCTCATCCTCCACTCTCGTATACAACTCACTTACCGGGACTTTCAAGACCTTAGCAATCTTCTCAAGTGTTACGAGGTTAACGGACGTGGTTTCGCTTCCCCACAGGGCGTTGATAGTCGCATAGTTCAGGTCAGCAAGCCTTGATAATTTTGTGCGAGTGATACCCTGCCTTGTGGCAATCTCGCGTATATGGAGCTGTAAGCGCATCAGGAGCACTCTCCCGGTCAGTGGTTTTCTCCTATTCTATCTTGACTAACAAGAGTTGTGAGTGCTACCATTAACTAGTAGCACTCACTAGTAGTACAAAGGCTCTAATGTTGGCGAGCAGAGGAGTAGACCGTGGGTTCTAACCACAACGGCATATTTAAGGTGAACAATCTTCTACTGGACATCGACCGACCGCTGCCAATCGATACGCATGTTACCTACATGAATGCAGCAAGGGAGGTCATCCAGGCCACCGTGGTGCAGGCGGGGTATGTATGCTTGGTGGTGTGGCACGATAATACGGTGAGCATCATATTGTACAGTGACCTGGTGAGCGTTGGGGTGAGTAGGTGAGGTCGAGCGGCTGCGCCGCAATGTTGTGGCTGCGAGTCAAGAACCTGCTGGGAGCAGGTTACAAAGAACGCCCACGCAACGAGTCGGGGGAGTAGTACGAGCAAGTGTGATGAAGTGTGAGCAACTGCGTGCAAGTTTTTCATGAAAAATGCACAGGGCAGCAGACACAGTTGCAGCGATACGCCCATACCCCCTTTTTTCTATGCGGTATCGCGAACTGTGCGATACGACATGACGTTTCATGCTTGAAAAGGATGAAGATATCTCCTTCGTGCTACTATAGCAGGATGGATTTTACTATACAAGCAACCGGTACTATTGGGGTGTATGAAAGACTCTGTTGTGAAATTTGGTAGAAACCAGTTGGACCAAGCAATCGACGATGAAAAGAGACGTATGAAACAGGCAGAACAAGCAAAAGCGTTTCCAGAAAACATGCTACCTGTCGAGAAACCCAGCGGGTATGCCTGTACTACACGCAAAGCTTGTTACGCAACATGAGTTGCTGTCTCCTTCTTCCTGTGTAGTTGTCTAGACAGATTTCCCCAGCAGAGTCATTCATACACCCTACCCCAATATATTTGACGAGGCCCAAGAAAAAGGGTACAATCGTTGAGAATTTCATGTGGAGAGATGTCTTCAAGGAGAGAAACCTATTGTAGTGAACAACGATCAATTACCGATAGCTCCTACCATTGGTATTATCACCGCGCTCCCTAAAGAGCATGTTGCGGTTGACATCCTGCTCCAAAATACCAAAGACATTTCAGTGCCGGGACAGAGGGGAAATAAACAGTATAAGATAGGCGAAGTACCTCTTCCTCAAGGTGGTAGCCATTTCGTTGTTTTGGCACTCCTTCCGCATACGGGAACAAATATGGCGGGTATTTGGGCAACTGATCTTCTTAGCGATTTTCCCTCTATACAAGATATCGTTATAGTAGGTATTGCTGGCGGGATACCATATCCTGAAAAACCAGACGAGCACGTTCGTCTTGGCGATATTGTCATATCTGATGAATATGGTACTGTTCAATATGACTACGGCAAAAAAACAATATCCAAATGGATACCTAAGCCCTTCCCTCGACCACCCAGCCCTCATCTATTGCATGCTGTGAAATTACTCGAATCTGCTGAGTTGAAAGGAGAACGTCCTTGGCTTCGATATATTGATCAAGCAACAAAACGATTACATATAGTTCGCCCTTCCGCCGAAACCGATATACTTGCCTCCTCTAGCGATCCTAAGAAGATCGTTGCTCATCCCGACGACAAGAAAAGGCACACGGACCATCCAAGGATATTCAGAGGTCCAATAGCTGCTTTGAACACCCTATTGAAAGACCCCATCTTACGGGATGAGTTACGCGAACGATATGGTGTTAAAGCTGTAGAGATGGAAAGCTCTGGAATAGCTGATGCTACCTGGAATCATAGAGCAGATTATCTCGTCATACGCGGTATTTGTGATTATGCAGATGCCAATAAAAATGATATCTGGCAGGAGTATGCCGCAATCGTTGCTGCCGCATATGCTTGTGCATTACTTGAAACTATTCCTTATCATGAACCAAGCGAAGATCTATCAGCCGAAAAAAAGGATGATGCTAATCAGAAAGGTTCTTCCTTTCCACTTATCTGGAATGCTCCTTATTCTCCCAATATATATTTCACGGGGCGCGAGGGTATACTGACAGGTTTGCGTGAAGCACTTACCATGAGTAAGCCGACTGCAATAACGCAACCGCATGCTGTTTATGGTATGGGTGGCATTGGCAAGACACAAACTGCCCTACAATATGCTTATCTTCATTGCGATGATTACCAAGCTATTTTCTGGGTTCATGCTGACTCTCATGAAGCATTAATAAACGATTACTTCAACCTCGCAAATTTGTTGAACTTGCCTGTGGAACAGGAACAGAATCCTGACCGAATTGTCACAGCGGTCAAACATTGGTTGCGGGCACACGATAGATGGTTGTTGATCTTCGACAATGCAGAAGATCTGGAAATGGTAAGCGGCTTCTTCCCTACAGGAGCCACTGGCCACATTCTGTTGACAACACGCCGACAAGCAACTGGAACTATAGCCCAGCAAATCAGACTAGAAAACATGTCAGTAGACGAAGGAGCACTATTCCTTCTCCGTCGTGCCAAGATCATTTCATTGCATACCCCGCTTGTGCAAACATACCAGGCAGACCGGCAAAAAGCGCAGGAAATCTCTAGAATTCTGAGCGGCCTTCCCCTTGCTCTCGATCAGGCAGGAGCCTACATTGAAGAAACAAAGTGTAGTTTAGCAGAATATCTCCAACTCTATCAGAAACGGCGGGCTGACCTTCTTAGACGGCGCGGAACAGTTCCTTCCGGTCATCCCGATTCTGTCGCAGCTACGTTTTCCCTTTTATATGAGAGAGTGAAAGAAAGTAATAGTTGGGCCATTGCATTGCTTCAATTGTGTGCATTTCTGCATGCGGATGCCATTCCAATAGAAATCATCTGCAGTGAAAGGGCACCAGGGTTAGCCCCAGAACTGCACTCCATCGCCAGTGACCCCTTCGAGCGAAACAGTGCAATAGAGGAGCTTTTAAAGCACTCACTTCTGTACCGTGATACCAATGCCAATATCCTCACAATCCATCGTTTGGTGCAGTCTATCATCATTGATTCTATGACCCAGGATGAGCAACGGCGATGGGCGGAACTCGCTGTACAAATCGTCAATCAAGCTTTTCCTCCACAAGGAGACTATACAACGTGGCCTACATGTCAACGCTATTTACCACACGCCCAGGCCTGCGCAGCGCTGATTAAACAGTGGAAGCTGATATTGGCTGATGCAATTGATTTGCTTAGTAAATTGGCAAATTATGTACTTCAACGTGGAGAGTATGACGAAGCACAGCTATTACTCCATGAGTTATTTTCGGTTCATGAGTTGAAAGTGGATCCTGAACATCCAGACGCAGACACTATCACTATCATTAACAATATCGCAGGACTTTACCGGATTCGAGGAAGGTATGCCGAAGCAGAACAACTCTATTTGCTGACGTTAGGTATATGTGAAAATATAAAAGATAGCATGCCGCTGATTGTAGCCCCCATCTACGGCGGTTTAGGGGTGGTTTATGAGAAACAGGGCAGGCTTTCGGAAGCCGAACAAATGCATCAGCAAGCACTCACTATTAACTTACAACAAGGGGAAGAAACTTTCAAAGTAGCGGCTTGTCTTAATGACCTGGCAATGGTTTATAAAAAACAGAGAAGATTTCCAGAAGCAGAGGCTCAATATTTGCGATCCCTGGCAATTCGCGAGAAGCTTCTTCAGCCTAATGATCAATTCGTGGCAGAGAGTTTGAATAATATCGCTGTTCTATACCGCACTCAGGGAAAATACCAGCAGGCTGAGGAGTATTATTTGCGAGCGCACCATATCAAAGAACAGTTATATGAACCAGATCACCCACGTATGGCAACGAGTTATGGCAACTTGGCGATAGTATACGAAGCTCAAGGGAAAAATTCAGAGGCGTGCTCATATTACCTGAAAGCAATAGACATCTTAGAACGGAAACTAGGGCCTGATCACCCACAGACGTTAAACTCACGGGCAGATTACGAGAACTTGTTGAAGAAAATGAATCGAAGTAGTTGAGTTTGAGCGAAAGCATGGTGGGCTGCATTATCAAGAGTTTGCCTTCAGTAGCTGTCAACTGGCATGTTTCCTCAAATGCTATTTGAGGAAACGAATGTATGAATTAGTTGTAGATGAGTGAGTAGAAAGGTTAATAAACATGGAAGGTTATGCCAGAGACGCTCACTACTCTTCTCAGGCGGTTTGGGATGCTGTGTACCTATGAAGATTGCTATGTGATTGAATCTATAAGCTGAATAGAGATGCTCACGCTTACTGGCCTCATTAATCCAATGTACGCCGCCCGCTTACCAGCAACTAATTCATGACTCTGCTGGGAAAACCTGTCTAGACAACTACACAGGAAGAAGGAGACAGCAACTCATGTTGCGTAACAAGCTTTGCGTGTAGTACAGGCATACCCGCTGGGTTTCTCGACAGGTAGCATGTTTTCTGGAAACGCTTTTGCTTGTTCTGCCTGTTTCATACGTCTCTTTTCATCGTCGATTGCTTGGTCCAACTGGTTTCTACCAAATTTCACAACAGAGTCTTTCATACACCCGTACTATTGATAGAGAGAAGCCCGGTTATTGCGCGGAAGGGATGGCGAGATTAAGGAGCTTTTCCTTCCGTCTCAAAAAATAAAGTCTGTCATTGAATTTCAACCAACATTCCATCCTGGCAATTATGATTTTGAGTGAGGGAAGCATTAAGCTACCTGAATTGTAAGATGGCCGAAGGAGGAAAGGTTTTCGTGAACGAGATATGCTAGTGCCGCCAAAGAGGCGGCACTGTTGCTCCGTCTACACCTGGCAGATGAGCTATTTTACAAAGGAATCATATCCGAAATAATGCTGGAATTCAAGAGTAAATTTCTCTGTTTGTGAGCTTCTCTTCTGTCATTCGAGGCATAAATACGCCCAGAACAGTCCTCAATAACGAAATAAGAAAGTCAATCAGTCCTCCTCATCCTACCCCACCGCCTCCCCCACCATCACCTCCACGATTCTCTCATCCTCCCCAAAATGCTCTGCCAACCTTTCGACAGCCTTCTTTCTCAAACTCTCCTTGACTTGAGGCGTCAATGCCTCAAGCAAGGCAGGATTCACAACGAAATACCGTTCATCCTCGCTCATATCTAATAAACCCTGGCGTTCAAAACGCGGGAACGGACTCACCTTGAGCATCTGGCGCATTTGTGACAGGCTTGTATTAGGGTTATCGACAACAGCACGCTTAGACCTATAACTTTTTTCGGCGGGTAGTCCCGCCTCCCTGCGTAACCTGTAAAACTCAGAGAAACAATAAGCAGCCTCCTCCAACAAAAACTGACCATGCTCATCAGAGCGACTCAGCATCACGAGCAGCAGTAACATTTGATAAGCGTACTCGAGCTTTGTGTTCTCAGTAAACTCAAAGAGCGCTTCAAGTGCAACCTGTTGGGCCTCTGCTGGAATAGCGAATTCTAATTTTGCCTTCGGCTTAATACCATAGGCATAGAGCCGCTTCTTATACTCCGCGTCTGGAGCATTTCTGCCAAGCTCGAGTTCGACCTTTTCTAGCTTCTTCTCTGTGTCGGAATCAAATAAATAGGCCTGGTTACGAAATGCAGCTATCTGAGCTTCTATCGAAACAAAAGGCTCAGTATGCCGTTGACGTGTAATGAAAAGATTGTGCTCAACATTCAACGATAGTCCGCTTTTTGTGAGATTAGAGGAACCAATCATGGCCCATGCCTGTACATTCAAAGTGCCAAAATAGATTTTGGGGTGAAAAAGCGTGTAGGCGCTTGTAACATAAACATATACCTCTACCCCGCAGTCATCTCGTAGCATCTGGAACGCGCTGATGCGATTGGTAGGATTTAACCCAACTATTGCTCGGGCTTTAGGAGCGGCCTTCAACATCCTCTTGAGCAGCAACACACCATCAGTTGAAACATAGCCACTACAGAAATCCAGCGCGTACCCCGGAAGCTCTTTCTCTGCCTGTAGCAGCACCTCAAGAGATTTATCTACAGCACTTATGGTCGTATCGGGCATGCTTATACTGCCTCCTGTTGTATCAGTAGCAGCCATTATACTAAACCTCATACATAAGTTAAAGCTAATTGACGCGAGACGAGATGTTTGGGGATAAGGCTTCCCGGAAGCGGACTGGAGAGAGGTCCGGGCTGTCATCCTGAGCGAAGCGAAGGATCTCTGCGCCCGTCGAGCCAGACCCTTCGCTTCGCTCAGGGTGACAGGCATTCTCTCCAAATATCTGCTACGAGACAGTTTGCTGGTTTGCTTAGCCAGGTTGAGGCGCTGGAAACCGGGCTATAAAAAGTGATAGTGGGCGTGTCTACCTTGTAGCACAGTGACCAATGACAAAAACGTTGACCCCTCAACACACTATGAAAAGAGAAAATATATGAAACCACTCCGTCATCAACGCCCCTCCGGTATCACTACCCTGGCATTCTTCGAATTTTTGGGGACACTCAGTTGTATTGGCTTGCTCTTCTTCGTCCCTCTTGGCTCACGTGACTTTATCGCCTTGAGTGTCGGGGCGGTACTCGGTTTCGTGGTAGTGTACAGCCTGTGGACGCTCCAATTCTGGGCATTCTGGATCACAGCAGTGTATGAGTCTCTGGAGATTGTATACGAACTCTTCTTGCTGTCGCAACCCGACTATAGAAACGTGCACCTGCTTGGCCCCCTCTTCGGGATCCTCCTGAGTACCATTACACTCGGCTACATCTTCCTTGATCGCTCCGTCAAACCCATCTTCCGTAGAGGTGTTGCAGCGTAGGTCTGTCGGTTTCTCTCGCATTCAAGCTATGAGATAGCACACTACTGCTGTGAGAAGTCAATGCAATATATTGACATACCACACCAATTCTCATATCCTATAAGGAGTTTCTATCATAGACACAACGTACAAAACAGTTCCAGGGAGGAATGCTCATGCCCGTCTCCTGTCATCTTCGCATCTTGCTTGCTCGACTGAATTTAGAACGAGCGCAGCAGGGACAACCTGCCGTGAGTTTACGCCGCCTTGCACAAGAAAGTGGGGTTTCTCAAAGTGTCCTGGTCTCACTGCATACCCAACGCAATCAGCGCATTGATTATGCGACGATTGACCGGCTCCTCTCCTACTTTAGCCGCTTCTTGCCTGTAGGCATGGACGATTTGTTGACCTGGGAACCGGCGCAGGAGAGGAAAGTACCGGCAGCGATGCTCATGTAACAACACTGTGAGAGGGAGGAAGAAGGCCATGGCACTGCGCACGCTTGTCTTCTATGGCAACCCTATTTTGCGACAGAAGGCCAAGAAAATTCACCGCTTTGATGCCTCATTACCACAGCTGGTTCAAGATATGTTTGAGACCATGCATGCCCATGACGGCGTGGGGTTGGCAGCGCCTCAGATTGCACACGCTCTGCGTTTATTTGTCGTCGAATGCACTGATCAAGAGACTGGCAAGCATTACAAGGTGGCCATGGCCAATCCCGAAATTATCAAGGCGGAGGGAGAGCAACGTGGCGTCGATGCTTGCTTGAGCATTCCGGGCTATTATGGAGTGAATGTACGGCGAGCAGCCCACGTCGTGGTGAAAGGCCAGGATATGCGTGGCAAGCCGATGCGGATCAGTGCAGATGGCTTGTTTGCCTGGGCCTTGCAGCACGAGATCGATCATCTCGATGGGATCCTCTATCTCGACCGCCTCGATCGCCCCGAGGATTTGCGTGAAGTCCATCCAGACGATTCCGCAGAAGAAGAGGCTTTGGTCGAGTAAAGGCAAGCGTCAAACCGCTCACGTCATGGATACACCGCTTAGGAGCGAACTTGATGGTTCTGCTCGTGCGTCTCTTCACCAGGGTTCCTTCACATTGACAACATGTTCGCGATCCTTTGGCGTCACTACGAAGCCGACGCAGTAGAATGAGATCGCTGGTTCGGGATTCACCGCTCGATGGAGCACCCCGATTGGTTCTGCATAGGCATCACCTGCCTGGTAGTGCCGGGTGGTCTCCTTGAACTCGATCGTCACTCGGCCCTGGAGCACCAGGAAGAAGCCTGCCCCATTGTGAAGATGCCAATCGGTCGCCCCTCCCGGAGCAATTTCCGACGTGTACACGCCTACACGCACACTGGCATCCTTTGGAAGGGACTCGTAGAGCTCCTCGAACCGCATCTTGCGGCTATGTGACTTCCCTGGAGAGAGGAAGCCCGACAGTTGAATACGCAGGCTCTCAGGAATACTTGACTCATCGAAGAGCATCATTCACCTCCGCTGACCGGAAACGCACGCAAGCGGGACCCGGGTGGGTTGCGCTCGCCTGCTCAGAAGCACATCGTGGCATGCGAACGCATGCAACCCATCATATCATCTTTCACTCATCGATTGCTTTTCTTCTTCCTTTCATCAACAACTCCACTGGCATGTATTACGAAGCTCTTTGAGCGACGATGACTTCGTAGACGTAGTTTCGGACGACCTCCCCGTTGTATTTCGATTCAATCAGGCGGTCGATGTCTTGGAGGAAGCCCCGCCGTGACTTGTCATTGAGGCTATTAACCAGGGAGTCGGTGTTTAACCAGCCTATGTAAGAGGCGGTTGAGTGACTCATGGGGATTTCGAAATGGTGACGTTCGACAGAGCGAAACTCGGGCAGCTGGTCCAGCTCCGGGTACATGGTTGGGACGTTGTCAGGTGCCGGTGGCTGGAATGACAGATCGTCGCTCAGGCCCCATTTCATGTAATAGGGCTGCGTATCTGCAAAGAAGCCAGGTGTGCCTCCCCTCACGTGGTGAACATGAAGGATCGTCAGGAATCCTCCCGGGTGGAGAGCCTCGGCGGACTTTGAGAATCGGACATCAGGGTCGAGCCAGTGGAAGGCACTCGCACTAACCACAGCATCGAACTTCTGACTCGGCAGAGGCCACTCTTCAAACGAACTCGCCTCAACTTGCACGTTGGGAAACCGCTTGAGGTTTCGTCTTGCGAGAGCAGCAAGGTGGGGGCCGAGTTCTATAGCCAGCAGGTCTATGCCGTGTTGGGCCAGCGGGACACTGAGCTGTCCTGTCCCACAGCCGATCTCAAGAACCCTGCTTCCGTTGTGAAGGTGGGACAACGCGATGACAGTCTCGACCACCTCCTGTGGGTACGGTGAACGATACAAGTTGTAGTATTCGGCAACAAAGTCGAATGACTCCCGTCGGCGACCTGATTCCTCGTTATTAATATTAGCCATTGGGTAAATTGTAACATCTCATTTAGTGTAAATGTGATTACTTGATGGCTCATGACCGCCGAAATGGCCATGAGCCACTGAATCAAACGATTTACAGCCGGCTTCAATGCAACCACCGGGGAGTCGGTTACGATCGTCTACGATCCAAATGACCCAACCACGTTTGCGCCGCTCAACTCGCTCAAGGCCGGCGCCCCGCTCGTTCCGATCTTCATCATGCTCTCAGGCCTGATCACGCTCGTCCTCCTGTTTTTCTGGATAAGAAAGCGGCGTATGCGCAAGGCCTCGCTTCATTATTAGAAGCAGTAGCCGGGGTTTGCATTCAAGGCACAAGCACATAGATACAACAGTTACAAGTGTTACAAGTGATGCAAAACTTCCTCACATGCCCTCATCTCTTCGTTGGGGCGGTTGGTGCCGAGATGGACCTGTGTTCAAGTACTTAAGTGAACGCCTCTGGGGCCGCCCCGCCCGCAAGCTGTCATCCTGAGCGGAGCGAAGGATCTGCGCTCGGCCCCGCGAGAGATCCTTCGCGGAGTTTACCCTGAGCGAAGCGCATGGGCTCAGAGCCTGCCCTGAGAGAAGCGAAGGGATGACAACAATGCTTAAGTGAACGCCTATGAGGTCGTTCCCGCTCTCAAGAACCACACTCTTACCAGGGAACTACACCATCGCCCTCGAAAAATCCACCTGTCGGCCCATCGGCAGGTAAGGTGGCAAACGCCACCGGCAGCATGGCCCCTTGCTGAGGAGTAAGGAAGCCCGCGTGATCGTTCAAGTCCGTGGCCACGTATCCCGGACTGACCGCATTCACTTTGATGGTCGTCTGACGTAACTCGTTGGCAAAGAAGACGGTGATGGCATTGACCGCTGTCTTCGACGAACAGTAGGCCAGGAGCGGGGGCATCTGTGCATAGAACGAAGCGGGGTCGCTATTCAAGGTCAAAGACCCCACAGGACTCGACAGGTTAACAATGCGCCCGCCATTGGAGCGCCGCAGTAGCGGCAGCATCGCCTTGGTCACCGCAAACACCCCAAACACGTTGGTTTCGTAGGTTTTCCTGTAAACCTCGATGTCGAGTTCGCTGGGGGGAACCCTTCCCTCTCTAAGAGAGATACCGGCATTATTCACTAAGATGTCCAGTTTTCCGTAGGTTTCGTCGATGAAGGAAGCGGCCCGGTCGATCGTCACCTGGTCAGTGACGTCAAGGTGAACGGCGGAGGCGTCGATGCCATCGGACTGCAGTCTCCTGGCTGCTTCGTCTCCCCTCGTTTGATCCCGCGTGCCAACGAGCACATTGATTCCCTGCGCCCCTAATTGACGCGCAATCTCGAATCCGATGCCCTTATTCGCGCCTGTGATCAGCGCAATCTTTTTCGCATCTAACATAGCTGTCACTCCTTCTTTCACCAACCTGACTGACGCTAGTCAGTAGCCGCGCAGCGGCGTTGGTTGGTGTCTTGCAAGAGCTGATAGGCGACGCAGTCGTCCTATCACACCTTGTCTTGAACAGAAAACACCAAACGTACCGGTCAGCAGATATTTGGAGAGAATACCTGTCACCCTGAGCGAAGCGAAGGGTCTGGCTCGACGGGCGGAGAGATCCTGAGCGAAGCGAAGGATGACAGCCAGGACCCCTCTCCAGTCCGCTTCCGGGAAGCCTTATCTTCAAACATCTCACCGGTCAGAAGCAATGCCTGTGGAGGAGCGTAAGAGCGGACCTTCAATTGCACGCTTTCCTGCCATTGCACCCCGCTCTGTAGCGCGGTATGATGACAGTGTCAACATTATAACATACTATGTTTCTATTGTCAACATTGTTTTCATTGTCAACATTCATATGGGAGAAGAAATGAGCAGCCCCGTGGATCGTCAGAAACCAAAACCCTATCATCATGGGGATTTACGCCACGCGTTGATTCAGGCTGGACTGGAGATGCTCGCAGAAGGTGGAGCGGCGGCGCTTGATCTGCGCAAAGTCGCGCGGAAGGCAGGGGTGAGTCATGCCGCCCCGTATCGCCACTTTGCGGACAAACAGGCGCTGGTCGCGGCGATCAACGAAGAGGGATTTCGCCGGCTCGCTGAGCGGATTCGGTCGACGTTGCGAGAAGCGCCTGATGACCCGTTTGAGCAGTTGCAGGCCATTGCCAGGGCCTATGTCCAGTTCGCTCAGGAGCATCCCTGGCTGATGCGTGAAATGTTCAGTGGATTGACCGTCGAGCGTGAGGCTTTTTCGGGCTTATATACAGAATCAAAAGCCGTTTTCACGCTCTACATGGAGGTGGTGAAGCGAGGTCAGGAACGAGGAAAGATTATTGATGTCGATCCAGGAGCACTGGCCGGTGTCCTGTGGTCTCTGCTCCACGGAGTTGCTATGCTCACGATAGAAAACCAGATGCGCCCCTACACCGATGGGCCGGATGGAGCAGAGCGTGTGACCCGTTTTAGCGTGCAAATGCTCTACGAAGGTCTGGGGCGCAAGTAATATCACTTTATTCGGGATTCAGCACGGCATCCAGGTTGTTGAATTCGTGGTAACGCAACAGCCAGCAGCCATAGTTCATACCGCCGCCAACAGCGGGAAGCGCTATCCACTGGCCCTCGTGCAGGCGTCCCTGGCGCAGCAATTCAACCAGGGCCGTGGCTATGCTGGCATTAGACAGGTTGCCAAAGTAGCGGAAATTATCGACAAGTTTGTCCATCGTCGAGGACGGCCAGCCGTAATCGTTAATCAGCAGTTCTCCCATCCGCCGCGTGATGCGCGAATTGGCCTGGTGTGGCACTATATAGGCCAGTTCATCGGGGCTTAATCCCGCGTGACGGCACACCGCGTCTACAGATTCCGCCGTAGCACGCGGAGCCTCGCGGAAAACCTCCTTGCCATTCATCTTGGTGTAGCCCACCAGGTACTGCCCAAGCACCTTGTTCAGTTCCGCCCCTCTTCCTGCCTGGTAGAGCTCGCGCATTTTTATATCAACTTCTGCCATCTCTACTACATCTTTGCGCAGTGGTGTCTGGTAGTAAAGCGATGACGCCTGGTTAGCGTCGGACCCATTGATGACATAGGTATCTTCATCGCCGCGTTCCAGCAGAAAGGCGGCAGCACCTTCACCAAAGAGCGAGCTGGTTTTCCAGTCCAGCACGTTCATGATATTGGGAAGCAGCCCTTCCGAAGTAACCAGGAGCACAAGCCTGGCAGAACTGGCAGCCAGAACCTCGGCGCACATCTGAAAAGCCTCTGTCTGGCAGGCGCAAGCGCCTTTGAGCATGGTTGCGCGTACAGGTGGCAATCCCAGGCGCGACTGCACCAGGCCGGCAATGGTGGGAAAAGCATCGTTATCTGAAGAAGAGGCCCCAATCACCGTGTCGATTTCGGAGGCGTCACGACCAGCACTGGCAAGGGCACGCCGGGCTGCAACTACCGCCATATCCACCAGCGTCTCATCTTTGGGCGCTCCAGGGTCTTCATTCAGGCCAGGAGCATCTGCTCCCGCCATCTTGCGACAAAGTTCCAGTGTGCTGGTGCGTACATGGCGCGTACTCAGACCTGTTACCCGTTCCAGGTCTTCAGCGCTGCGTGGATCGCCCAGGCGCGTAGAAATAGAGGCGAAGAATTCATTTGTAATGATACCCGAGGGAGCGTAGGTGCCTAAACCAATCAGGCGTACCTTTGCTTTCGTATAAATTTGAGGCACAATATAGGTGTAGTTGGGCCACTGCTCTGTGCGGCTCTGTGACATCGTTCTGAACCTCCATGAAGAGGAAATAGTTATTGCGTGTAGTATATCACAGACGCAACAGTTTGGAACTAGTCCGAGATGGGCGTATGAATGGTTTGTAAACGAGCAACCCAACGTAGGGGCCTCAGCGGAGCGAAGCGGAGCGCGTATCAATACTCCGTGCCCACCGCCGATTATGAGGTTTAAGAAAATACCCCAGACACCAGTAGGTGCCGATTTATCGCGCACACCGCCGATTATGTACTTTCAAAAATTAAAATGGATTATCGAAGAAGCTCTTGCAGCGCACAGACCGATTTCATAATCCGCATTATGAGACTTGACCCTGGTGTTTTGACCAATCAGGCATAATCGCGTCCTGGAGTGATATAGCTCGATCGAGTTGTTCAGGAGTGACTATGGCTCCACTGAGGCTGGCTCCGCCCAGGTCAGCTCCACTAAGGTCGGCTCCGCCCAGATCGGCTTCGCTCAGATCGGCTCCGCCCAGATCGGCTTCACTGAGATTGGCTCCGCTCAGGATAGCTCCGCTGAGATTGGCTCTGCTCAGGTCGGCTTCGCTCAGGTTGGCTCCGCCCAGGATAGCTCCGCTGAGATTGGCTTTGCTCAGATTAGCTTTGCTCAGGTCGCCTTCGCTCAGGTCGGCTCTGTTCAGGTGGGTTTCACTCAGATTGGCTCTGCGCAGGTTGGCTCTGCGCAGGTTGGCTCCGCCCAGGTCGGCTCCACCCAGTTTGGCCCAGTTCAGGTGGGCTTCGCTCAGGTCAGCTCCTCTCAGGTCGGCTCTGTACAGGTTGGCTACTCTCAGATGGGCCCTGCTCAGGTCGGCTCCATCCAGATCAATAATACTCATGCCTATATCTATAAGGCCTGACTCATGCAGGAATTGGAGCACACTCTTTTTGCGCTCGTTGTCTAAGCGAGGAAGTACTGTAAGCGTCCGTACACGGCCTATTTTGCGTACTTCGTCTTCTGGCTTCGATTCACGTAATTTTTCATGAAGCAAAAGTTCTGATAGTTTGTCGATGTAGGATTGCAGCGCCGTTTCACGTTGATTGTCCAATGCAATGTCGCGTTCGGTTTGAGCACGCTTCTCTGCTGCATCACGCTCACTCTGAGTGCGTTGTTCGGTGGCTCTTTGCTCATTCCTACTCGCCGTGTAGATGAACAGGTAGCCACCAACGGCGAGTACTGCCGGGATAATGAGCAGTTGCAGCCAATCCCATAGCGTTTTTTGGCTAAGTCCTGTCCAGTCCCAATGAAAAGTGTACCCCAGGAGAATCACCACAAACAAGGTAATCAATACCACAAGCAGTGTGATGAGTACTGCATCCCGAGGTTTACGTATGTTCTCCCACCATGAGCGAAACCCCGCTACCATTGCATGACCTCTATCAGAGTAGAGATAAATTCGAGTTGGGAAGACGATAACCTCCCATTCTTGAGTATACCAAATAGCATGAGTATTGTGAACGTGCGATGCTTTATTTATCGCAACAAGTTAGCTGAAGAGACTGTATGCCTATTATGATTTTTACCAACCAAGAACGGTAATATTTTGTCACCCTGAGCGAAGCGAAGGGTCTGTCGCGATGGGCAGAGAGATCCTTCGCTTCGCTCAGGGTGACAGTACCGGCTTTGGTCGTTAAAATTCATCATAGGGGTCGATTTTGTGATAGGATATGGTATCTTGTGGATTTTGATCGGCCTTAACCTGGGCAACGATGAACGTTGTCACGGAGGTACCATGGATACAGCTACAGAGGCCAGGCAACAACCACCTCCACTTGCCCAACAGGTCCGTCAGGTGCATACCATTACCGACCGCTTCTCGATGGCAAACACCTATCTTGTCAACGATGAACATTGTATAGTCATTGATCCTGGTTCCGTACTCAATGTACGGCTGACGATTGATTATCTCAGACGTTTCCTGCATCGCGCCCCCGCAGACATAGACCTGATTGTGCTGACACACCTGCATCCCGATCACACGGCTGGTGTCGAATCGCTGCGCCAGGTCTGCCACGCACCGGTTGCCGCATCTATCGTTGCACAGCAACTGGTACAGTCGTGGCAAGATGGTGGAGATCGAGAAGGCCGGAGCATCCCGGGAGTAACACATTTTATGGGGCAGATGCTGAGCCAGGCTCCGCTACCCGGGGCACTGCATCACCTTGATCTCTTCGCGCCGCGCTACGAACGCCAGGTTCAAGCGGTGGACATATGGTTAGAGGACGTGGCCGGTCTACCCAACCACCTTAACTGGCGTGTCATCGCCAGCCCCGGGCATACACCCGAAAGCCTTTGCCTCTACAACCCCTTCAGCTACGAACTGGTGTGCGGAGACACTGTCGTTACCTTCGAGGAAGGAGCTGTCCTGGTGCAGGGAACCGCAAACCGCCGCCGCCTGGAAATGACGCTGCAAACACTACGCAGCCTGAAAGTCTACTACATCTACCCTGGTCACGGCAGACCCATTTTATCGAAACAGGCCGCGCAAAATTTACAGGTAGAGTGGTGATAGGTGGTATTCATGTACTAAAAATGTAGTGGCACCCCTTGCGGGCGCCAGGCTGGTTAAATCGGGGCGTCAGGCTAGTTCATTTCGGTTTGCTCGGCAAGCGCAGCGGCATTGGGCCACTTGGCGTTCGAGCAAGCGATCTTGTGGGAAGGGGCGGTAGAGATGTAGTCTGCGCCTCCGGTATAAAAGTGTACTCCAGGGCAATATTGCCCAGGCTAATGATATCGCCTTGTTGAAGCAAGCGCGGGGCGTGCAGAAACTCACCGTTCACCTTTGTTCCGTTGCGGCTGGCAAGGTCTTGCACGTAGTCTCCCTGGGCCTGGCGTGAAAATTGCGCATGGCGCCGTGAAATCGACGCATCGGGGATGATTACATCGCTTTCAGCAGCTCGCCCAACAGTTAAGACAGGCCGGTCCAGCAAGAAGCTTCTGCCCATTAACTCCCCGTTGCGGATCACGCACAGACTGCCTGGTCTTTCAATCAGCGGCGCGGGAGTGACTGGATCAAGTTTTGCTGTATCTTCCCATTCAGCAAAACTGCCCACAACATTAATCTCACCAGGCGTCGTACGCGGCAACTGCTGAGCTGCATCATCCAACTTGAAACTATCAAACTCAAACGCGTCCTCTTCATCCAGGGGCTTCGTCGGGAATGCATTGGCGCTGGCGGGAGTTCTACCAGGTTGGTCCGGCGTGTCGCGATCGACATCATCCAGCGTAACAGATGGACGCCGCAGGTGATGCAATAGCGGATCATCCTGGTCCAGGATATCGGGACGTGCAGCCATCTCGAACAAAAAACGGTGCGCGCCGATTTCCACCAGGTCGCCACTTTTAATCACAAGGGTGCCACGGATGCGCCGCCCGTTCAAAAGCACCCCGTTTAGACTATCACAGTCGGTTACATAGGCCTGTCCCCCTTCCCAGGCCAGCTCAGCGTGGTAACGCGAAGATGTCTCGTCATCCAACCAGATATCGTTATCCTCTTCACGCCCGATAGAAACCACGGTTCGCTTCAACGCAAGTTTTTGCCCCTGGAAGCGCCCCGCACGATGCTCTAGCCAGCCCCAGGGAACATCATCGTTAAAGACGAAGGGCGCGGGTACGCCAGGCTGACGTCTTGGCAGAGGCGATCTGCCTGCAACGGCGTTGCCGCGAGTGGTACGCTTCGCGTGCTTGCGTTGACGAGGAATACGTGCCGACGTATGCGAGTCACGTGGCCGTGTAAAGAGGCAGTAAGAGGTAGTGACACCCAGCGGTAGTACCCAACCACACACGGCAACATAGACAAGCGCCAGCGTAATCTCTACCACAGAAGTAGCTGTCTGGATGGAACTAAAGCGCACGTTGTACCACAGAAATGCGGGCAATAAGAGCAATGCCGAAATCACGCAGGTCACAATTGCACCTGCGAGCTGCCGCGTAGTGCCGCGTTTACGTATCGTTGTATAGAGCGCGTTGAGTGCGATGGCGATCATACACGTGGCTAATCCGCCAAAGCAACCGTAGCTAAACCAGGTTGGAAAATCTACATTGCTCGTTGTCGCATCCCTCTCTTATTACAGCATTGGACCAACGTACGCTTTGCGTGCGGCGCTGATTAAAATCGTGTCCACAATTTGCTTCTGCTTCGCGTTTTGTTGGTATTCACCATCTGCCCATAAGTTTGCAGAATCCCCCGCGACGTTATCATTCACCTGCACCGCGTCCCAGTATTCAAATTGCGTATCGTTCTGTGTGACCGCTACACCCAGGAAGGCATGACCGGGAATAATGACAATCTCAGCATCCAGCCCTATATTTTCGACCGCCGAGGCCAGCAGGGCGGTCAGCTCGATGCACATGCCGCTGCGCAGTTGCAACACCTCTGCCGGCAGCTTGATATTCTCTAGAGCACTTGTATCACCAGTGCCACTGTATGGAACCCTCTCCGGGCTATATCGTATATGATAATCAAGCATGGCGTCAAAAATTGCGTCAACCTGGTCTCTTACAGCCCTGGAACTCGCCCGGCCATTATTGTACCCGATCATCGCATGCGGAACAGGAGCCGGCTCTGACTGCAAATGCGCGGCGGCTTTCTTAACCAGCGCTATTACCGCCGGATCGTCGGGCGTGACCCAGGCGGCAATCTGGAGGCGGTTCGCGGCAATCCACTGCATCACCCAGCGCGAACGCAGCAACAATGGACTATCGTTGACATAATAGGCATGCCTGACAGTATCGGTAACGCTGACATGCAGTGGAGTGTTTTCATCGAAAGTCAATTTACGCAGAGTCTGGCTGTTCAACAGTGGCGGCGTAAAGCTGATCGATTGCACACTGGCCGTCGCATTGACCGTATGCGTCTCCATCTGGCTAAATCCAGCAACGTTGACACTTACAATCAGTGTAATCGGGCTGCTGCTGCTGTAGTTGATAGTGAACAAATTAGTATGGGTAGCGACATAATAGGGGTAGTAGGCGCTGAAGATGGCAGGCGGAGCCTGTACGCAGATATGTACAGGTGACTGTCTTTTACAATGTTCCTGG
>Ga0207646_10000716_pt1 | contig 43116 bp, 65 predicted proteins | sample KBSK5502metaG_FD_184343 | JGI IMG/M metagenome (GOLD analysis project Ga0207646, IMG submission 184343) | Corn, switchgrass and miscanthus rhizosphere microbial communities from Kellogg Biological Station, Michigan, USA - KBS K5-50-2 metaG... | ecosystem: Host-associated > Plants > Roots >... | reverse complement strand
TTCTTGTTCCTCTGGCCTACCTACTGAGGCCAAGGAAACGCAAACAACATCCACATCTATGAAAAAGAACCCACGATTAAAGGCGGTTCCCGGGTATCCGGGATACTTCGCGACTAGGGATGGGTTTGTGTGGTCAAAAAGAAAAGGCGGCCTCATTAGACTTCGTCCATACACTAATAGAACCGGGCATCAGTGTATTGTTTTCTCATACCCAGGCAAGAAGACTACTAGGCTCGTCCACCGCGTGATACTCGAAACTTTTGTAGGCCCATGTCCACCAAAACATGAAAGCCTACATGGGCCAAACGGTGTGGTGGATAACTCGGCGGGAAACCTCCGATGGGGAACGAGGTCGGAGAATGAGTTAGACAAGGCCCGCGACGGAACGTCCCTGCGCGGAGAGAATCATTTCAAGGCTAAACTGAAAGAGGTGGATGTGAAATTGATTAGAATAATGTATCCCCGATACACTCAGACGATGATCGCTAAAATTTTCGGGGTGCAGAGGGAAACAGTGGGCAGTATAGTGCGTGGCATCAATTGGGGGTGGCTATGAAGGTAGCTTGCTTCGACCTGGAGACCTCTTCGCTCTACGCTAACTCCGGCATCATCCTGTGCGCCAGCATCAAACCGTATGGTAGCCGGAAGATTACCACGTTCCGCGCCGACAAGTACCCAAGCTGGAAGACCAACAAGAGTGATAATGAGGACTTGGTGCGGGCTATCATGGCCGAGTTGGCTGAGTATGACATCCTCATAGCCCACAACGGACAGTATTTTGACAAGGCATGGCTCAATACCGTGTGCCTCAAATACGACCTCATTCCAGCCCTGCGAAGTGTGAAGTTTGTTGACCCCGTACTTCTCGCTCGCCGTCACCTACGCATGGCCCGCAATTCCCTGGCGGCCCTGATCGACTACTTCGACATCCAAGAGGAGAAGTCTCCAATCCGTTTCGCCTACTGGATCGAGGCGTCGCATGACGGCAATAAGAAGTCTCTGGACTACATCGTTAAACACTGTGAGAAAGATGTGATAGCCCTTGAGAGGGTGTACGATAAAGTCCGAAGGCTCGTCAAACAGATAGATGACGGCGGGAGTGCTTTTAGATGAAACCCTCCGACCAACTTCCCAAAATCATTATTGACCAGAAGGCTGAGACCGCCCTTGAGATCATGGCCCAGACCCCACACAAGAGGTGTTGGGTGGACAGGCTCGCAAAGGAGATGGTGGCTTCCGGCAAGTGGGAGCGGGTCTACAAGAGGGTGGGTGGAAGGTTGACTCCTGCGTACAGGGTTCGCCAAAAATAAATCCCCCACACCTATTGACTTTCTGGAATCAGTTCCTTATCATACACCATGTCATTCGACTCGCTCAACCCAACCTACCCAGACCCACCCACATGGGACGAATGGCAATCCCGGTGGGCCAGGGAGGTCGCGAGCCTCAACGCTCGTCCGGGACAGGCCGGTAGAGACCGGCGCAACCAGGAGTACCGAGACTCCGGCGTTGAGATTGACCCAAACAGGTATCACCCTTACTCGGAGTGGGAATACGAATACGCAGATTGGATCGAAGGGGTGCTTGCGAAATGGTAGACTGTGACCACATGACATACGATAGGGCCAAAAAGGTGTTGGATGGGATGGTTGAGGCTGGGATTGTTTCCTTCTCGGCCAAGTACGACATTATGAAAATCGTTATTGCCTACGGTGGGTATAGGGGCCGCGAGGCAACCAACGACGCCATCAAGATATTCACACACAGCAAATAGGGGGAGAGAATGTTTGTGTCTAGTAAGCGGTTGCGGCTCATAGAGGACAAGGTAGATCGCCTAGACCGAGCGGACGATAGAAGGTCTATGGGGGTTTCTGGTTGCAGGTCTGGTGTAGAGTCCCTCCAAATGACGATCGACCGGCTCCTAGATTACATGGGGCTGTACCAAACCGAACAACCCCATCAAATCGTGATCCGCAAGAAATCCAAGTCAACCAAATCCAAATAACGAGAGGGAGAAACAAATGGATGATCTGTGGGGATTCTTCTGGGCGGGGATTGTGATTGTGGTAATCGCCCTCCTCGTTCTGATGACTGTTCAACATCGGCACGTCGCCGGGTACTATCTTACAGGAAACACCTACCCAACAATAGGCGTTGATGTCGAGTGGGGTGTAGATAGATATATTCCGCTTGTCGGAACATCCTATCAAGACGCCGTTAAAATTATCGATTCACTTAACAAAACAATCACTATAACTGAGAGGGAGAACTAACCATGCCTATCATGGCACAGGAAACAGGAACCGATTTTGAACAGCCCACCCCGGGGACAACCCAGGCGGTGTGTGTGTTCATCCACGACATCGGTATCCAAGAGAACAATTTCAGCGGCGAGACCAAGCGTGCCCACAAGATAATCATGGCGTTCGAGTTGGCTCAGAAGCGAACAATTGGGGAGAACGCCGGGAAGCCGTTCATCTTGTCGAGCTTCTACACCCTGTCGCTCCACGAAAAGGCGGCTCTCCGCAAGGACTTGGAGGCGTGGCGGGGGAAGAAGTTCACCCCGCAGGAGTTGAAGGGATTCGACGTGGAAACCGTGAAGGGCGCGAACTGTCTCCTGTCCATCGTTGCCACCGAGAACGGCAAGCGGAAGATTAATGGGGTTATGGCTCTCCCCACCGGGATGCCGACCATCACCGCGAGTCTCACCGAACCACCTGACAAATATATCGAGTGGATCGAAAAGGAGAAATCAAAACAGATCAAGCCCGAGCCCACCACGGAAATAATCCAAGCCGAGCCCACAGATGACACGACTCCACCCTTCTGACCCATGCCAATCGAAGCCAGAGAAGGTCTACCCGAGCGCGTCTTCGTCGGTAAGGGGTGGGAGAACAAGGGTGGCATCTCAATCTCGATCAAACAGGCCCAAATCGCCTCGCTTGTCCCTAACGAGTGGGGCGATGTCCGCCTGTTTGTCGGGAGGCTGAAGACACCGGAGGAACGATCCAAGGCCACCCATTTTGTCGCGGTGAGTGAGGGGCGGAAGACGAACGGGTGGGTGCCACCGAGGGCACCAAGTGGGATGCCGAGTGATCCTCCCGGACACACGGAGAAAGAGGATTTACCGTTTTGATGGGGTCGGGGCGACTTCGCCGTATACTCGCCGACCGAGGTGGTCTCAAACGCATCTACCCAGACGGTGCCGCCTCAATCCGGGAAGACGCGGTTGACACACTTAATTCTGGTGACTATGGATACACTTCAATGGACGCAAAACTCAGAGGGAGAAGGATGAGGAAAAAGTGTCTGGTGTACCTGAGTGGCCCATACTCGGGCGAGATAGAAAAGAACATCGCCGCCGCCAGGGAGGTTGCGATCAAACTGTGGGAGGCGGGTTATTGGGTGATCTGCCCACACCTGAACACCGCCCACTTTGAGGTTGATTGCAAGGTGGGCTACCAAGACTACATCGACGGCGATTGCCGCATGATCGACGGGTGTGACGCCTTGGTGATGCTACCGAATTGGGCTGAGAGCAGGGGGGCGGTTATTGAGAAAGACCACGCCACAGGTCGCGGCATACCGTCCTATGTGTGGCCGTCTGTCCCACCGCTCGAAGTCACCCCGGAGAACGTCTTACAGGAGGCCAACCGCCTAGTCCACGGGAATCGCGGGGCAGACTATGGGCACCCTCTCGACGATTTCTCCCGTACTGCCCAAATGTGGTCTGCGATCATGGGTCGCCAAGTCACAGCCAATCAGGTCGGCCTCTGTATGGTGGCGGTGAAACTGAGCCGCGAGTGCAATAAGCCCAAACGGGACAATCTCGTTGATGTCGCCGGATACGCCGAGACCGTACAGATGCTCAAAGAGGAGGCCGTCAGACGAGCCTTCGTAGACGATAAATAACCCCCAACCACAAGGATAATAATGACTAAGATCAGTCGCCTGATTCTACCCACCCTGGCCCTCCTTTTACTCAATACTCTGAGTAATTCACAAGACCTCGTTCGCTACGTCTGGATACCCTCATGGGACGTAAACATCCCATCGACTACCTCGAACTATGGTGACATGCCGCTCTCGGAGTTCAGGTGGAGCGTGGGTACACACTACTCCTCGTTTGCCGTCCCGATGGCCTCAAATGGCTCCTCGATCACATGGAACAATCTCCTGATCGACCGGAGGCAACAGGTGAACGCGGCGGCACACGCGGCGGGTAAGCCTATATATTTGTGCCTTGGGGGGTCTGGGTCTGACGGGTGGATGACTTCGGCGTTCTCACCGGCAAACAGGGCCAACGCGATCCAAACGTTACTCGCGGCTCGCAGAGAATACAAGTACGACGGGTTTGACTTCGATTGGGAGCCGTTCGGTAGGTCTGACACCGCAATCTTCTATCCCTTTGTCCGTGAACTCTATGCCGCCCTTGCCAACGAACCAACCTACTTCGGCACACCGGAACGTCCAGCAATCGTCCTCACCATGTCCCCTGCCGGGAACCAGTGGGGGTTAGCGTTGAAACCGATGGGACCCTACCTCAAGTTTGTCGTCCTGATGGCTTACGACAAGATGGGGACGTGGACCGTCGTATCGTACTACGATTGCGCGGTGACATCCGGTGGGGTGCGTGTAGGCTCACAGGAGCCAGCCACAATGGAGCGTCAGGCCGGACAAACAGTGGGCTTCGACCCCAAGAAGATCATTGTTGGCCTGGATGTGATGGGGGCATTAATGAGCGGCGTGACAGCCCCAATGCAAACCATCCCGTCCGGCGTAACCATCAACGCAGACTACAAGTTCGACACATTCTACCGGGATGTGCTGATGGCTGATCCCAAGCCGGAGATAAAGTACGACGCCGTGGCGGGTGCGTATTGGTGTGCTAAGGGTGGGAACTTCTACTCGTTCATGGGTGCGCCGGGGCACGACCTGGCAATCGGCAAGGCGTTCTCATTCCTCAAGGGGAAGGGGTACGGTGGTGTCGCCTTGTGGAATTGGTCGGAAGCCTACTTGGGGTTTACCAAGTTCACCCCATCCAACTATCCGGTCTTGGATAGGGACTGGGCTGGAAGCGCGTTCCTCAAGTATGCCGGGGTGGTAGTCCCACCTCCTCCCCCGCCACCCCCAACCGATACATCAGCGTGTGACACGGTGTACCGGGTTATCACGATCAGAGATTCCCTGTTCTTCCGGCTTGTGCCCATTATCTCCGGGTACGACACCGTGAGGGTGAGGTAGTGTCGAGGAGGCGCAAGTCCAAACGCAAGAAACTCGTCCCCATGCCGCGCCTGATGCGGGATGCTGTATCCGCGTTCAACGGGTGGATACGAAGACGGGATTTCGCGTGTATGACTTGCGGAACGACCAAGAAGCCTACCGCGAGTCATCTGATAACGGCTAGGAGGGTTGCTACCCGATTCTCTGAAATCGGCGTAGTGAAGATGTGCCGGGATTGTAATATGAGGCATGAGTTCTTTCCAGAACTGATGACTTCCAAGTGGCTCAAACAATATGGACTCGTCGCCTACCACAACCTTGTCGCGGAATCCCTCAAGCCGAAGAAATACAAACGGCACGAACTAGAGAACATCATCCAGACTTACCTCAACAAATGAGTCCCGAGGTATTAGAGGCGTGGGCGCGTTACCTGTTACACTGTGAGGAAATGGGGAAGAAGTTGTCCACCCCAGCGGTCAAGATGGCCCTGGTGAAAGTGTTTGAGATTGCCAACGGGAACGCTTCGATGGCCGAAGCTCTCATCAACCAATCGGTTGAAAGCGGGTGGGTGCAGATATACCCGCTGACGGCTCACAACATGGAACGGTACAAGGCGAGAGAGCGGGATAAGAAGAAGTTTATGGTGACTCCTTGCGCCTACTGCCAGAAACCGATTACCGAGAGTAACCGCAGTTGGCATGAGGGCAATGAGTGTCCAAACTTCAAGCTGGCCGACCCGCAACAGGTGGCAGACGCGGTGAAACAGTTGACCGAGAAGTGGAAGGTAAACTAGTGGCGAAGGTCGCAGAGGGCAACCGTATAGACAAGTACCACTACTTGCGGAAGTCGTACCGCAAGGATGGTATATATCTCAAAGTCCACGAACTCCCCATCCCAGAGCAAAAGGAACTCTTTAGCCAACTCTTCCACGCCCACGACTTCGAGCGGGAGTTCATCGTGAAGCGATTTCTTGCTAGGCGGATTGTGGCTGAGTGTCGAGAGAAGCATATCGAATGTGACCCCAAATTGATTGCGTTAGCTAAGTCCGAATTTGTGCCAAACGTTGTCCCATCGGAGGAGGATGATGAGTGAAATCACCCTCGCCAAAAAGGTCAACCCGAACGAGGTTCGCTACGGTGAAACCTTCAACTGTATCGACTGTGGGGACGATGTGGTCAGGGGTGGGGCAACCCATTTCAGGTGCCCCCGGTGTGCCAGAGAGGCCACCCTTGGTATCCGATCCAAAAAGATCGCCCACTATTTCCCCGTGGTTAGGGACGACATGGCGTGGCTCCCGTCCTACCTGTTGAGTAGGGACGAAGACGACACCGACAGGGCGAGGGAGGTCGGTATCCCAAAGCGGGATCGGCCCGGTGAATGGTTGGAATCGGCCCTCAACATCAAGTCCCCGTGTGGTGGGTGTGGTAACGCCCCAAGGTGTCGAGACCAGAAATTGATGTGTAAGGCGTTCTATGTGTGGGCCGATGGAAGGAAGAGTAAGAACGGGTGGGGTAAGAGGATCGACCCATCCAGGAAGTATTACAAGATGAGTTTCCCCAATGACAAAGAAGAAAGTACGACCTCAGCCCAACAAAGAGCCCGTCGAAACACCCACCCTTCCAACACACCTTCAAAAGTGGGTAGACGAAAATGGTCTTCCCTCAACAGTGAGAATCCCCGATGATCTGGAAGACCCGTGGGGGACAACCGGTGGGAGCGGTGGGAAGGTAAAAAAGAGGGAGGTTGAATAAGAGTATGAGAGCTATATCGGGTTTCCCCGGTTACTTCGCAACGGAGGGCGGGAATATCTACTCGATTAAACGTCGGGGGCGACATGGTGGGTATGGCCCACTCCACAAGCTTGTGCCAACGAGAGACCGAGAGGGCTATCTTATCGTGAATCTGTATAGGGGTGGAAAGCCGCACCTTCGGATGGTGCATCGGCTAGTTTTGGAAACTTTCATAGGCCCGCGCCCATTGGGGATGGAGTGCTGTCATGGGCCGAGCGGAAAACTCGACAACTCTATCGGGAATCTTGTGTGGGGTACGCGCTCCAAAAATTATGGCGAGGATAGGGTGAGAGATGGCACTCATTGTCGAGGCGAACGTCATCCATTCGCCAAACTCAATTCTCTTCAGGCTCGCGTGATCCGGCGGGCCTATTCCAAGAGAGGGGGTGGTGGGCTGTCTGGGCCAGCATTAGCAAGAGTTTTCTTGGTAAGCCACTCGACAATCGGTCGGATTATCAGGATGGAGAGCTATGTCTAGTGGAGATACATTATGGGGCCAGCCCGATCAGCGCGTGGAGGGAGGGACGCACCGACCAGAACCGGCCCCAAATGGTACTTAATCGAGCGGGAACGACCCTCCTAGCCCGTTTTACCGGGGAGGGGTAGTCTCGATAGCCTTCGCCTGCTTGGCGACAGCCAGCCTGATCGTGCCGATCCCCAGCAACTCGATAATCTGTTGAAACTCGGGACTAGCGAAGAACTGCATAATCGACAAATCCCCGGTGAGGAAGTGAACCGCTTGGATGAGAAGCCCGAGTATCACCAGAATGTACGTTTTCTTTCCTGCAAGCCACGTCATGATTGTTGTTCCTTTGTGATTATTGTCCGAAAAATGGCAGTAGCTCCATCAGGCTTTTGAGTTCCCCGATGTGGTGTATTGCCAGACCATACACCCAGATGTGAAACAAAACAACAAGTAGCGTCATCTTCTTGTGGGCCATCACGATAGGTAGAATCTCCGCAATCACCACGGCTAGCGCCGCATACTGATCCGACATTACTTCGTGGGGCTTCCTCATTTCTTCTGCGACACCAACCTTTCGATACGATCCAACTGTTCTTTGATGGCCCCCATCCTCTCAGACTGTATGGCGTCAACGATACTGTTGGCTTGATCGGCCACCACGTTGGCCTGTATCGCCGCCGTGTTCTCTTTGACATCGGTGAGGACGGATTGCCCGCCGTAGGCAACAACACCCAAGAGGATAGCGATAAGCCCAAGGGCGGCCCTCCAAATATTTTTATCGATGATGTAACTTCCATTGTTATCGGATTTGACCATCGGTTCCACTTATACCCCCTGCGGTTTGTCAGTCGGCTCGGGTGATCCGGCCAACATGAAATCAAGGTTCACAAGGTCAAGCGGCGAGAGGCCCGCCTTCTCAAACTTGGCAATCGGGATGGGCGGTTCGATGTTTGGGAGAATGACCTCGCCCTCCATCAACTCGTCCAACTCCGCCTGAAACTTATCCACCTCCGCATCACGAATCTTCCTGCCACCACCCTCCACCTTGTCGCCGTATTTCTCGTATAGTGAATCGGTGAGTTTCTGAATCCTCGTCAACTCTTCTGTGGCCGCTTGGAGGAATTTCCCCATTCTAAACGCGGTGTAGATGTCTACCGAGTGGGCCGGGGGGCTGGCGACACGCTTGAGACTGTCAGTTTTACTGAGGAACGATTTAACTGTGAATTGTGGCATGGTTTCCCTCTTTTGGATTGTTGTTGGATTAGTTGTCTTCCGTGATCGTCTGGATTACGATGGTCGCCGTTTCACCGGGAGTGGTGCCGATATGATTGATCGGGGCGGCTTCTTGGCCGTTGACACGCGGCACAAATGCGTCGGGGGTGATGTATCGCCCCGACAACACAGACCCCGAGGCAATCTGAGTGCCGCTGTTCGATGTGGCGACGTATGACGTTCCGTTGGTGAAAACCGTTACAGAGTAAATCCTGCAATTATGATCCACCGTGTATGAGCCATCCCAATATAGCGTGCCGTACTCCCATTTGAACGTGAAAGCTGACTGCCCCCCGCCACCCGGCGGATTAGACGAGATGAATTTTGGTATGTTGATGTCGGGTTCGTTTTGACACCCGATAACGAAGGTTGTAAGTAACAGTAGTATGATATATTTCATTTGATTCCTAGTTATGAGATGGAATTGAGGACTTCGGCATGAACTGAAATCTGGCGAACCTTGTGGGCCGAAGATGCCGCACTCCATGTAGCGGAGAACTTCAGATCGGCCCCGGCGGTGAAATCCACGGCGGTTGTGTTAGTGTTGATTATGGCTGTTTGATACGCCGATCCAGTAAAAAGATATTCAATCGCGTCCACCTGGACAACCCCGGCGGCTCCTCCCGTCCTGACGACGATCCTCCACTCGATTTCCCATGGATCAAGAGTGGTAGACACAGCCGCGAACGGTATGGCTCCTGTCTGCGCCAGAATGGTTGCCCCGAGTTTCAACTTGATGTTCAGGGTGGGCGTAGTGTTGTTGTGGTCACAGGTGAAAAGGGATTGAACCCTTATCACCATGCCCTGCGTGATGGCGTTCGCTGGTACTGCGAATACCTGGCTAAAATCGGTTTCTGATGTTGTGTTGGAAATGTCGGACGAGTTGGCCGTGGTCGTCCAAAACATTCCTTCGAGACCAATTCTACCAAGTTTTTGATAACCCCGGAAGCCGAGTGCGGTAGATTCCCTATACCACAATTCCCCCTCTGTCGCCGACACGGGATCAAGGAATGGTGATAGGACTAGCCCACCACTATCAATTTTTGAATATCCGCTTACAGCCAAAGAGTAGCCCGCCGCCGGAGCCATGTTCACCCCGAGCGTGTTGTTGTTGATGTAAACATCGCCAACGATTTCAACATCAACGGTCGGTGCGGTTGTGAACAGGCCAACCCGATCAGAAAAGACATACCCTTCACCGGCCTCTGCCCGGAAGTGGAATCCGGCCTTCCCCGCCGTACCACCACGATCAGCCACCCACATCTGTGCCACGTCTGCCGGGGATGTGGATGGGGCAGTACCCGATGCAAGCGACAACACCTTATCCGCGCTTGTACCGAAGCCCGTCTGTGTGCCGAGGCCAAAATTGTTGCCGAGGACAAACAGCGACCCATCCTCAGACCTTCCATGCAGACTTGCCTTCCCGGCAGTTCCCCCCAAGTCGGCAGACCACAAGGCAAACGCATCAGCCGGGGACGTTGATGGGGCCGTGCTTGACCCCATAATGATTCCACCGTTGGCAGACGTGCCAAACGCGACGTTGCCGAGTGAAAGCCGTACCGCCGTCAGGTCTCCAGCCGTCGTGTTCGCCGGGGCGGTAAGGCTTCCCACGCGCAGATGTGTCAGCAGAGTCGCGTCGCCAGCCGAAAGGAGTTGGAAGAGTGTCGCGCTGTTATATTGGAACCTGTGGGCAAGCGTCGCCGTCGTGGTGACGTTATATCGTGCGCCAGAGGTATTGTTCGTCGAGGTGAAGGAAAGAACGGGAGAGGCCCCGGAGATGTGAACGTCGGTAGCCGGAGCATTTGTCCCAACACCAAAACGACTGTTCGCCCGCGACCAATATAGGAGCGTGTTGGCCTCGTCAAGTTTTCCAGCCAATCCGCCGAAAATTACTGAACCGTCTGTCGGTGTAAACCACGATGGGGTAGTGGATGCACCTGAGACAAGCGCGAGACCGGCGGTAGCCGTACCAGCAAGGATGGCCCCGGCTGTGGTGGTTGAGTAGAATATCCCACCATTGGAGGCTGTGAGGTTCGCGTTTGTGCCACCATTGGCAAGTGGGAGGAGGCCGGTCACAGCATCGGTGTCAGCCAGATCGAGCACACCCCAAGCATATGTGGATACCCCTGTCACACGGAGAACCTGCCCCACGGTAGAAGAATTGGTGATCGCTGTGATCGCCGATGTGCCGTTACCCTGCAATAACCCGGTCAACGTGGACGCACCTGTGCCGCCCCGAGCAACAGCGAGTGTCCCAGTCCATCCGAGTGTCAAAGACGTAGCCGCCAAGAGTGCGGTGGTCGGAGAACCGCCAAGTGTGAGTGTGACGTTTGTATCGTCAACCCGAGTCAACGCCTGTCCGCCGGTGATCGAGGATGCGGCGGGCGTAATCAGGACATCGGTGGCGGCTGTGAGTCTCCCGGTGGCGCCAACTGTGAACGTGGGTGACATTGTTGCCGACCCGTAGGAGCCGGGAGTGACGGCTGTAGTTGACAACCTCGCGTCAGCCAGCGTCCCCGTCCAACCAAGTGTCAATGTCTGTGCGGCAATCGAACCCGTAACATTGGTATCATTGACAACCGCTTGCACCACGCTCGCATTGAGGCGGGCGGCGGCGAGCGTGCCAGTCCACCCAAGTGTCAACGAGGTGGCGTTGAATAGCGCGGTGGTAGGCGACCCACCGAGCGTCAGCGTGACGTTGGTATCGTCGGTTTTCGAGAGTGCGGCTGTGGAGGCCCAGAGGGGATCAGTGCCATCTGATGCCAAGTATTGCCCCGAAGTCCCCACGGCCAACGTAGCCCAAATCCCAAGCGAGTTCACCCTCAGTAAATCGCCACGCACCTTGGCACTAACGAGCGTGTCGGTGTGGGTGGTGGAAAGGATGTCGTGGTTGGCGGTGGAGATGACGGTAGTTACCGTTGAACCGGAGCCACCCGTGGTCTCCGTGGGGGTGGTGGTGGTCGCTAGCGGGGGGGCGGTGGCCCGAATCACCTTCGAGAGAACGACGAACTCATTCCTCACCCTTGAGGTCAATTCCTTCGACCAGGTGTAGAGGTCGTCCTTGGAACGAGGTTCGGGGATATGTCCGGGGGTGTAGGACATTACTTTTTGGCCTTCATCGTGGCGGCTTGTCTACGGAGATTCTCCGACATCTGGCTATTGATGGTGCCACGATTGACGAAGTTCCCCGAGGCGTCGAGTTCTATTAGTTTCTGCGCCTCTTCCGGCGAGACATAGCCACGCTTTACGAGGTCGTTCACCCCCGCCCCAGACATCTCATCAATATACTGTGTGGGCCACACATTGCGGCGGGCCATCTCTTCGACAAGCGCGTGGTCTGGGAGTGACGCCGATTCTGGGCCAAGTAGTTTTTGGTAAGCAACCCTCTGGCTGTTGGGAAGCCCGTATTGTTTGGCGGAAGCAATCATTTCCTCAACCTGCCCCATCTCCGCCGGTGTGGGGGCGAGTTTCCTCGCGGCACTCTTTCCGGCCTGTATCGCGGCGGCACCAGGAGTCACTTCGTGGGAATATACCACCGGCGCATTGCGGGCCTCCTTCACGGCAAGGTACGCCGCCTCTCTGGGGTCTCTGGCGGCGTTCCGCATGAACCTTCCCATTCCAGCCGCCCTTTCTGCCATCGTTGCCGTTTTTCCAGCGGGGCCAATGGGGGCCGCCATCGAAAGTGCCACATCTGCCACATCACCAACAAGGGGTGTGGTTGCTCTACCAAGGGCCTGTGTGAGGGGACGCAGAACGGCTAGTGGTGAACCTATGTCGCCTCCGGCTGGGACGGCAGTAGCACGATTCACCGGAGGGGCACCCTCAAACGGGGTGTGGATATTCTCCCCCAACTTTTTCAGGAGGAACGCGATAAACCCGTTGGGATCGTTGGGCATTATTCCTCCGGTTCTCTGGGTGTCTGGGGTATGGCGCGGCCAACCGTTGCGGCGGTCGAGACCTTACTCTTCTTGAAACCACGCTTCTTGGCTTGGTCGAGGGCGATACCGAGGGAAGCCTTGAATCGGGGGCTATCCATGATTTGTCTCGCGATCATGGCCTTAATCCCTATGGATGGAGACTTTGAGCTAGCCGCAAACACAGCACCCGTCATTGGCGCACCGATCCCCATGAGGTTCACATTCTCCGCCCTATTTAACGCCTTCTCGATTTCCGGCTCTAGGCGGAGCATGTTGGACTCTCTAGCGTTCAAACCCTGTGCCGCCGGAAGTTCGGCCACGATGTCCTCTTTGATACCACGAATCAACGCCTTCTTGCCCTCGATGAGCGACTGCTTCATCTCACCGTAACTCTTGCGGAGGATGGAGCCCGCCGTCTGCTTGATCCTCTGAGCTTCATCAATAGGGATGGTTCTACCGTGGGCGGCTATAAACCTTTTCTTGAGATTCTCAAGTTCCCGAAGGTGTGGCTTGGGATCAATGTCGCGCTTGAAATAATCTGCCACATCGTCAATCCTAGAGACAATCGAGCTAGTGTTTAGAGTAACCCCCCTACTCCCTGCATCCTCGGTCAACGCAAGAATCTGCTTATTCAGGTCGCCAATCTTCTCGTGTAACTTGAGGTATCCAGACTGAGTCGGGTGAATTTGCTCTGTGAGGCCGGTCGAAATAATCGCCTCACGCTCTAATGGGGATAACGACGTGGACGGCTTCACCGCGCTCCGGTATAGTTTGCGGCTCGCCGTTTCGAGTGGTAGGGCTTTCTTGGCGAGTCCAATAGGGCCAGCGATGGGGTCAACCATCGCCCCGGCCTTGCCGATAGCACTCCCGACCTCCGCCATCTTCCCGCCACCACTAGCCGCTTTCAATGCGGCACCACCACCACTCAACACCAACGAAAGATCACCAAGCACACCAACCGGATCGGTCTTGAGGGTGTTGGTGAAGTTGTCCCACCCGCCGTAACGGTTGGCTAGGTCTTCGGCTAACGCAGAGAGATGTGGCGTATCTCCCGGATTGATAGCCATACCGAGACCGGAGAAAGCCCCCGGATTCTGCGCGGCTGTCACCCCAACATCCCGGATTAGTCCACCGATCCCTTTGGCGGTCTCAATTGGCGACGTGACTATGTTGGCGATGTTGCCAAGGAACTTCCCGGCACTCTCGGGGACGTTGCTAAGCAATTCCTCACCGTATGAGGGTGCCTGTTGTGGAGCGTTCACCGGAACGGTGGAATCAACCGCCGCGCCCTTATCTTGGAGATAGGCGTTCGGGTTGAACCCACCCTTCTTTTGGAGATATTTATTAGGGTCGAAGCCCATTACTGTATCCCATGCAATTTCAGGATTTGTGCCGAACGGGGATCGTTGGGATTCTGCCTCGCCCAATCAACCGCCTCCTGGTCTTCGGGAGAGAGTTGTTGAGTCCCTTCGTCGAGCATATCGAGAATGTCAGCCTCCTCGATTTTCCCCTTGTTGGCTTTGGAGTAGGTCTTAGCGTATTGCTTTGCCATATTGGAGCGTCGGACTTTGGCACTCTTACTCATCACCAACGCGAGACTCTTGACGAACTGCCTGTTGTCGGCGGTGAGTGCGCCTGTCGTAGCCCTCTGGGCAACCTGCGCGATCCGTTGGGTGAGGGCGGCACTCCCACCAAACGGTGCCTTGTCAGCTTCCGACAAGTTGCCCACCTCACCAGACGCCCTAGCCATGAACGTGGGGATGGCGTTGTCGGCCACGGGGTTTCCGCTGTCAAGCAGGGAAACGATGGTGTCTGAGGCGTCAATCATTTGCACGTCCTTGCGAACGGAGGGATCGGCCAAGAACCTACCGGCGACGGTGTTGAGGATGGACTCTCTGGGAAGGCCAGCCCTTGATTCGTCGTCGATCTTCTTGAACTCGCTCCCCATAGATTGTTTCGTGTTGGGGTCGATGAGTTCATACTCTTGGAGTCTTGCGCCGCCTTCCGACCTAAAGACCGGATTACCAGCCTCGTCGAGTTTGGCGCGGGAGTATGGAGAACCGGATTTCGTTGCCGTTCCAGCCCTGCCACCAACCCTCACAGGGACTTGGCCTTCACCCTTTTGGAAGATGTCGTACCCTCCACCCTCTTGGTTCATTATGTCGTAGGTGGGGATTCCGATATTCCGCATACCCATAAACTGCGACAACACCCCCGGTTCACTCGCGGCTTGCGAGAGGGCGTCAACAGTCCCAGGAGAGCCGATCTTCCGGCCAAACGGCACAACATCGACACCACGAGTCTGCGGTGTGACCTGTGGAGCCATCTGTGTCGGCCCATACGACCCATCAGGACGAAGTTGTGGGGCTGGGGCTTGCTGTGGCACACCCGGTGTCGCTGGTTGCTCCTTGTACGATTGGAACGACATCAGGAGATTCCTGAGAAGCTGTTGCTTCTTGAAATCTTCCTCCTCCTTTTTGCGTAGTGTCTCCTCGGACTCAAAGTGTCGTTGGAGGCCACCGGCAAGCCCCGAGAGACCTTGATAGATTCCAGAACTGAGTTCGTTAGGCATTAAATTGCTCCGTTATCTATTGTAGGCGCGTCGTCCACCGCCACCACCAGCCATGAGGCCGGGGATGATCGCACCACCGAGTTCACCGAGGCCGCCAATCAGACCACCCAAGGCACCCTCAGACCTTTGACCCGCAATACCAGATTGAAGCCCTAGGAGTTGCATTAGGCTTGAAATCTGCGCCCCCGCACGACCCTGTTCCAACTGGCCGAACTGTGGGGCGAATTGGCCGTATACATCATTCTCCGCACGTTGGGCGTAAGCGAACGGGTTGGTGAATCCCATCGAATAGCCCCTCCCGGCACCGAGTTGACCAGCCTGAGCAACGGCGCGATTCTGCTGTTGGGTCAGGTTACGACCCGACACATCGTAGAGGTTGTTGACCATCGGTGAGAGACCACCATGGATCAGGGAGTTGATGTAACTCTCAAGTCCACCGAGGGAGTTTTCGCGTTGATTAGTGAAGATGCTCATATTAGCCTGTTGCGTTTTAGGTAGAAATTCGTTATACTATGGAAACTTCAGGAGAGAGAACCCCATGAAAAAATCCCCGGATACCCCGGCTTGGGGTACGCCAATATCCGGCGCAGAACTTGCACGGATGTTTCATCGCGGAGAGTCCACCATTTACAATATTCTTTACGGTAACACCTGGAAACATCTGTTATAATTTCTTCTTGTAGAGTACCCCAGGGTTTCCCGCCGACGGGCTGTTTTGGCCAGCCGTACCTTGCACCGCGCCGGTTCCAGTTGCCGTACCCGGTGCGCCACCCAGCCCTATGTCCCCGCCAGCATAATTAAGTGTAAGCGAGTCGGTGTAATTGTGGTAGAAGAGGTCTATGAGACCACCATTCCCCGGCCCGCCAGCCCCGCCGCCATGTCCAGACTCGTTGGCTGTGGTTCCCCCTGACGCATTTGCGCCTCGTCCACCGGGGCCACCCTTGCCGCCCTTTACGGTGATCGTGCCGTTACCCTCTATGGTATGAAAAGCAACCCACACTTTCCCACCCGGCTGTCCGGGTGATCCCCCTACACCATGCCCCCCTATACAGTAACCAGCCCCGGACGTTCCCGAAATCCCGCGCGCCCCACCACCACCACTCCCGGAACCAGCCGCATATCGGACAAACTTAACGAAGTCTGTCAGCGCGGTTGTGGCTGTGGTGAACGCCCGATCCATATACATAGTGATGAAGTCGAGTCGTTTCCCACTAATCGCTGATGGGGCGGTGCAGGAACCAGCCGCTCCACCTACCCCGCCAGTTTGCGCCCCGGCCCCACCCCCATTCCCACCAGCCACTCCATTAGAACCGATACAGTCTGTGACAGTAGACCCCGCGCCACCGTTTGTCCCGGCTCTGACACCAGCGTCGCTCCCATCTCCTCCGGCGGGGCCAGCCGTTGCAGAGGCACCACGGGTGAGATATTGGTCACTCTTGGCGGTTGTCGCTCCGCCATCAGAACCACTCGCGCCCACCGTGGAGTTCGTCGTGTTGGCGGGAGCGTCTCCACCAGCCGCCCCGGCCGCCCCCGTGTCATTTAGGGTTCCATATAATCTCAGACGACCAGTTCCAAAGATTCTAAACCCAGCCGTATAAATGTCAATCCCCGGATTAACTGTTAGATTGATGGCATGCATATCCCGCGTGAGTGTCGTGTCTGCGGTCGGAGTTATTGATCCGTCTATTCCTCCGCCCCACCAAGCATCAACTGCGTCCAAGTCTGCGATAGTCGCAATGACCGTCGTATCCACCTTGATGGTGTCGCGTGTACCTGGGGAAATGTTGATGGTGGTGTCGCCGGTGACAGACGTACCCGCCGAGTCCAGCCTGACTATCCCGTTCCGGTACGAGTAGTACACCCCCGCCGACCCTCGGGCAAATATGAACCCATGATCCCACCCTGTCACACTCTGTGTGCCGAGGGAGTCAAAGTCCACACCCTTGTTCACCTTCGCCGTGTCCATTTGCCGGTTCTGGGCGAACGATTGCCCAAATGTCAATACCAGCGAGATTAGTATTAAATTGATATATCGCATTTATTCTCCTGACCGCGAGACTCGCGGCCTTGTCCGACCGAAATACTCCACCGAGGCTATCTGGAACACGCTCCCAGAGGAAAGCCGTTCACGGCTCGATGCCGCGTTATTGTATTCAATTTTGAATGATTGTCCCACCCTCTTGACGTAGGGGGTGAACTTGAGGACAAGTCTTGTTGCGGACACACTCTGGGCGGTGGTATCCAAGCCTTCGGCGTTCTCATTTTTGATGTCCACTTCCAAATTACCCGTCATTGTGGAACTTGCACCGGCAGAGTCCTTAAAACTCCGGTTGATGACCACCTTACTCAGCAACGCCTCAACACTCTCCCCGTCAAACAAGAGGTCGCCGGTGTTGAAGTGTGGAACGATGGCCGTCCCGTTGTCGCTGTATGTGAATGGGTACGCCCCAGCACTGTATGACCGCGTAAGACGATATGTGTTGGGGGAAGTCTCGGTGGACGTCCCTAAAATATGGCCATTCCTTAATTGAGTTACCCACCGGAAGGACAGTGTGGGGACACCAGCGAAGGCGGTCTCCTTGAGTGAAATCTTTGACCACAACCCCTGATGGAAAAGGTATTGCTTGTCGGTGAAATCGACAGACGCCTTCGTGTTGTCAAAGAGGAATAAGACACTCTTGAGTTCCGGGAGGTAGACGACTGTTGCCGACTCCTTGTTGGCCGAACTGATCTTCGATGGCGTTCGGTAGGTGTCGAGCCAATCGTTCTTGTCGGGCCTCTCGATAATCGGGGTGAGGTTGCCCTCCCGGAAGGCGTAGATGTCGTCGTATCCGGGGAAGTAGATGATCCCCACGTCGTCCTTTGTCCACCCGTTCACTGTTGACGCGCCCACATCCTTGCTCTCGATTGTCTGGACAAGATCAATCAGTTGGCCGATCACAACAATCCTGGCCCTGATGACCCCGCGCTCCTTGAGAACGATGAACTCGTCTACCCCGGAGGGGATGATGGCGTTGACCTTTGTTCCCACCATGGGATCAACACGCAGGAGGTAGACACCCTCCTCGTTGGAGAAGATGTCGGGCTGTATGACCCCACTATTGAGGTCAACCGCACCACCAACAGGATTTGTGAATACATGGTCACGGTCAACCATCGTTTGTGAGACAATGTAAGCGTTTGCAATCAGCCTCCGGGAAGACACGATTTCCTCGGTAGAATAGGCGTACATGATGTCGGGGGTGTCGATGTTGTACCCCGAATCAGTCTGGAACGTCTCTCCCCCAATACCAAAGAGGTTCCCATCCACAACGATACTCTGTGTGAACCTGCCTGTTGATCCGGTGAACGTCCACCCGGAGGCGTACTTGTCGGCTTGGGTCAGCGATACGGTAGCGAGATATTGGTACGGGTTCTTCCTGACCGTCGCCTGTCCGTCGTCCTGGGCGATATAGATGCGTATTCCCGTCACCCGTTTGTTGAGTGTGGCAAGGGAGAACGACAGGTTGACGGTCAGGCCCCCCGTTCCATCGGGGAGGTAGTTGTTCGTCCAATGACCCGAGGCAACACTGTAATCAGACACCGTTTCCCACTTGGTCGGTTTGCCGATCTGGAACCCGTCGTAGATGAGCGCGGTGGCGAGCCAGTACGTCTTGGCGGTCGGGAGGGCAACGGCCTCGGGATCGACGTACTGATAATCCAACTTCATCCATGCTAAGTCAACGGCATTTGTCGAAGCGTTGGCGCGGTCGAAGCGAATCATAAACTTCTGGATACTTGCCAGATCACCAAGGGCGGAATTATTGATAACGATGGTTTGAGTGGTGAACCCAGCCACTCCAAGAGACAAATAATCGGTCGCTGAAAATTCAAGGTTCGCGCCGCCTCTAGCAATAAATAATTGAACGCGGAGTGACGCGGTTGAATTAACGCGATAGCGAAACGTAATCGTCAACGTCCCCTGATTGTGGAGCAGGTGCGTCAGGGGGGCAAACTCGATTTGAAGCCCAGTGTTAAACCCCAGGGCTGTTTGTGTTGATGCGGCAGTCAGATAGTCGGCATCATTGGTGGATGGCCCATCGTCAATCGCCGTATGAAGTTGTCCCGCTGTGCCACCAGTCTGAGTCCAAGTCCCAGCACCAGCCGCCCCGGAAGCGAACGCATACACCGGATCGCCACGTTCCTCAAGGAACCCACCGTTTGACATGGTGAACTTGGTGCTCCCGAGAACGTCGGTCTCGCTCTTGCACTCCCTCTCAGCCGCGTATGTCCCGTCGAAGGCCAGAGTCCTCGTATGGGACGGCAGGAACGAGCGGGTGAGTCTGGGTGTGATGTGGATGCCCCGCAAGCCCCGCGTTGTGCCCTGACCACCAGAAAGACGGAGAATACTATTCTCGGCGTTGACGGTCGGCGGATTGGCCTTGTCGTCGTTGTAGGTTGGTGCAAAATACCTAATCAGGTATGTGTTTGTAACAACCCAAGAAAGTGTGGACGGGTTGCCCGAGAGTGTGAAGGTCGATGTTCCAGCCGCCGCCGCGTCGTACTGGTAGTCGCTGATGAGAAGCCGCTCGGTCTGCGTGACATTAACGAGCGTCCACCCATCGTAGAAGTCGTCGGTCGAGGAGAGGCCGAGCGCATCGGAGCCGGTGATGATTACCTGTGTCGAGGACACACTACCGGCGGCCCCGGTGAACACCTTGATCGCGGGGATGTTCTCGTGGAAGTTCCAGTAAAGCACAATATCGTCTGTGCCCGTCCAGTTAAGTCCGGTAGCGTCTACGTCTTCAACCAGGGTCAGGATCGGTGACGCCCCACCCGTAGAGGTCTTCACCTGTGCGGTTTCACCCTGTGTGATATTGCGAACACTCCACCCGTTATAGTAACTTGTGGCTGTATTGTATCCGGCTGGCGCAGATGCCCATTGCATCTGGTTCGCCGTCGGCATGGTGAAAGTGTCAGTTACGAGCAACTGGTAGTCCAGTGGGATTATTTCGGTGTTCCTCGACGTTCCTATGTAGTGCGGAGAAATCCAAATCCTCTTATCCGAGTTGTCCGTGAAATACAGATGTTCGTCGTCGTCCTGGGGGTTCTGGATGGGCTTGGTAATCAGGATTTCCGTACCCGTGGGTATGGTGATCCCACCATGCGACACATCGTATATCTCGTAGCCCGTCCTGATGCGACCTATCCCATCACTAAGGTTGGGGACAAGATTCACCAATGACTGAAACGCACCCGGCAGTCGTTCCTTAACGACCCGCGTAGCGTCGGCAAGCCACGCTTTCGTGATTTTCAGTAAAGGTTTCTCGGCTATCTTCATTTAACCGGCCTTGCCCCCGTTTAGTGCGCCCTCTGCCCCCAGAATCTTGGCAAGCGTGATCTTGACACGCTCGGCCCTGATTGGGAGCGACCCCAAATCCCCGATCTCGGAGAAGTAGAGCCCGCAAGCCATATCAACCACCGTATCCCACCACACACTCGGGATGCTCACATCGGTTGTCCCCTGAATCCCCTCGTCTTTCTTGAGGTGGTAGAAGGTGCCTGTGCCGGACGAAAGGATTGTCCCTGCGTCGTAGGCGTATATCTTGTCGGCCTCCACCACGAACGCCGCATCTCCAATATGGGGGATCGTGTCATTGTCGAGGTCGTCCTTCCTGGGGTGGTAAGTGAACCGCTTGGTTGACCCGGACTTCGTGAGGGCCAACGGCATATTGTTGTACGTTGATTCAGGCGTGACGCCAGCCGAAGCGAACGTCACCGCCTGGGTGTCAACGAGCGGTTGAAATATGGTTCTCGCTTTGGCCTTGTCCACCAATGAGTAAACAAGGTGAACGAAGTCATTGATGGCCCGGTTGATGTAGTCGCTACGCTGGGCTACGGTGAGTGTGGTGCCAGCCGCGCTTGCGGCGGCGGGGTCTTCAATCGCTCGGGCGAACCGCAGATGAATTTCGTCGAAGTTTGCCGACGGCATCTAGTGATCCTTAAAATTCGTGGAAGAATATCTGGTGAGGCACAGACTTGCGCGTTCTCTGCACACCGATTGCCCTGCCAATCTCGTTGGAATACGCCTGAGAGTAGTACCCAATCTGGTCTGAGCCCACCACCGGAGCGAGTTCGGCGGTTGCACCGTAGAACAACGCGGCGTCGAAGTGTGAAGGTGTCTCAGGTTCTGCCGATGCCGAGATGTTCGTCGTCGGAATCTTGTAGTAGTAGATGACGTAGGTGGCGTTGGCAATCGGCTCCGGGTAGAACGTGATGACGTTGTTGTAGAGCGAGAAGAACAACGGACTCTGACCCGTTGATGTCAGGGGCTCGCGCTCGAAGGCGTCCCTATTGATCGGTGATACCTCCTCAAGCTGGAACTGGAACGACGCCGGTAACTGGATGTAGCGCATCCTAAAGAAGCCGGAAGACGTTGCACCAGCCGGGTTCTCGATGGAACTTGCCACCGAGAGAACGATGAACCGCACCAGCGTGTTGTCTGAGGTGGATTTGAGCGTCATGCCGGTCAGGGACTGAGAGACAATCGTGATCTCCTCATTTGTCGCGCCCGTCCCGCCAATCCTCGCCTCCTGAACAACGAAGCGGTACGAGGGAACCGTGGCCCCATAGGAATCAACGTATGTCTGCGTGAAAGCCTTGTCCCACACAAACGCCGTGTTGGTGGAATTGATTATCACGTCCGTCCGGTTGCTCACGGTGCCGTATTGGGCTTCGGTGAGAAGGACGCCACCAGCGGTAGCCAGATCATACGACGCACCCCCAGAGGAGATGGTGACATTCATGTTCTCTTCGAGGCACAGAGTATCCTCTGCGATCCTGCGGGAGATGTCATCCATCGTCTGAAAGATAATGCTATCGGTGAGCCTGTCGTCGTTGATGGCCCCCAAGGTGGCCCTGATGCGACCCGATATTTTGGTGCTACGGTTTGCCATTTAGGAATCTGTCCTTTTAAAAAGGATACAATAGTCCTCATGGGTGAGTCTCCTCACCCACAAGGAGGAAGCTAGTTCAGGAGCCTGATGTAAAACCTGACCGTCGCGCCCGTCACAAGCGTGGTAGCGGTGATGTAGTTGATCTCGAACTTGATCTGATCGTAACCACCAACGGTCGCAATCGGAAGATTCGCAATCAACTGGTCTCCACCGGAACCCGCGAGTTGCAGGGTGTCCGCGAGAACAAACGCGGTCTCAAGCCCGGTGACGGACTCCTTGAGCATGTAAGAAACGATAACATACGCGCTATCGGTAGCCGACCCCAGGATCACGATGTTGTCGGCGGGAGCGAACTGCCGGTACACCGTGGTGTCGGTTGCCGAAGAAGCGACGTAGTTAAGCTTCTTGTAAACCTCCGTCGTTACGTTCTGGGTGGGAATCACCTGGGCCGTCGCCAGCGACGTCCAGAGAAATCCCGCCAGAATGAACGCCAGCGTGAACTTGTTTTTCATCTTTCTTTCCTTCTTTTTTATAAGCGTTGTGAACTCGTTTGGCGTGGTTCATAAGTGCGATAGCTTTCTCGAACTCTTCACCACACTGTTTACATCGGAGCATCTTAGTGTACGGTCTCACGACTCCTTCGGTATGGAACGCCCTGTTGTGAGCGGCAAGTGCCATAGGCAACTTGAACCCCAAATCACACTTCGGACAATAAAGGGGGGCAGTTACTTCACCCCCCCTAAACATACCAGAGAAACGAGAATCCCGCAGTATCCTACTGGCCACACCATCCGGGAGATCGAGGTACGGGTGGAAGTCGTACTTCCTTGTCCGCAACGCTCCCCGGCGTGCCCGTAAGGACACCGAAAAACCATCAGACGTGCCGATGTATGTTACTCTGACCATTACGACCAGGTAGTCGGGATGGTAGCCGCCGTCGAGTGCGTGTAGAGAATCGCAGACGACTGGTTGACGACTGTGGAATCAACCCCGGAGTCCTGCGAGAGCGCGTAGTCCGCCCTGCGATCACCGTAGATCGAACCACCGGCAAACCCCATGAGGTTGCCGTAATCCATATTGTTACTACCGCTTTGGTCTGGGGAAACTTGAGCGGCGGGAACCACATTTCTGAGTTCCTCTTGCGTTTCATTTATATCGCAAGATCGGACTATTGCATCCCATTGCTGGGTCTTCTCGTTTAGTCTCTCACGGTGGCTCACGCCTTCCGCCTCGTTGTCCCGTCGGACTTTCGAGTCAATTAGAGAAGATTTATAGAGGACAATTATATCCTTAGAGTTCTTCCATTCCAAAAGGGTCTTATCGCGCTTACTCCAGTTACATTCCTTGCAAACTACCGCAAGATTTGTAATGTCGCCCGATCCACCTTTTGAAACTGGAAGAATGTGGTCTATGTGATACTGAGTGATTTCCTTTGCACAATACTTGCATTTGCCGTCCCACTCGCCTAGAAGTTTCACGATGGCCGCCTTGGTCGGCTGATACTGACCAAATTTCACACGACGAGCGTGTTGGTTGGCGCGGTTCATAATCGCGTACTCTTCTTTGTGTTCTGCAATCCAGCGACGAGTCGCGGCCCGATGTTTCTCCGGGTTAGCGGCCCTTTTGGCTGTTTGACGAGCAAGTATTGAGTCCCGGTTCTTCAAGTAGGAACGCCTTTTATAAAGCTTGTTGCGTTCTTTGTCGAGTTCGGGATGGAGTTTACGCCACTTCCGACAAGCCTCTGCGCCATGAGCCGACTGCCACCTCTTCTTTGCGGACATCTCGTTGCCGGAATAACAATCACAGCAGAGAGTCCCGCGTTTGCGGAATTGGTCAACAGTTTTCTCGATATGGCACTGAGCGCAGATCATTAGGCGTACACTTCCTCGGTCAGGAAGTCCTCAATATACATCGTGCCACGTTCCTCTAAGTTGTTGTCTGATAAGGGTTTATCCTCTTTCCGACGCTCCATGTAATTTTCAAGGCCATACGCCCTAGCAACGGCGTTTGCACCAATGAGAACATTCATGTGAACGTCGGTGGCGGAGACACCAGCACCCATCGTCGCGGCAGTCAGGTCTTCGAGCTTATTGGCCGCCACCGTGATGACGTTGTAATCGAACGACGTTTCCACGATGTTCGACTCACGCACCACGATACCAGCCCACGAACCGATGGCGTTCTGAAATACCGGGTTGTCCTTGGAGCGCGGCATCCCATTGATGTTACCGTCCTGCCAGAGCGAGTCCGCCCGGAGAGTCCGTCCACCACGCGGGTGAATCAGGAGGATCAGATGACCCTCGCCGTCCACGTTGATGGCCGAGATGTTCTCCTGTTGCCAGAACACACGGCACAGTTCGAGCGCGTCCGTGTCGAGCTTGTCGGTCGAGTCCACATCCGGCAACGTCGCCTTGCCCTTACCGAAAATCCGGTTAGGATGTGCGGTCGGGTCGGCTTCGGTCACACCGAGTTCCCTAAGCACGTTCGGAGAAAATCCCGAATACAGCGCAAAGAGTATTGAGCGGTCGTACTGCGACGCCAGCGAGTTGGCAAGGGCGTTCTTCGCCTCACTCATCAGGCTGTAAGGCGAACGCTGTAACGTTGACCGCCCGTTGATCTTGACGCCCTGACGAATGTGGGCAATCTTGACCTTGACGTTGTGCATCGTGATGCCGTCCTCGCTGTCAACCAACTGGACGTTCCCGACAACACCATCGTTGAACCATGCGGTCGTTCCGCCTCCTCCGACACCGGAGAGTTTCTTCATCAGGCCCATCGTGATCTGATCGCCGCTGTCCTTGGACAACTGCGTCTTCTGCACGATAGGCTTGTTGAGGATGTGAGCGTCAAGCGCACCTTCCCCGCCCTTGTCGGTGCCAATAAGCCCCTTAAAGACGAGAAGGTTGTTGACCTGTTCGTGAAGCAGGGTATCCCAGGCTTTGCGCGTATTCTGATGCGCACTCGCCTGTGCAAACCCCGTAGTGTAATATCCCATGACTTATTTCCTTTTTCGTTAGTTTGAGCCCTAGAGGGATTCCATCAGGGCTTCCTCCACTTTGGCCTTCGTGAACTTCTTCATGGCCGAATCTGAACCATACTTTGATATATGGCCTAAGATGTCGTCCACCTTCACGCTGACCTTTGGTGCGGAGGCCGCAACAGGACTCCCAGATTTCTGGGCCGTTTCAAGTTGTTTAGTGACCTCCTTGCGGGCGTCTTCGAGAGCTTGGGATTTCAGGTTGTCGTATTCCATGATCTTCATGACGTCGGCAAGACTCCAATCGTTAGAGCGGCCTTTGGCGTACTCCAACACCCTCTCGGGGTCTTTGTCGGGGAACTTCGACTTGAAATCCATCTTCGCTCGTTCAAGCGCGTTTTGCTGTTCCACTTGGCCTAGCCGTGCGCCGATCCTCTGGTCAATCGTCCTCTCGTAGTAAGCCTTGATGTCGGCGTCGTATTTAGCGGCACCTTCCTCGCTATACATATCGTAGGATTTACGGTCGGGGATGCCCGTCTGGTTGTAGGCTTCCAGCATCGCGGGATTGTAGTACGCTTGAGCGGCTTGCTCCATAAAGGTGCGCAAGGTCGGGTCTTTAGCCATCTGGTCGAGAAGTTGCTGAACCGGCTTAACTTTCTCATTGACCTTGGTGTATTGACCCTGTATCTCTTTGTACCCCTTGACTATCTCGGCAACCGATTTGTAGGGAGTCTCGGTGAGAGCCTTAAACTGCTCTTCGAGTTCCTTCGCTCGGGCCGCATAGTCAATTTTCTCTTCCGGCTTGGCCTCGGGGGTAGCATCCGGGGGTGCCTCGGTCGCCTTATCCGCTACGGGAGCGGCTTCGGTGACATCATCTTTGACGCCTTTGGCGTCTTGGGTTGCGGGTTCACCAGTGGCTGAACCACCTAAAGATTGGCCGACTTCCGCTGACGGTTCCCAGCCCGCCTCCGCGTTCGTCTGCTTCTCAAGGTCTTGTTCGTTGATCTGTTGATTGTCCGGCATGGTAAAAAGTCTCTCCTAAAATATGGAATTGGTTATTTAAAGTTGGAAGTTAAAATTGCATTACCCAAACTGTGCGCCCGATGTGTTGCCGAGCAAGTCGGTCTCGATTGCCTTGGAAGGCGTTGCGGACTGATTGGGTTTCGCGGCACCACCGGCCTGAGATGCGGCGATAAGCATTTGCATCCGGGCCTCCTTGATGTGGGCGATATACTTCTGTTTGCCCCGGATGTCCGAGGTCTCGAAGATGTCCTCCCAGAGCATCGGTGCCCCGAGAGCCATCATGTTCATAATGTCTAGATGTTCAGCCCTGCGTGCCGTGGGATTGGACGCAACGTGGTCGATGACCAGATCAAACCGACCAACCGTGATGTCGTTCCAGACCTTCTCGCCAATCTGCTTGTTGATGGTGATAATCTTCTGCCCTTGCTCCACCGACACCAACCCGGAGGCAACCGCCTGCTCCATCTCGGGCGGGATGTAGTTGGGGTTGTAGTCGCCAAGAATCCTGACACGCCTCTCGGTCGTGTAATTCTTCTGCATGATCTCGATGATCTTTTTCCCCTCGATCTTACGAGAAACAAAGAAGTTGTCGAACGCCTCACTGATAATGGTCTCTCCTGGCCCCTGCAACGCTTGGATGCCACGGCCACTTTTGACGCCCTGCGGAACCTGTCCGAGAGAGGCGTCACCCAGACCGGAGATTTCCTTCATCTCGGCTGTCGCGGCCAAGTCCATGTTGACAATGGCGGGGACAGCCGTCAGGTCGGAGGTAATCGGCGTCACCGCGTCACGCGGGATACCGTTGACCTCGATATACTGCCCCGTCATACCAAGGCGACGCTCCACCGCCTCCACGTCATCGACGGCACCCTTCTTGCCAAAGAAGGAGTTCTTGGCCGCCGTACCAAGGATGTGAATGATCTGGGCGTGACGCTTGTTCTTCTCGTCCTGGGGGTCGAGCAAGTCCTGGACGATCCCGGTGATTCGCCCGTTGTCGGTGTAGGCGAAGTACCCGGTGATGTCGAAGTGCTGGTACTCGGATCGCTCGTTGGAGAGCATGATCCGTCCAGCCGAGTAACTAATCTGAACGGTCTTGATCCGTTTGTTGATGAGCTTGTGGGGGACACCTGTGGTGGCTATCGCAAGTTCAACCGCCGCCTCGACATCCTTCTTCTTGAGTCCATCCGGGACGGCGGTACGTTCACCCGTTGCCTCATTGACGATGAACTGTGCGTCAATCCATTTGTATTTCTGGCAACGCAGGACAATAATCTTCTGGGCTTCCTTGTCGTAGATGAAGTCCCGCGAGACCCCGCCAGCAAGGCCGTAGTCTTCTGTGCCCGTGCCCTCAAACTTGAACGAGTCCGACGTTTCACCCTCGGTAGAAAGGTCTCCGATCTCATCCTCGAACTCGGGCCACCGGGCAATCATGGCGTCCTTCGACATCGGGACTTCCTCAATCACCCCATCGCGGTCGGTGAGGTCATACCTCTCATGGTCGCCAATGACGTACACGCGGAACGGGTTGATGCGGCGAACCGTCACCTCGCCAAGGGGGTCAAGCTCATCGCCCCACTCGCATTTGGAATACCCCCTACCGCAGATAATCATGTCGCGGAAAATCTTAGCCCGCTCGATGTCCAGGTTGTTGACATCGCTGACGTATTTGAGAAGATCGGTCATTATCTCCGCGATCAGGTAGTCGCTCTTATCGTCGCGGGGGTAGACCTTCTCGTCGGCCTTCGATTGTCGCTGGGCACCACAGATTCGGTTGACGAACTTCCTGATCTCGTTGAACGAGATGATTGGCCGGTTCTGGGATTTGAGTTTGGCCCGGGCCTCGGTGGACCATTGGCCAAGCTCGCCATCCACCCAGTTGTTGACGTAGGCGAAACACTTGAGCCAAATCTCACGTTCCTTCTCCTCGGCGAGTTTTGCGTCGCGGTAGAGTTTGAGGATGTGAAGCGGCTCGGAGTCGGCGTCTGTGATTTCTTTTTTAGATTCTGCCATATATTTGTGGCTTAAGCCTGTATAGCGGCGGCATATGCCGTATTTATGCGGCCATCCAATCAGATGTGGCGTGTTCCCTGCGCCGAGCGTTCAAGAACGCCTTCCAGCCCCTGACGGGTTCCTTCTGCGTTGGCATCCCATAGATGTGTGCGATGGCGTATTTAATGAGGTCACACATATGATCTTGCTTTTTCTCGGGACGCTCAACGGGGTTCTTGTCTTCGCCAACCTTCAAGTCTTTCCACTTGTAGACCTGCAACTCTTCCCTGGCGTGCTTACACGACCTGAATATCTTTAGCTTGGGAGTCCCATCCTCGCGAATCTTGAAGTATTCCTTAACTCTGTTGATCCCAGCCCTGACCTCATTCTCAGCCGGGTCGAAGTAGAGCCCGTTATCCGAAAACTCGTCGATGACGGATCGGCCCGTCTTCCCGTCCCGGTTGCGGCAGGAGGGGTCAATCAAGTATTGCCGGATGGTCTGTTCATGAGACTTGGTTTTGATAATCTCCGCGACCTCACTTACCAGACGGCTGGACTGATAGAACTCGTCGTAGAGATAAACGTCCCCCTTTGGGGAAACGGCGAACCATCCAACGCCGGTGGGGTTACGAAAGCCATGATCGAGCGAGATGAACCTGTACCAGTTATCAGGAATCTCGAAATCTTCGACGACGTGAGGAGCCTTGTCTTGGAACTCCTTATACACCAACCCCTCGAACGAGTCGAACGAGCCGTAGATGTACCGCTTGATCCACTCCTCGGGGTACTGAGCCAGCATCCCCTCAACATATCCCTTGGGGAGGTAGGTATTCTCGAAGGTTGTCGAATGAACCCAGAAATAATCGGGCGTTGGGTTCTGAACGAACATCTGCCACACCCAATCGCGCCCCTCGGGGTTGGATGTCCCAAACCCGGTGTGATGTACCCTCTGGCGACGAAGACGGCCCACCAGGGCCAACCACATATCCTTGTTGCACTCGGTCAACTCATCAACGTAGAAGAAGCCCAGGTTTAACGACTTGATCTTGTCGAAGGCATCTTCGAGGGCGCGGAAGAGAATCGTTGAGCCGTTGGCAAATTCGAGCGAGTTCTCCGACTGATTGAACTTCTTGACGAACCCGGACTCTTTAAGGGTGGTTCTGTGGCCGTCCACATCGACGGGAAATTCAAGAATCTCCTTGCGCGTGGTGTCCCGGAGTTCCGGGTAGGTCATACGCCCAACGAGGCCCAGGTTGTTGGGGTACCACATGGATTGGAGGATGGCCTCCGCCGAACCACAGATCGTCTTGGCGCAACCCATTCCCCCGAAATAGCCCCGGAACTTCGCTTTCGACCCATGGAACAGGGCTTGTTTGGGAAGCGGGGTGTAGGCGAGTTTGATTTCCACTACGGCTTCTCCGCCCCACACACGGGGCACGCCTTGGCAAACGCCCAATTCGTCCTACTACACCGGCAATCCCACCCCTCATCACCAGCCCCCTCGTATTTGTAGATCATGCCGGGGACTTCGGCACCGTCGTGTTTGCGGGAGACAATCCGATAATGCGCCCCATGGCGTTCACGGGCTGGGACTACGTGCCCTGAGAAGACTAAACTCATACAATCTCCCCTCGGGTCTCAGAGTTCACACCCAGACGATCTAGAAATACAGTAAACTCGTCCGGGAACATAGTGAAGAATTGTTTGTCGGTAGTTTCCCTTATAAACCATTTACCGTAAGACGGCCACACTATGGCGGGATCACCGACACCCCATCCCCACGGATGGGGTGCTCGTCCTTCGTACACCTCGGGTGAATTTAGAAACGCCTCATATTCTCGATTTGGAACACGGAAGACTGTGTTGACAGAGACTTTCCGAGCCCCATTAACACCACCTGTCATTTATCTCCTCTTCTGACACCTCTAGCCAAACACCAACCCATAGTGGATGGTGGAGCAGTGACGGAAGGAAATTCCAAAGATAAACCGCGATCCAAAACCGTCTTTGGCCAAGTAGGGTGAGTAGAAAGTGCCTCATTTGGATTCAGGATTCGGAATGATTCCGGAATCCGGATTTTGTGTGGGAATATACCCCGGAAACGAACACCCTTTTACACGCGATAGTCCCATTGTGGGGGTCACTATCGTGTATAAAACTGTTGCTGGATGGCGTAATTGACCGTTGGCGTGGTGAATCCGTTCGCCGAGCCCGCATAGGTCACGAAGAAGCGGTATTCGTCCACTAGGGGCGCAAGTGTGATCGTCGCCACCCGCGCACCAGCCGCCGTTCCAGCAACCGCCCCGACGAGCGTATCACCGGCCACAACCGCTAGAACCTCGTTATTGACCACCCTACGCATGATTACGTTGGTCACGGAGAATGAGTCCCCAAACGCCACACTAAAGGCGGCACCGGCAAGCCCCGAGGGGCGGGTGTATTTAAGGGTATCCACTTGGGAATTGGCGAATGTCCTTGTCCCATCAATGATCGCCTTGGAGTAGGATGACGGCTGGAACCCCTGGTTGATACCAGCCCCAATCAACACAAGAGCAAAAGCGGTGATTAACGAAAAGAGCGCGAATCTGTTCATGTTCATTCCCTGAAAGTCCTTCGTATTCAGTAAATTGGGCCTAGTTTAGAAACACCACATACACCGAGATCATCCCAGGTGAGTACCTGACATACGTTACCGCATTATGGTTAGCAGCCGATCCCAGGATGATTGTCATTTGCTTGTCTCGGGCGATCCTACGTTGAATACGGGGTATTGTGGTGTAGTGTCCAACATCGCCAAACATTTGACTACGGGTGGAGGGTGTACCGTGTGGAGGTGTGACTCCCACCCCAACCCCACCCACCCCACCTGTCGCTACCCCCTCCCCCCATCCTCCACCGTGCCACCCGATGTAACCTGTTGATCCTGTTGTACCTGTGGGGGAATGTCTACCATGGGGGGATTGGTTGCTGTTGCATCACGAGGTACAGCCTCACCAGGCGTAACCTGTTGTCCTAGCTCACCCTCCCCGGCTACGCCGGACTCATGGGGATTAGGTATACTGGTTGAGATGTTGATTTGTACCGGTGTTGATGTATTGGTTGAACTCTTCCACTCAGGGTTGTATGTTTCCAACACCTTAACGGCCAACCATTCCTTACCTTCTACGTCCATTCTGTCAGCTACCACACGGAGGGCACGGTCGCTTAAGGTGAGATTTGCCACCCTCTTTAATTCCTCTACCCTCTTTGCAAACTCTGGGTCGGTATGTTTCCAGGACTCAACAGCGGCATGGGTGACACCCACCTTGTTTGCACACAATGAGAGGTAGGGGAACACGGTGAACAGGGTGATAAACTTAGCCTTACGTTCCTCTGTGGTATCCTGACCCACCACGCGGGGTATTCGACCCATCTTACGACCCTCTTTAACCTGAACACCTGTTTTCACCATGTTTAGCGATGTATTCGAATCTACACCCATTTGAGGGGAAACCTTGTCGCCTCCGGCGAGGTTCGTTTCGTTCACTTTGTTAGGGGATTCGTGGGGAATCGGTGATTATGGCACGCTCTTATGCTCTTGATCTTAAATGCTTTACCTTAAAAACACCATGCATCATCCCTGAACTACTCTTACCCTCGTTCTCTCCCTTGGAACTCAATCGACTCTAAAAGAGAAACAAATCAAAAGCTGGTCTCAGTTCCCGAAAAGCGGTAGTTAGGAAAAGAAATCCCGCCGAGTGCGTAGATCGTGCGAAATTCGGCAATAAAAGATTGAGGCCGTTGCCATCCGGCTCGCAGAGCGGGCTTTCCGGGCGGCCCCCAAATTGTTCCTTGACGATGTAAAGAATACTTGACACGGTGGGAATATACGGAAATGTCGGGAGACTTGCAACCGTTACCCGATTTACCCGATAATCTAGTGATGGGGGTCACGGAAAAGCGGAGGGATAAAGATTTCTCTTGACTTCCTTAAAACCGCTCCGTATATTTGGTATGTCAAACATTTGGAGACTGAGATGAAAACACAGCTTGAAATCCTTCTCAATCGTCTGCACCGTCCAATGTATCGGGCCAGCCTGAAACTCAATCCCAAAAAGGCGGAAGAGGTGCGACTATTTGTTTTAAGGGTCTACGGGATTGATCTGTCTTTGGAGGTGTAAATGATCCTCGCCATGCTCTTAATTTGCTGTCTACTCCCCGCCGTAACATGGGGCTTGTGGACACTCATTCGGATGTTGAGACCGTAATTCACTATTGGAGACCGCCATGACCTACACCGAAGCAAAAGAAGCAATCGAATCATCAGACCGGGCAACCCTGGAGTCGGCCCTTGCTGAGTTTGACGAGGAAATTGTACTTGCCGCGATAGCTTGCTCCATCAATCTCTCCGATATTGGAGAGGCGTACCAAGGTAGACACGCATCCGACGAGGATTTCGCCCAACAGCTATGTGAGGACGTCGGAGAGATCCCAAAAGATTTCCCGGCGTACATCCGTATTGACTGGGAAAGAACGGCGAGGAATATAATGATGGATTATTCGGAAGATAACGGACATTATTTTCGCAACCTTTAGGGTGACGAAATGACAAACAATACCAAACAACAGCACACGGCGGGAAAGTGGCGGGTCGGTAACCGTCTACCGGAAGATAACACGCTGGAAGTCTGTGGTGAGAGTCTAAAGGAATCTCCGTTAGCGTATATTTCGCCGCGCCCGCATTACGACGATACGCAGGTCGCCAACGCCCGCCTGATCGCCGCCGCGCCGGAGATGTTGGAGGTGTTGAGGAATCTCGTGGATTGCTCAACAGAAAATCCGGGAGACTTCAACCCACGGTTTGACCCGTTTTTATCGAACGCCCACGCCATCCTCGCCAAGATCGAGAAGGGGGGAGAGTGATGACCTGGATCGGGATAGTCGTTCTGATCTGTGTGGTTCTATTCGTCCGCCTTGCTCGGAATGGTGGTGGGGGGGAGGTGGGGAGGCGGATAAGAAACTCGGATCACTTCGCTTGGGAGTGCGCCATCCAGGAACAAGAGGAAAAACTGCGTGAACTCCGGGAGGCTGAGCCTAAATGAACGCCAACATTCGCATATACGATAACGGCGGTAAAACGTTCGACCGCTACACGGTCGTCTACATGGACGAACCAGACTTCGGTGGTGGATACGAGGGGTGCTACGCTTGCGTGGGAATGTCAGAGCATCCCTTTGACCCTCAGGGGTTCAGTCAACACTCGACCGCTCGGCCCGGCCGACACCTAGGCTGGAGAATCAAGTGGGAGGACTTGCCGGAGGATTGCCAGAAGCTAGTCCGGCGCGATCTTGCGGTAGACGTTCAGGACATTGAATCAATCACCAGACTCTAAGGAAAACACGCAATGAAACACCCCTCCCTCCTCGTGTTGATCGGCTTCACTCCCTGGGTCGCCGTGCTACTCGCCGCTCAACTCGCCCGGACATACTACGGCCTACCCTGGGGTGACATTGTGCAAAGTAGTGGGCTTCTAATCGCTGTTGCGGTAACACTTTACAGCGCATTTCGATATATCGTTAACAAATAAACCGAGGGAAACATGGAAACTGTCATTGTGAGTAAATCTTTCTACGAGGCCGTACAGAAGCTAGCTGATGCGGCTGATGATGCAATTGACTACCTCGGCAATGAAGACCACTTGGGGTTAGAGGCGGTACGCCGGGAAGTCAGGGAAACTTTAACCGTCGTCCTAGATGAATTTGAAGAGATGGAACGACTGAAAATCGCCGGACTTCTGTAAACAATTTCAAACGAGGGAACAAATGACATTTAAACAGTTACAAGAAAAGATCGGCAAACAGAAACGCGCCGACTGGAAACAGCATCCCAACGGGAAGGGGTGGGTGAACAAGGCGGCAACCGTAGACGCTTCGGTGTTTATTGGAGACAGTGCAATCGTGTGGGCTGGTACGGTCTCGGGCGATGCGCAGGTCTACGGCAATGCGCAGGTCTACGGCAATGCGTGGGTCTACGGCTATGCGCGGGTCTACGGCAATGCGCAGGTCTACGGCTATGCGCGGGTCTACGGCAATGCGCAGGTCTACGGCAATGCGTGGGTCTACGGCAATGCGCAGGTCTACGGCAATGCGCAGGTCTACGGCAATGCGTGGGTCTACGGCAATGCGTGGGAGAAATCCCCGCTCTACATCCAGGGTTCGCGTCATCCCCTCACAAACGCCAAACACGGCCACATACAAATTGGATGCCACCTCGGGACGTTCGCGTGGTGGGCTGAGAACTACAAACAGGTAGGCAAAGAGGCCGGGTACACCCCCGACGAAATCGAGGAATACGCCGAATACATCAAATTATTCAAGAAAGTAGGGCGATAGCCATGTGTAAATTCTTAAGCGCAATCGTAAAACGTGACGGCGAGGTATTGTACCGTCCCGAAACAGACTCCCACGAGAACCTCGTGGACTACTTTGGCTTGTCGGACTCGGGGGTGGATAACTTTGTGAGGGTGGAGTTTACATCGGACACCCCCGACAAACCGGATACCTATAAACTCCGGGTGGACGAGACAAAAACGCCCGCCTGGTTTGAGGAATATCGGGAGAAATCAATATCATATCTGCGTGACAAGATCAAGTCTATAATCGTCACGGGTGAGCGCAAAATCCTGATGGGTGGGTGTTGGATATTGTCGGAGGCAAAGGTTGGGCGACTCTTGGCGACGAGGGTGATCTGGATGAAGAACTCTCAGGTCAACGAGATGCGGGAGAACTCTCGGGTCAACGTGATGTGGGAGAACTCTCAGGTCAACGCGATGCGGGAGAACTCTCAGGTCAACGCGATGCGGGGGAACTCTCGGGTCAACGTGATGTGGGAGAACTCTCGGGTCAACGTGATGTGGGAGAACTCTCAGGTCAACGAGATGCGGGAGAACTCTCGGGTCAACGTGATGTGGGAGAACTCTCAGGTCAACGTGATGTGGGAGAACTCTCAGGTCAACGCGATGCGGGGGAACTCTCAGGTCAACGAGATGCGGGGGAACTCTCAGGTCAACGAGATGTGGAAGAACTCTCAGGTCAACGAGATGCGGGAGAACTCTCGGGTCAACGTGATGCGGGAGAACTCTCAGGTCAACGCGATGCGGGGGAACTCTCAGGTCAACGTGATGTGGGAGAACTCTCAGGTCAACGAGATGTGGAAGAACTCTCAGGTCAACGAGATGCGGGAGAACTCTCGGGTCAACGTGATGCGGGAGAACTCTCAGGTCAACGTGATGTGGGAGAACTCTTGGGTCAACGTGATGCGGGGGAACTCTCAGGTCAACGTGATGTGGGAGAACTCTTGGGTCAACGTGATGTTGGAGAACTCCAAATCTCCCAACCCGCCCAAACAAGACTTCCGCGAAAAGGCTTCCCAATGACCGAGTTTACCAACATTTCACTCTACCCCCCCTCCATCCAAACGGGGAAAACGCAACACCCGGTCGTAATCGCCTGTATTGGGTGTCACGACGATTCCTTGGGGCTGACAGATGGCCCGGCTGAATCGGTGAGGCTCAACCTGTACCGGAGTACTGCGTACCACTTGTGCCCAAAGTGTATCACGCCGGGACAGGCGGCCAGGAGGGATAAGGGGGTGACGGACTATCACCATCATAAATCGGCAGGGAAGAAGGTGGGGGGTTGACATTCACCGGAGAATTGATTATATTGTCCTCCTGCACTGGCCACGCAGACTTTTTCCCTCATTCACCGAACCTTCCCCGTGGCCGGAGCAGAGTTCTATCGGTGGGTGGGGGAAATTTTGTTTCTACCGCGTTGCCTGGGGGTGGCCCCAAAACTTCCGCCGTAAATGGTGGTTGGGTCGAGTAGAGAGGCCTCGATGATCGCGCCGGTCGAGAAAAGCGTCCAGTTCTAAAAACCCCCCTGTTGAAAGGGGGTGGGGGGATAGTAAAATGACGTTTTTGCTCTAGGCTTTCCGGGCTGGGCGACCCTTCGGGTGTGACGCTTACTCGCCGTCGCTCGTAAGCGGATGAGAGTGTGAATGTCAGTCGGGAGAAATCAAAGTCGGTCGAACTTCGGCCAGCACACCTATAAAAACCGCTCTTGATCTTGAATAACTAGAGCGGGTGAAAATGCTTTTCGAATCAAACTGGGGATCGCGGCGGGAACGATGGGAAGAGGTAAGGCGAGAAAGTTCGGAGAGGGGTATTACAAGGGGGTTTGGTCAAGGCGAAATAAAGACTACGGGTTCGTGTACGTTTTCGACCTCGGCTTTGATACCCTTTACAAAATAGGATGCTCAAAAAGCTGGGAGAAACGACTCAGGCATCTCCGTGCGGGGAACCCAAACATGGGATTGGTTGCACTCTGGAGGGTGGGGCATATGAAGCGAGACGAAGAAAAAATCCATCTTGTGATGTCGCACCGGTGGGTCGAACGAGAAATCTTTAGGTTGCGGGGGGATGATATCTTATTATTAAAACAGTTCTTTCAGGATCACCCAGTCGATGACTTCCGCGACGATAATTGGAAAGTCCTTCGCAGACTCGCAGGTATCGAATGAGTCTGCTTCATGATTTACCCATTTATCTATCCCCCGCACTTGACTCTGAGTTTCCCTTTGTGTATAGTGAAACACGGTGGCGCAAAGAGGGAGGTCTCGTGAGAACGAGTGATGGGTGGGTCAGCCGGATAAGGAATCCATCCCAAAGGGCCGCCCCACACCGAACGCCGAGTGACCCATGCGCCACCGTTAATTTATACACAGTCACCCCACGATCAACCAGGATAAACGATGTCAGCCTCCCCCTATAAGACGTTAGCCCTCCAACCAAGGTTCGGCCACCCGGAGAACTCGGTGGTGAAGATTCTCGATTTCCCCGATCCTGAAAGTTGGATGGACTTCGTGGAGGCAATAAATATCTTGGGGGGCGGGAACCGGCGGGGGTTAAGATGAAAATAAATCCCGCCGTCCTCTTGACATTGAGTTTCCCGCTTCGTACCATTCAGAATGAAACCCCTCCTCCTCTCCCTCGCCCTTCTTGGCTGTTCCCCTTCGTCGGAGACCATTCTCACCCGTCCGGCGTCTACCTGGTCTGCGACGGACGCCCTCACGGTGGTCGCCGCCAACACTTACCACAACATGAAATCGGGTTCCAATGTTTTGGTGATGGCTACACCGTTTACGCCAGACGTCGCCAGGGCGTTGACACGGTTGAACCAGATAAAGGACGGTCTCTCCGATTCAGCCACCTATGAGAAATTGTATTGGCTCACCAGGGCTGGAACGGGTCTCCATATTGACCGGGATGGTAAGATGTATGGGAGAGTGGACTCGTTAATGGTGATGGTGACACTCACTAACAGGCAATGGCCTTGCACTCCCCCGACAATCAACGGTAGGCCGATCCTCGCCATGTCTGCCGTCCCATGTGAGACCCCAAGCATCGACGACATCGACCGGAGACTATCCCTCACCACGTCAACCGGGGACACCATGTACCCGGATGTTGTGTGGGGTCGTCGGAACGACATTCTCACCGAGGACGAAACACTCCTGATCGTTTTCAGATTCACGGACAGATCTTTTATGAAGTCAACGCCGGTCACGCTTGTTGTGGGCGGAATTGGTGATAGTGTGGAGTTTGAATTGAGGGGACAATGAGGGAGATCAAATTCCGGGTTTATGATACCGAAGTCCGGAGGATGTATGTTAATTGTCCCAACGTGATGGTGGACTACCGAGGTCATCCCTTGTGGCAATTTGGGTATGATGAGCCACGATATATGACTGATTGTGTCGTGATGCAATTCACCGGACTCGAGGACAAGAGCGGGAAAGAGATTTACGAGGGGGATTTGATGTGTACGGTGAAGGGGGTCTTAATGGTTGTGCGGTGGAGCGATCTTCGGGCAAAGTTTTGCGTCGCGTGGAGAAACAGCTACAACATCAAAGCGGCGACTCTTTTTTATAAGGGTATGGAGTATGCCAGCCGAGAGGCCGAAGTCATCGGCAACATCTACGAGAATCCCGAACTTCTCAAAGGCGGACAATGAACTGGATAAACGTATTCCTCGCGGTGGGCATCCTACTCGCCCCCGGCCTAATCGTCCGGCATTTGATGGGAATGGTCTCAGAGGGGATCGTGGGGGAGCCCGCGCCCGCTTTTGCATATACCGACCTGTCTGGGGAGACCGACGACATATTTAAAACTAGTAACTATGACCACATCACCCTATTGGTGTTCTCCGCCTCCTGTCCCCATTGCCGGGACATCGTACCCACATGGAACGCGCTTGCCTCCGGGCATGATGGGGAGTATGTGGGGCTTTCTATATCCCCCCAGGAAGAGACTTTGATATTTATATCGGATAACAACACCCATTTTCCCGTGATCTTGGTGGGGACATCCTTCTTGACCGGCTACCGCCTATCTGGTACGCCATCCACTATTGTGGTTAAGCGCGGCATCATCGACAGGCTCATTCAAGGAAAGCCCTCGAATGAAGACCTGGCGTATCTGAACAACTTAAACTAACAATGAGGGAATAATATGGAAAAGCGCATCGTCGAAATCAACGGGGTCAAGTTAGAGGTTGACCTCACAACCGCAAGAGTCGTCGAGTCCTACCGCGTCGGCGACAACGTGAAAGTCCTCATTAAGAAATACGGCGATTCCTTCGAGAGCCATCCCGGCGTGATCGTCGGGTTCGACCCCTTCGTAAACCGCCCCACAATCGTCATCGCATTCCTCGAAACCGGGTACAATTCGGCGGAAATCAAGTTTGTCCACCTGAACGCCGACACGAAGGATTGCGAAATCTGCCCGATGATCGAGAAGGAGTTCCCGTTCGACAAGGCGCGGGTGGAGGGGATGTTCAACCGGCACATCGGGGCGGCAGAGGCGGCTCTGGCCGAAGCGAAGAACAAGAAAGCGTATTTCCTCGCTGAGTTCGGCTCGTACTTCAAAGCCCCGGAAGAAGTTGCCGCGAAATCGTAATAACAAACCAAACATAGGAGACTACCATGAAGACCCTTTTAATCCTCTTCTCGCTCAATGCGTTCCTGTGGAGTGCGTTTGCTGTCATCAAAGATGTGGTGCCGTCACTGGCGGCGGGGCCAACCTGCCAGAAAGTGTGTGATTGTGACCCGTACCTCAACGATGGACAGGGTGGTACGGGATCGACCAGGTGTACTATTGGGTCGCAGAGCGTAATGTGCGCCGATTTTTGCGCGAGATAACCCCATGACCCCCCCGCAAGAAGATGTGGCAACAGATCACGGAGAAGACATGGACGAAGGGATGGTTTGCTCGCACCGTTGGTGGCCGCAGGTGTAGTGTCGATTCCGAAAAAGCCGTGAGGTGGTGTGCGGAGGGTTGGATGAGGAGAGTTTATGGCGACGAATGGATAGATAAAACCGCCCTGTTCGCGGCGAAGCTGGGTATTGAAACTTCTACCCACTATTGGCAGGATGAGAAATCCCGCACCTTCCGCGAAGTGAAGGCGGCGTTTAAGAGGAGTGACCTGTGAGGGCCGACAAGCCGTACCCGGAATCCCGGGTTGTTAGGTGGGCGGTTTTCTGGCGTAGTGGAGATGGGAAAGAACGCGGGGATCGGCACTTTATGTGGAACTACGCGACGACGTTGACGTTCAATACGCGGCGCGAGGCAAGGGCATATATCGAGGAGCAATACGGATACATTCGCACTCGGCCCGATCTCCGACAAGAGCCTTTCCGTTGGAGGTTGCCAGAAGCCGTGCGGGTGGATGTGATTCTTCGCAAACACAAAACAGGAGGCTCGTAAAGACATGGATGAAGTGAAGGCGGCGTTTAAGAGGTGTAACCTTTAAGAAGGAGGATGGAATGAGTTACCACACGAAAGAAACGATCCTCAAAAGTTTTGAGGAAATACAGAAGGCGTGGGGCACGATACTGCACGTCTGCCCCAATGTTCAATTCTCCGGCTCGGGTAATCCAATTACCGGAGTGTTGGAGGGGAGTATTGAGGTTGGGTCTAACGTGGGACAGCCCGTTGATCGGATGTCGCAGTTTTCAGTTTACCACGATCGGTCGGGTCTTTTTGAGTGCGGTCGCCCAAAGATTATCGGAAAGGATTTTTGGATTTGGCGGAGCGACTACCTGAAAATGCACGGGTCGGTTCATGTTCCATATAAAATATTCACGATGGAGCCGGGGATGTCTGGGGAGGATGGCAAGACCGTACCTGCGCGGATAGCGGAACGCGAACACACCCTTCAGTTGAGATTGCGTTTCCCTTCGTTCGGTATTTCTTCGTTGCTCACAGATGAGAAAAAGGTGCGTGCCGCATTGGACGGCGCACCGCCGGAGTTCCGCGAACAGTATCAAACTGCGGTTGATGCCGCAATCAAGGACGTTATGGAGTGGCAGAAGGTCTTGAAGGAAGCCGCCGCCGGGTTCGAGGTAGCAAATTCCGCCACAGGAGGCTCGTAAAGACATGGATGAAGTGAAGGCGGCGTTTAAGAGAGCGGGACTTTAATGGACACGAAGAAAAAATATCGTTTCAGTGGAACAATGAGAAATCCAAACAACGTTGCCGGTAATATTATTCTCAGTATTGGGTGCAATCTCCGTTCTGACCATCAATTGTGGTCTGATCCGTCTGAGCGAGAGGCCATTAAGATTCGCCTCGACGAACCCCACAAGCGGAAGATCGACCTTGCCGACGGAGTGCTGGTGTTGAACGTCGACGGCTACATCGGCGACAGCACGTGGAGTGAGATTGAGTACGCCCGAGCGCACAACAAACCGATCCGGTATCTGGAACCCGCCCCGACAGATAAGGAGAGAACGGAGTGAACATTTATATGGGCTACGTCGAAGACCCGCGCGAGGGGGCGGCATTGATATTTGCTTGTAGCGTCCGCGAGGCGAAGTTGCTGGCGTGGTCCATATTGAGGTCGTGGTTTCAGGTGGATTACATCGACATCTCTGTGCGACTCGTTAAGGATTCGGAATACCTTTACGCGGAGGCCGATCAAGAAAAGCTCGCGCTCGACATGCCTCATGTTGTTGAAAGCCCCCGCACCTGTAAAGACTGTGAACTGTGGGGAGTGAGTGAACTCAACGAAGAAGGATATTGCAACGATTGTCAAGACGAGCGTGAAGCAGACTCTCCCGCCCTTCCCGCAGATGGGGAGGGGAAGTGATCGCGTTTAAGCCATATCGACTCCGGAAGATCGCGTCGCATCTCCCTATCACCCCAATAATCTTGGAGGTTGGGGCGGGATTCCACTCCCCATCCATCACTAGGAAATATATTCCACATTGCGTATACTATGGCATCGAGAAACCCGGGTACGAGGGGATCAACTCCACCCCCAACACACGCGACGACCTTGACTGTATTGACCGCCACATCCTCACCGATCTCGAACAGTGGCCTAACCTGGAAGAGCATGGGGTTCGGGAGAAGATGTTCGACGCGGTGATTGCGGCCAACACCTTAGAACACCTCGCGCCAGCCACCGCCAAGTTCTATTTGACCCGTCTACCGCAATTCCTTAAATTGGGTGGCGTGTTCTACGTTGAGGTTCCAAGCCACCGCGTGTTCAAATGCTGGCTCCCGTCGAACTATGATGGCATCGAACACCGGGCCTTTCTTGACCTAGCCGACCTCATCAACCCCATATTGTCCACCTGTGAAATCTTGGAAGCCGGGACTAGGCGGGATTGGCGGAATATCCTGCGGTCTCCGTTGAGTCTGCCGGTCAAGTTGGCGTTTATGTCATCATACCCCACAGAATACACCGATCTTCTGGGGTTGTCGTATTACGTTTTGGCAAAAAGAAACCGATGAAGACTAAGAACGATACCGTAGACATCTCCCGGCTCCACCCCGATCTCAAGGAAGTCCTCCCCTTTGTCGAGGCCGTCTACAATACCACCTTAGAAGAAATGGGTGTGGGGTGGGTTGAGATGGTTGTAACAAGTGGACACGAACTCACAAGCAAGCATGGTGTCGGCAGTAAACACTACACCGCGAACAACGAGTCCGGGCTGGGTGAGGCGGTGGACATCCGATGTAACCTGTTGAATGGCACTCAGGGGACGGAGATGTGTGGGATGATTGCGAGACATCTAAGACTCCATTACCCAGGCAGGTTCAAATGTTTCTTCGAGGGATGCCTCAAACCGGAGGCTCATTGTCACATTCAATTAGCGTGAGGGGAAAATAATGGAATCACGCAGAGAATACCAACGCCGTATCGACGAGGCCAACAAGAGGGCTGAAAAGTTTGGCCCCGTTGGCCCAACCCCACTCAGCCACCCGAAGCCCGTGGTGGTCAAGGAGTTACCGAAAGTCCCGGAGACCCGGCCCGAGTCGTTCGACAAACCCCTCTTGACCATCGACGAGGAACGCGATGCCACCGAACGCCTGTTGGGCCTCCAAGTTCTCAAGAACGAACTCGCCAAGGCGTTAGCGGGGAAGATACCCGTTCGATACCAGTTGAAGGGGTTGCTTGCGGGCGGGATAGGTGGTATCTTGTTGGGCGTGGGGATGTTGATGTTCAGAGGTTGTGGGGGATGAAGAAAGACCCGATGGTGACGAGAGCCGCGAAAGAGTACGAGGCCACCCTTCGCCGTGGGGCGAAATCACGCAAGATAAGATACTACCGAAGTCGCACCTTCGACTTCACCTGTAAGTCGTGTGGTGAGAAGACGCGGGTAAGGGTAGGCGTGGTTCCGGGGGCAACATTTGTCGTGGTAGTGGTGGAGAAGAAATGATCGACTACCTCCTTCTCCTGTGCATGACGCTCCTCGCCGTAGGATTCATTCTTGTTCCTCTGGCCTACCTACTGAGGCCAAGGAAACGCAAACAACATCCACATCTATGAAAAAGAACCCACGATTAAAGGCGGTTCCCGGGTATCCGGGATACTTCGCGACTAGGGATGGGTTGGTGTGGTCAAA